>Ga0315276_10001496_pt1 | contig 20937 bp, 18 predicted proteins | sample YL17G05_0_MG_FD_204542 | JGI IMG/M metagenome (GOLD analysis project Ga0315276, IMG submission 204542) | Sediment microbial communities from Yellowstone Lake, YNP, Wyoming, USA - YL17G05_0 | ecosystem: Environmental > Aquatic > Freshwater > Lake > Sediment | place: USA: Wyoming | collected... | reverse complement strand
CCTTATTACCTCTCCAACCTGCTTTTTCTGGAGATACAGAATAATGCGCTTGCCAATAAGCATGGAAATTATCAGTGAAGTAATAACCGCGGCAGCCGACCGGAATGAAATATATGAGAATACTCCCGCTCCGGGAAAGTTCAGAGAATCAAGATATTTGAACAAATAATAGAGCATACTTTTCTATATTTTCGTTAACAAAGCTTTACCCAGTTCCTCCCTGTCGTCGAAATGATGTTTTACCCCTTTTATCTCCTGGTATGTTTCATGTCCTTTTCCTGCCACGAGTATCACATCTCCGTCACCTGCAAGCATCACAGCTGTTCTTATTGCTTCTCTTCTGTCTGATATCCTGAGAACTTTCTTCCTGAGATCCGGTGTTATACCCTCCTCCATATCATCAAGTATTCTTTCGGGGTCTTCTGTTCTCGGATTATCAGATGTCAGAATGACCTTTGTGCTTCCTGATGCAGATATTGCTGCCATTTCTGGTCTTTTGGTCTTATCACGGTCTCCTCCGGCACCAACAACGGTTAAAAGCTGCCGTCCTCCCTGTCTTATTTTATTTATGGTATCAATCACATTAAGCAATGCGTCGGGGGTATGAGCATAATCAACAATTCCTGTTATAGTCCCGGCAGATCTTATGACCTCCAGCCTTCCCGGAACAGAATAAAGATCACTAAGTATTGTCAGTGCATCCTTTTTATCTGCACCAAGCAAAACTGAAGCCGCATAAACAGCAAGCAGGTTTGAGGCATTAAAGTCACCTATTAACCTCGTCCATACTTCTTCTCCGTCAATACGCAACCCCATCCCTTCGAAACGTTGTTCTATAATTCCGCATCTGAAATCTGCCATTCCCCTGGTTGAAAAGGTATATTTCGAGGCTCTGGTGTTCTGAAGCATCACTTTACCATTGCGGTCATCGATGTTGGTAAGGGCAAATGAACCAGGGGTAAGGGAGTCGAAAAATTTCTTTTTTGCTGCCAGGTAATTATCGAATGTTTTATGATAGTCGAGATGGTCGTGTGTAAGGTTCGTAAAGATGCCTCCGGAGAATTTTAAACCTGCAATACGTTTCTGATCAACGGCATGTGAACTTACTTCCATAAAAGCGAAATCACATCCGGCCGCGACCATCCCGGCTAAAAGCATATTAAGCTGAACCGGATCCGGTGTAGTATGTGTTGCAGGTAACTCTTTGTCCTCTATATAATTACAAACCGTTGAAAATAATCCGCATTTATATCCCAGCTTCCTGAACATCCTGAAAAGAAGAGTTGCAATTGTGGTCTTGCCGTTGGTTCCTGTCACCCCCACCAGCCTCATTGATTCTGTCGGGTTTCCATAAAAATTTGAAGCAGCAATTCCGAGCGCTTCAGAGGAATCATTTGTTTTAATCCAGCATATTCCAATATCAGGATTTTCCGGCAGCATCTCACATAGTACAGCAACTGCTCCATCTTTAAGTGCAGCGGAAATATATTCATGACCATCAGTTATTGTGCCCCTGATCGCTACAAAAAGGCATCCCTGTATAACTTTTCTCGAATCGAAGATGACAGCTGTAATCTCCTGATTCCTTTTACCCGAAAAAGAAACAATATCAATATTCTTTAATATTTTATACAGCTTCATCATATCACATATTCAGATCCAGTGAGACCAATGTGCCTTCATAAACCCTTGCACCATGTTCCGGTGATTGTTTCCTGACCCTCCCTTTACCAGAGAATGTCACCCTCAGACCGGAATTTTCGAGAAGGAATATTGCGTCCCTGAGTGTCATACCCCGTACATCCGGAACAAGACCGGGCACAGGGCTGACAGCTACGAGCTTTATGGTGTGGCCGCTTTCCCTCGTAGCCACCCAGTCATCATCTGATGTCCGTTTGTAACGTATCCTCAGATCCCTCAAGACTTCATTTATATCTTCACGGTAGCCATTCCCGGCATCGGGCGCTGCAAGAATTTTTTTATCCTTATCGTCGTTCTGATAATCCCTGAAAAAGCTTGTGGAATAAACTTTATCAGATATCTCTTTGAAAACCGGACCGGCGACCAGGTTCCCGTAATAAACAGAATTGGAAGGGGCATTAATAACAACAATGCATGAATAGAGCGGATTTTCCGCCGGAAAGTATCCAACAAATGATGCCTGGTATGAGATTCGTGAACCTGACCTGTAACCATATTTCTCTTTTGCGATCTGTGCTGTCCCGGTTTTGCCGGCAATCTTGTAGTCAGCATCTCTTAAGTTCATAGCTGTTCCGTGCTCTACAACCCCTTCAAGCATCTTTTTGGCTTTCCTGATGGTTGATCTGGAAGCCAGAGAGTTGATTATCACTTCGGTTTCAAAACTCTTTATTACACTTCCGTTACGACGTATCTCAGAGACAAACCTTGGACGCATCATTCTTCCGTCATTGGCAACAGCGTTATAGAAAGTCAGTATCTGGAGAGGAGTCAGCTGAACTTCATATCCATGAGACATCATAGGGAGGGAAAGTCCCGACCATAATTTATCACCCGGATATCTTATCAGCGGTTCTCCTTCACCTTTTATCTGAAGGTTCAGCTTCTGATTGAGCTTCATTGCATAAAGACGGTCGACAAATTTCTTCGGGTTATCTTTGAAATGTTCATAGATCAGTTTTGAGGTCCCGACATTTGAAGATTTCTCAAAAACCTGTTTGACGGTCAGCTTTCCGTACCCCTCTTCCTTTGTATCCCTGACTACTTTATTATAGAATCTTATTGAGCCACTGCCGGTATCTACGACATCTCCTGTGTCGATAACTCCCTCTTCGAGAGCAGCCATAAGTGAAGGCAGCTTGAATGTGGAGCCAGGTTCGGTGCTTTCGCCAACCGCATAGTTATATGTTTCATGATAATCACCATCACCACCCAGTTCAAGGTTCGCAATAGCTCTTATGTCACCCGTCGCAACTTCCATGAGAACAGCACAGCCGTGATGTGCATTATTTTTCCTGAGCTGATTCTTCAGGGCTGTTGTTGCAACATCCTGAAGATCAATATCGAGGGTTGATACAATATCATTACCGTCTTTCGATTCCACAGAATTGACATCATCAACAGGTATCCAGTCGCCTCCTGTCAGCCTCTGCATAACCATCTGCCCGTTCCTGCCGGCAAGGTCTTTATCGAAAGCCCCCTCTATTCCAACTTCAGTTCCTTCACTTCCCTGATTCAGATAACCAATTGTTCTTGCAGCCAGTTCGCTGTTTGGAAGTATCCTTCTGTTTTCCGCCTGAGCAACCATTCCTCCTTTGTACTGACCTTCACGGAATATGGGCAGCTCCTTTAGCTTCTTGAGAGTTTCATAGTTAACCTTACGTTTTATAAGAAAATACCTGTCACTTTTCTTTCTTGCATTCACAAGCTCCGACCTCCATTCGGAAGCAGATCTTTCACCAATGAGTTGAGCAAGTCCCATACTGAGCCCGATGATACCCTGAGACCATATCTCACCAGACATACCGGTGCTCCTGGTGTCCATATAGATAGAATAAAACGGGATAGAGCTGGCAAGAAGGCGGCCGTCCCACGCAAGAATATCACCCCTGTTTGCAGGCACCTCATCACTCTTATAAACATATTTATCACCCATTGCAGCCCATTTGTTTCTTTCTACATATTGCAGGATTATTATTCTCACCAGCAGGGCGACAGCTATCAGTGCGACTGTAAAGTACACTATACCGCTACGCCATACTATATCATCCCTTACTGCCACCCGTATTATTTTTTATCAACTATAAGTTTAAATGGAGGTTCACGGAGCTCTTCAAGATTCAGCTGGCGATCTTTTACCAGTCTGAAGACCTCTGATTGCTTGCTGGCATACATCAGGTCAGCCGAAGTTGAGAGCGATTCCGCCCTAAGATCTTTCACCTCCTTTTGAAGACGGGTTGTCTCCCTTGTCATTCTTTCGGCATGAAACCTGTTAGCTATGTAAACCGCTCCAAGAAAAGTCAGGAAAAGCAGATAGCCAAGATTCTTCAGAATTAATTTATCTGTGACCATGCTGCCGCTCATCAACTCCTTCAGAAGGCTTCCTGTTGATCTCCTTTCTGTTTTATCTTCTATTTTTTCTGCCATCAGTCAGATTTTTTCCGCAATTCTCAATTTTGCACTTCTGGCTCTGTTATTCCTTCCGATCTCTTCCTCCCCGGGTATAATAACTTTCTTATTAATAAGCCTGAAAGGGGTAACCGAATTCCCAAAAAAATCTTTTGTCTCTTCTCCTGAAAAGTTGCCGGTCCTCATGAAGTTTTTAACCACCCTGTCTTCGAGCGAATGATAGGTTATTACTACAAGACGTCCGCCATTATTAAGAAGCTCCAGTGCCTGTTCAAGCATCTCCTTCAGATAATCAATCTCACGATTCACGGCAATCCTAAGCGCCTGGAATACTTTTGCATAGAATTTGTGCTCCTGACGGTATGGGGCAAGCTTTCCAATAACATTGCTAATATCGTTTACAGTTATGATCGGCTTTTCTGATCTTGCTGAGGTGATCGCTTTTGCAATTTTCCTTGAATTGGTCAGCTCACCGAATTCATATAATATATTGGCAAGATCAGTTTCGTCGAGATTTGCCAGTAAATCAGCTGCTGTAATTGATGAATTTCTATTCATCCGCATATCAAGCTTTGCATCGTGACGAAAGGTGAATCCTCTTTCCGGTTCATCAAACTGATGGAATGATACACCCAGGTCGGCTAAGATGCCATCGACCGAACTGACTCCAATGTATCGAAGGTTGTTTTTCAGGAAACGGAAATTCTGGTTAAGAAAGGTGAGACGTTTGTCATCAGGGATATTCTTTTCTGCATCCTCATCCTGATCAAAGGCAATTAACCGTCCGTTAGTTAACCTCTTAAGTATCTCACCGGAGTGGCCCCCTCCTCCGAAAGTAACATCGACATAAATCCCGGAGGGCCGGATATTCAGCCCCTTAATACTCTCATCCAGCAGTGCGGGTACATGATAAATCATTATTCTTCAGGATCATTTAACCTACTACCCATAAGTTTCTCAGCGAGATTGGCGAATTCATCTGAAGGCATATCAATCTTGCTATAAATATCCGCTGCCCATATTTCAATTCTTCCATCCTGCCCTGCAAGTACAACATCTCTAAGTATACCTGCCAGATCGAGTAACCGTTTTGGTATAAGAAGACGATTGTTGTTGTCAAGTGAGAGTTCGGCTGTCCCTTTGAAGAAATTTCTCAGGAATAAATTATGCTCCCGGTTGTAGGGATTTATTCTCATCCTGATCTTCTCCAGCTGCCTGTTCCAGTCTTCAATTGAATAAAGCACCAGACAACCTTCAAAAATATCTTTGCGAACCACAAAATGATCCTGTGCACCGGCAGGCATCTGCTTCTTGAATGCCATAGGCAGTATTATTCTGCCTTTAGCATCGACTTTGCACGGGTAATCACCAATAAATGTGGCCATACTCTATTTCCGGTAAATAAAACGCTAAAATAAAAAAATTTATCCACTTTACTCCACAACGCCCCATTTTTTTCCACTTATGTTGATAACTTTTTATCTTCAATCGGCATGATATGGCAATAGCGCATTAATCAAGTGTCTGCACCAGGCGCAGTGGAATGCTGCGGCATAGAAATTTTAATAACTTTGTAGCCTGTTTTCCGGCAAAATAATTTCAGGCAAAATGGATGGATCTTCACCAGATATGGGAATTCAGCTTATAGATGTCAGAAAGGTATTGAATTCAAAAAACCCGGCATTAGGAAAATCTGTTCCTGCTTTTGTGGTTAACTACCTGAAAAAGATCGTTCACCAGGATGAGCTGAACGAATTTTTGAAGCAATACGGACATCTCAGAAATGTCGAGTTAATTCATGCTGGACTTCAGTATATTAATATCAGGTACAAGGTTTATGGCAGGGAGAATATCCCAGCAGAAGGAAGGTATATTTTTGTTTCAAATCATCCGCTTGGCGGACTCGACGGGCTGGTATTCATTTATGAGCTTTCGAGGTATTTCGATGACATTAAATTCCCGGTAAATGACATCCTTACTAACATTGAAAATCTCAATGGCATTTTTTTACCGGTCAACAAGCATGGAGCCCAGGGGAAAGAAGCTGCAAAAAGGATTGAGGAAGCTTATGCCTCCGCCTGTCAGATACTTTACTTCCCGGCGGGTTTATGTTCAAGGAAAAAAAGGGGGAGAATTGAGGATCTGATATGGCAGAAGAGCTTTATTACCAAGGCAGTGATGCACAGGAGGAATATTGTCCCTGCCTATTTTTCCGGAAGAAATTCTGACTTCTTTTATAATCTTTCCAATATCAGGAATTTTCTGGGTATAAAAGCAAACATTGAAATGCTTTATCTCGCTGATGAAATGTTCAGGCATAAGGATAAAGTGATAAGCCTGGTTTTTGGTCCTTCAATCTCATGGGAAACCTTTGACAGGTCAAGGTCCCCGGTTGACTGGGCAAAATGGGTCAGGGCAAAGTCATATGAACTTGTATCTTATATTGATGAGAATTCGTAGAGTTAAAAAAATAATTAAATTGCATCGGATTTTTAAAAAATATTTGAAAATAACCTAGTGCGAAAGGAGTAATTAATGAAACCGATAGTTGACCCGGCACCAAAAAGCTATATCCTTTCGGAGCTTACAAAGGAAAAGCTTCTTCGCAAAACCAATAACGGGAACAACGAGGTTTATGTTTTTGTCGGGCATAATTCACCGGCGCTGATGCATGAAGTAGGTCGAGTGAGAGAAATGACTTTCCGGCATGCAGGAGGGGGCACTGGTAAGGAGATTGACATCGATGATTTTGATACAGACAGGGAGGATCCCCAGCAACAGCTTATAGTATGGGATCCTGAAAATCAGGAAATAATCGGGGGATACCGGTTCTATCATCACAAAAAGCCTTGCATTAAATGTGATATTTCAAAGCTTGCCTCATCGGCATATTTTAATTTCTCGGAGAAATTCATGACCAGGTACTTCCCCCATTTAATGGAGCTGGGCAGGTCATTTGTTCATCCCGATTACCAGTCGCATAACAGGGGGAGGAAGAGTCTGTATGCTCTTGATAATCTCTGGGATGGACTGGGAGCCATTGTTATAGAGAATCCACATATAAAATACCTTTTCGGGAAAGTGACGATGTATCGTCATTTTAACCAGAGAGCCAGGGATATGATTCTCTATTTTCTTAAGCATCATTTTAATGACCCTGATAATCTCGTGATTGTTAAGGATCCTGCCGATATCGACATCCATGAGGAGACTATGAGGAAAATTTTTAAAGGAAGAACATATAAGGAAAATTATAAAATACTGTCACAGGAAGTAAGGAAGCTTGATGAAAATATACCCCCTCTGATAAACGCCTACATGAATCTCTCTCCAACCATGAGGACCTTTGGAACATTCATAAATCATAAATTCGGAGATGTTGAAGAGACGGGTATAATGATTACATTAAGAGATATATATGTAGAAAAAATTAACAGGCACCTGGCATCGTACAAGAAAGATTTTGAAATAAAGTGGTTTTCCCACGAGCATTAATATGCTCTCTCGTCTCTTCCCTCAATATAATTGATGAATGACTTGTTAGCTACCTTGTTACCTCCTGGAGTGGGATAATTGCCGGTAAAATACCAGTCACCGGTATGGCCGGGACAGGCCTGGTGAAGACCTTCAATTGACTGATAAACAGTTTCTACCTGAGCATTTATCTCAGAATTCCTGAGCATTTTGGAAATCTGGCGGGATATCTCATCCGGAGAAAATGGCTCGTAGATTTCCTTCACCAGGTTTTTTATTTTCTTCACTGGTTTTTTTATTTCAGATTTTGCATTCTCATAAACCCGGTCAATAACTGACTCTTTCCCGTTTTCCCGGAGCAATTCGACAGCTGCCCTGAACGCAATAAAATCACCTAGTTTTGCCATGTCTATTCCGTAGCAATCGGGGTATCGTATCTGTGGAGAGGAAGAAACAATAACTATCTTTTTAGGATCGAGCTTATCCAGAATCCTGATAATGCTTTTTTTGAGAGTTGTTCCCCGTACAATAGAATCATCCACAACAATAAGGTTGTCAAGGCCACGTCTTATTACACCGTATGTAACATCATATATATGTCCTACAAGGTCATCGCGGCTTTTATCCTCAGTAATGAATGTTCTCAGTTTAGCATCTTTGACAGCAATTTTATCGACCCGGGGCCTCATTGAAATTATCTTTTCAAGCTCCCCTTTTGAAACCGGTTTATTGCTGTTAAGGATGGCTTTGACCTTATAATCATTCAGATAATCTTCCACTCCTTTTAATAAGCCGTAGAAAGCGCTTTCAGCAGTATTTGGAATATATGAAAATACGGTATTTTCTATATCAAAATCAATTGCTTTAAGGACTGCCGGAGCAAGCAATTCCCCAAGTTTTTTTCGTTCACGATAGATTGATTTATCAGTGCCTCTTGAAAAGTATATCCTCTCAAAAGAACATTTTTTAGGTTCTGCCGCCTCCCTTATTTTCTCGATTGATACCTCTCCTGACGCCTTAATTATTACGGCATGAGCCGGGGGGATCTCACTGACGCCATCAGTCTTGACATTGAAAACAGTTTGAATGACAGGCCTTTCGGAAGCGATTACCACAACCTCATCATCAATATAATAAAAAACCGGTCTGATACCTGAGGGATCCCTTATTACAAATGCATCACCATGTCCGATCATTCCTGCCATGGCATAGCCGCCATCCCAATCTCTACTTGATTTTCTGAGCACGGAAGCCACATCGAGGTTTTTTTCGATAAGCGGAGAAATATCTCTCTTCGAAAATCCCTGCTCTTTAAAAATCTTAAATAATCTTTCATTCTCTTCATCAAGCTGGTGTCCGACATTTTCAAGGATTGTAACTGTATCGGAAAAATCGACAGGATTCTGCCCAAGTTCGACAAGGTTATTAAAGATTTCGGTGACATTAGTAAGGTTGAAATTACCTGCCATTACCAGGTTTTTTGATCTCCAGTTATTCTCCCGGCTGACAGGATGAACATAATCGATATTATAGCTTCCGTAAGTTCCGTACCTGAGATGACCGAGATAAAGGTCGCATGCAAAAGGTACATTTTCCCGTATAAAATCCGGGTTTTGGATTACCTGTTTATGCCTGAGGTTTATATTATCAATATCTTCGTAGATATTTCCGAATATCTCCTTAATTGAATCGGATTTGTTTGATCTTTCCCTGAAAATATAACGGTTCCCAGGTGCCTTATTCAACTTTATTCCTGCAATGCCGGCTCCATCCTGGCCACGGTTATGCTGCTTTTCCATCATAAGGTACATCTTCTGAAGGCCGTATGACCATGTACCATATTTTTCAATATAATATTCCAACGGCTTGCGCAATCTCAACATTGCAATGCCGCATTCGTGTTTGATCTGATCGCTCATATCTATTTTTTATTCAGATCAGGAAAATTAATAACATCGGGAACCAGGTAGGCGTTGGGATATTTCTTTCTGATCTGATATAAAGATTTTGTCCCTTCAACTTTAGTTCTGAAATCACCTGCCCTGACCAGGAAATATCCTGGTTCTCTATACTTGGCATATGATGGTATATCGGGAAATTCACTCATGAATTCTGCTCTTACCTTATTTGATTCCTCTCTTGCATTCCTGTTTGAGCTGCTGTAAATCTGTATCCTGAATCCCTCCATATCGCCTTCAAGAAGCTTGTTCGCAAGAACATACCGGCTTATGAGGGTATCAACACTTAAAACCTGTATAATGTTCAACTCTCCCGAACGCGTATCATTGTTTCGAAAAAGATCGGCAGTTCTGAAGAAGGTCTGCGCTTCACAGATGCCAGGGTCAAAAAGAATAAGTAAAAAGAGAAAAACGGTTTGTTTTTTCATGAAGCAAAAGTAATATTTCACTTCGTAAATAAAATCCAAAGCATTAAAAAAATCGCTAAACCGGTGATTGCGCCTGAGGCGATTTAACAGCAAGATAAAATCCATTGCCTTTTGATCCGGCCATCAGGATATTTCCATCACGATCCAGATCAATGCAGAGTCCGAATGCGTCTGTATTGTTTGAATCACATACACTATATGTTCTTATTATCGCTGCTGATGAACCATCATCAGGATTCAAAATATTAATGATAAAACAGTTCTTATTTAACACGACCGGTTGCCCGGAATCATCAAGCTTTACAGATGATCCCGAGTTTGCATATTCAAGATATTTTTTCCATCTCACCAAACCGGACCCGGATAAAGAAGCAATAAAAGAATTATTTGCAGTACCCGAGGAAACGGGAAGTTCAGCTTTCCCTGATACATAAATATTATAGTAATTGTCGATTTCAATATCAAGGCTTGCAGCACCAAAGTCCGGGTTATTATAAAGTTCTGTCTCCCAAAGCTTTTGAGCCAGGTTGTTGAATTTGGCAATTCCGGCTCTCGGTTTTGCACCAGCAATTGCACTCTTCCTTGTGATGGCCACATAAATATTTCCCGCGTTATCTGTTACAATATCGCTGGCTGCGATAAATGTAGTTTCCTTTATTTCGATTCTATTGCTGACCGTACACGTTGTGTCGAACCAGACAAAGCAGAGCCCTGCTTCAACACTACCTGATGGATCAGGATTTGCCGAGCCGACAGCAAGCAATTCACCATTTCCAAGATAAGAGATTGATGTACGATTAATATCAAAAGTCGTGCTTATAATTGTATCCTTTAACTTATTACCTGCATTGTCGAGGCGTATCAGAAGCATCTGTCCTCCAGTGCTTCCCGCTGCTATAAAACAACTATCATTGCACCAGGCAGAACTTAATAATCCATTTTCAGAAGATTTATATTCGAAGACTTTATTCCTGTTTTTATCCAGGTGAAGGAAATATTGTTTGCCTCCTGTTTCACCGCAGCTGACAATTCCCGAATCATCTGTAGCTTTTACGAACATTGCGGTTCCGGGGCCAAATGATTTTTCCCAGATAATATTATCGCTACTTTTCTTACAGGAATAAAAAACCAGTAATATTAAAACCGGAAATATTAATTTCTTCATGATAAATGGTTCGTTAGACGGGATATAAATTTTATCCTCCGTCTGATTATCGGTTTTTGTTAACCTGAATTTCTTTACTTCACCCATTCAGTAAACCACTGGAGAACAGACCAGCCGGGTTTAAACTATTCAAGAGCAGCAGCAATCTCATCTGTCATTGCCATATTATGATAAACATTCTGGATATCATCATCATCTTCCAGGGCATCAATGAAACGAATAACTTTTCTGGCAGATTCGACATCCAGCTTTTTTGTATCGTTGGGGATTCTTTTTAATCCTGCGTCTTCGGCCTCAATTCCCTTATCAATGAGCTTCCGGTTAACACTTCCAAAATCTTCTTTTGCACAGGTAACTGTTATCCGGTCATCATCAACTTCAAAATCTTCAGCTCCCGCATCAATAAGCTCCAGTTCAAGGTCTTCAATATTCAGGCCTTTATTCATCACTGAAAAAATCCCTTTCCTGTCGAACAGGAAATTGAGTGAACCGTTTGTGCCCAGGCTTCCGCCATGTCTGTTAAAACATGCACGTATTGAAGAGACAGTCCGATTATTATTATCGGTAAGACACTCTATAAAAACTGCAATCCCACAGGGTCCGTAACCTTCAAATGTTGTTTCCGAATAACTTTCGGCCTCTGCACCGGCTGCTTTTTTAATTGCCCTCTCGATATTATCTTTAGGCATATTGGCACCTTTGGCATTCTGAATAGCAAGCCTTAGCCGCGGATTTGTTTCAGGGTCACCGCCTCCCTCCTTTGCTGCGATGGATATCTCTTTGATAATCTTTGTAAAGATTTTTCCTCTTTTTGTATCCGCGGCGCCTTTTTTTCGCTTGATGGTTGACCATTTACTGTGACCTGACATAATCTGGAATTTAGGTTATAAGTAGCTTACAAAATTAAATATTTCTTCGAAACATGTACGATTGGATTTATCTATTGATAACAAAAAAAAAGTGAACTGCATCTTTACAGTTCACTAAAACCTTGAAAAGTCAGAAATTTAAAAGGGAATAAAGCGAGTTTTTATCATCGTACCAGATTCATATCCATTTGATCCTGGGTGCCATTCCGTCTCTGGAAATTGTTAAAATTGTATGTAAATGTAAGGGTCATTACCCTCGACTCAGGTTTCACTTTCATATTGAATATGAGATTATCTGTTTCAGATTTTGTTTTGAACTGATAGGTTCCGAGTACGTCCTGCAAACCCAGTGAGAGTGATCCTTTCTTTTTCAGAACAGACTGGTTTAATCCCAGGTTCAACATAAAGTTCCCACTCTGTGATCCCTGCACTGTGATTGAAGGACTATTGTATCTTCCTGTAAGGGAAAAACTTGTTTTTGTTGAAACCGTAAAGATCATATTTGTATTGAGTGTCCAGGAAATTGCATCTTTATCAACAGCAGGTGTCATTGTTTTATCTACCAGCTTGTTGTAGTAAATATTACCAGAGGTGACCAGCCTGAACCATTTCCTGAGCTGCAGGTTGGCCATAAGCTCAGTACCGGCTGAATGTGACATATTGGCATTAGTGGAGGTCAGTATCACATTTCCCGATCCGTCGGTTGAAACTATTTGTGCTCTTATATCATTTACCTTGCGGTAATAGGCCTGTGCAGAGAGAAATCCTGTTTTGGTTTTTTTCTGGTAACTCAGCTCAAAGGAATTTACATACTCAGGCCTTAAGTAAGGATTACCCTTTGCTATTGTCTGATAATCTATGAATTGAGGAAAAGGATTAAGGCTGTTTCTTCCTGGTCTGTTTATCCTCCTTGAATAGCTCAATTGAAGCTGCTGATCCTTTGGAAGAGTTAAAGTAATATTACCGCTCGGAAAAAAGCTGAATTTGTTATATCTGAACTGTTCATCGAGTGTGATCTGGTCAAAAAGCCTGTTATTCAGTTCTGCCCTTAACCCTCCCTGGTATGAAAACTTACCCGATTTGCCTGACCATGTTGTATAGAGTGCATTAATAAAATTATTGTAATTGTATTTGTTGGTATAAGCGGAGTTTGTCTCCCATTCGCCTGAGGTATTGTTGTAATTTCTGAAAATATTATTTGTATTCTCCTTAAGCCATGATGACTGGAAACCTGCCTCAATCTTGCTGTTTTTTCCGACAGAGCTTTCAAAATCAGCTTTAAACCTCGTATCGTTGAATCCTATTTCCACTACTGACTCGCTCTGATCAGCATCACCCGGCTGAATAACCCAGTTCTCATCTGTAACTCTCTGGTTCAGATTCTGTGTCAGAGTCCCGTTCAATCCTCCCGTGAAGAGACTGATTTGAAGTTTCTGCCCCTCTTTGTTAAATTTCCGGGTATAGGTTATGTTTGGATTATAGAAATATCCGTCCAGATCAAGAATATTATTATAAAAAGAATAGTCTTTTGTGCCAACATCGGCATAATTGCTGAAGATCCTGTTGACAAGATTTACTGACTGGCTTATCGGGCCGAACCTTGATGAAATTGTCAGTGAGTTTTTATCATTGAATGTAATATCCGTACCTAGATTCAGGTTAAGGGTATTCACTCTGACTTTCTGATCAAGAAGTGTATTCATAAACAAAGCACCTGAAGGTGTTTCAGTCTGGCGCGACAATTCACCGGTCAGATCCGTATGGTAGGAGGTACCTGAGATACCGCCAAACAGGTTTATCTTGTTTTTCCTGTAATTGAACTGGGCATCACCGTTGTATTTATTTCCCAGACCAGCCATGGTGGTAATCATGCCGTTAAAGCCTGCCTCTTTCTGTTTCTTGAGGACAAGGTTAATGATACCTGCAACACCGTCGGGATCATATTTGGCTGAAGGGTTAGTCATTATCTCTATCGATTCTACCATTTCCGGGGGGATCTGGCGAAGAAGGTTTGTACCTGTTGTTGGAGCAGGCTTCCCGTCAATGAGAAGAGTAAAGTTTGTCGTTCCCCTGAGGTATACATTCCCGTCTGCATCGGTAGTCACGGAAGGAGCATTCTGGAGAACCTGCGCAAGGGTTGTCGCACCTGTTTTACGGTACTCATCGACCTTAAGTATTTTCTTATCATCCTGATAAATGACCTGCGGTTTTGTGGCAACCACATTTACCTCTTTCAGGTCAACAGTTGATTCAGATAATGAAATCGTTCCTGCATCAAATTCCTGTTTCTCATTACTTAAGGTAAAGTCAATCTTTTTTGAATCATATCCCAGGTATCTTGCCGAAAGATAATAGTCACCTGAGGGAATATTTGAAATTGCAAATTTCCCATCCTTATCGGTTGAAGCACCCGAAATCATTGAAGAGTCGCTTTTGCTGTAAACGGCAACTGTTGCCCCGATGAATGGAGTAGTTGCAGATTTGTCAAACACATGTCCGGATACTTTCCCGGTTAATTGCTGCTGTCCAAAAGCTGTCCACGAAAAAAAAGCAAGCAACACAATAAAATAAGTTCTTTTCATAGCAAATTAGTTTTCATTTAGACGTCATACTTTCTGAAGTGTTACACTTCGGGCTAATTACAGGAGTAAATTTCTGACTTATAATTATTCCTGTAAAATCTAATCTGTATCCTCCGGTCAAAAATCGGCATATACCATTAAAGAAGGAATCAAATCTCTGTAAATGTTAAAAACCGATATGGCAACTGTTCAGAAGAGGTTCACCGATGTTTTTTACAGGTTCACCGAAACAAAGTACTTTCAAATGATAAAAATGTCAGACTCCTTTACCGGGTCATTAAGTTGACCATGAATAAGCCTTTCTGACCGAAGGAACTTTGAGTGTTACAGATTATTTTTGTCTGTAGCTATTCTTTTGCTTTACTTTGAAGCAAAATAGCAATTCAAGGCAGGCACAAGAACAATATGAAGAGAGGAACCATTATATTGATACACATTCTTTTCTGGACTATTGCAAGCACTATTCCGCATATTATCCTGCTTGCATACAGCCCCGGGATGCCAAATGGACTTATTATGTACCAGTCCATGACCATGCTATATTATATAATAGTATTTTATTTCTTTTATTTTTTTGTCGGGCCTGTGACTATCGGCAGCAGCCGGAAGCTTACAAGGGTTATAATTATTTTCGGGGCTTCAGTGGTTTTCTTTTTCTTCCTGAAAATCGGGAAGGTGATAATGATTGACTCGCGCTATTCTCTTAACCTCAGTAAATACGGGATATATTCCCCAGGGCACTATGCAAGCGACATGCTGTATATAATATTCTATTCAGCCTGTGCAATACTGATCAGGGTGACTATCAGGTGGTTTGCTGAGAAAAGAATCAATGATGAGAAAATGATCCAGGATCATAAATTTGAACTTGAGCTACTAAAGGCACAGCTTAATCCGCATTTCTTCTTTAATACTCTGAATAATATCTATTCGCTTGTTTACAAGAAATCGGATGAGGCACCGGCTGCCCTGATGAAGATGTCGGAGATAATGAGATATATGCTTTATGAATCAAAAGCCGAGAATGTCCCTCTTGAAAAAGAGATCGAACATCTCGACGATTATATAGAACTTCAAAAGCTTCGCTTTACTGATCCCGGCTTTATTGACTATTCTGTCAGCGGAGATATCAGCAGGCATCAGATACCTCCGATGTTGCTGCTATCTTTCGTGGAAAATGCTTTCAAACACGGAAAGAAAAGAGTGACTAATCCGGGGATAATAATCAGAATTGCGGCTTCTGATAAATTTCTGAATTTCATAGTGTCTAATTATACTATTGATCCTGTCGGTAAAACAGAAAATGTTGATGTTGGGATAGGATTAAAGAATATAAGGAGACGTCTCGAGCTTCTGTATCACGGGTATCACGACCTGACAATCTCTGTAAAGGATGGAAGATATACCGTCAATCTTAATATTTACTGTAAAAATTAAAAATCATAATAATGGAACTCACATGTATTGCGATAGATGATGAACCTTTAGCCCTGGAAATAATTACAGCTTACATAGGAAAGGTTCCATTTCTGAAACTGCTGAAAACTTTCGATAATGCTATCGATTCCATAGATTACATAAAGAAGAATAAGGTTGACTTAATGTTTCTCGATATTGAGATGGAATCTCTCACCGGGATCCAGCTTATACATGCTTTAAAAGACAGACCTGAAGTCATATTCACAACTGCCTATGATACATATGCAGTGGAGGGTTTTGAACTTGATGCAGCCGACTATCTGCTTAAGCCGATAAGCTTTGAAAGGTTCGTCAAATCTGTTGACAAAGTCTATAATAAGTTCATATCTCCAAAACCTAAGACCGACCATCCTGCGCATACAGCAAAAGCCACATCAGGAAATTATATTTTTGTTAAAACAGAGAACAGGTTGCAGAAGGTTGCTTTCAGTGAGATTCTGTTCATTGAAGGCCAGGGTGACTATCTGAAGATTGTCACTACAAATGCAAGAATAATGACCCTGCAGAATTTCAAGAAATTTGAGGCAACTCTCCCGCCGGAGAATTTTATCAGGGTCCATAAATCATATCTTGTTTCCCTTAACAAAATAGAGAGCATTACCAGAAACAGGATCAAAATAGGAAATACATTAATTCCTGTCAGCGACAGCTATAAAAACGCCTTTTATGAAGCTATCGGCAAAAAGGGGTTGCTGTAAGCTTTTCTTACCAGTAAGTTTAAACTTACTTTTTTTGTTAATTTTGTGCCGGTTTTAGAGGTGCGAGGTGTGGAGTGTGGGGTATAGCGCATGCTGTCGGAGAAGTACAGAGTAAGTTGCGAGATACTATATTGGATTTTCCGTTGCCTGACGCTTGCCGCATGATACCCTCTCCATCCGGTAAAACAAAAAAAGAATATCTACGGGAAAATTATGAACAGGAAGCTTTATATAGAGACCTATGGCTGTCAGATGAATGTTGCAGATAGTGAGGTTGTTGTCTCTATTCTAAGAGAATCAGGCTTTTTACTGACAGATGTCATCCAGGAAGCTGAACTGATCCTTATCAATACCTGTTCGATCCGCGAAAATGCTGAACAGAGGGTATGGGGCCGGCTTGATGTTATAAGTAATCTGAAAAGGAAAAAACCGGGCATTATCGTCGGAGTGATAGGATGCATGGCTGAAAGACTCAAAGAAAAGCTCCTTGAAACAGATAAGCTGGTCGATATTGTTGCAGGGCCCGACGCATACAGAGAGCTTCCATCTCTTGTCAATGAGGCTGAAGCTGGTCACAAAGGTGTCAATGTTCTGCTTTCAAGAGAAGAGACCTATTCCGATATCTCACCTGTAAGAATGGACAGGAATGGAGTCACCTCCTTTATTTCAATCATGCGCGGTTGCAATAATATGTGCGCATATTGTGTTGTTCCGTACGTCAGGGGAGCGGAAAGAAGCCGTAACCCTGAATCTGTTGTAAGAGAAGCTGCTGACCTTTTTGAGAAGGGATACAGGGAGGTTACACTTATAGGTCAGAATGTTGACTCATATAACTGGAAAGAGGAAAGCATTATTATTCAGTTCCCTGAATTGCTTGCGAGAGTAGCCCGGATAAATCCTTTGCTCAGGGTACGTTTCTCAACTTCACATCCGAAAGATATTTCAGACGAGCTCCTTGAAACTATTTCCCGCTACGAAAATATCTGCAAGCATATACACCTTCCTGCCCAGAGCGGAAGCACCCGGATACTTAAACTGATGAACAGGGAATATACCCGCGAATGGTATTTAAGCAGGATAAGTGCCATTCAAAGAATAATACCCGAATGTGCCATATCGACCGATATGATTGCAGGCTTCTGTACAGAAAAAGAAGATGATCACCAGGAGTCTCTTTCACTAATGGAACTGGTCGGTTTTGATTTTGCATATATGTTTAAATATAGTGAACGACCCGGGACAAAAGCAGCAAGAAGATATAAGGATGACGTGTCTGAGGAGGTCAAAACAAGGCGGTTAAATGAAATAATTGCTCTTCAGAACAGGCTCTCTTTAAAAAGCAAAAAAGCTGATATTGGTAAAACTTATAAGGTTCTCGTTGAGGGTACTTCAAAAAAATCAGACGATAATCTTTATGGAAGAAATTCTCAGAACAAGGTCGTTGTCTTCCCGAAAAATAATGCTAAAAGGGGCGAATATGTCAATGTCCTGATAGAAAAAAGCAGCTCCGCAACTCTTATCGGCAGGATCATTTAACATTACTTATATAATTGCATTCCCCGCTATGATTGCAGTAAAAAGAAGGAAATAGCTAGCTTTTATTGGCGGGTTTTATTGTTATCATCAACTCATCGAGCTGCTGACTTGATATTTGTGAGGGTGTATCTATCATCACATCCCTGCCGGCATTATTTTTGGGGAATGCTATAAAATCCCTTATGGAATCCTGCCCCCCGAAAAGAGCTACCCATCTGTCAAATCCGAAAGCAATACCTCCGTGCGGCGGAGCACCATATCTGAAAGCATTGACAAGGAATCCGAACTGTGCATCAGCCTCTTCCTCTGTAAAACCAAGGATCTTCAGCATAAGTTTCTGGACGGATGAATCGTGAATTCTTATTGAACCTCCTCCTATCTCTACTCCATTAATAACCAGGTCGTATGCGTTAGCTCTGACTTTACCCGGATCTGATTCCATAAATGTCATATCTTCGGGTTTCGGTGAAGTAAACGGATGATGCATTGCATAAAACCGCTTAGTCTCCTCATCCCATTCAAACAGGGGAAAATCTACCACCCAGAGCGGAACAAATTTCCCCGGTTTTCTGAAACCTGATCTTGATCCCATTTCAAGCCTGAGTTCAGAAAGAGCTGTAAGTGTTTTTTTTCTTTCTCCAGAAAGGATCAGCATAAGATCCCCGGGTGTTGCATTCATTTCTTCAGCCCATTCTTTCAGATTTTCAGGTGAATAATATTTATCCACTGAAGATTTTAATATCCCGTCGGTACCATATTTCACATATACCAGCCCTTTAGCGCCTATCTGTGGTTTTCTTACAAATTCAGTAAGATCATCGAGCTGTTTTCGTGTATATTCAGAACATCCTTTCGCACAAACACCTCCGGTATATTCCGAATTGTCAAAAAGAGCAAAATTATGTCCTCTTACGAGAGAAGAGAGATCTGTAAATTTCATATCAAACCGAAGATCAGGCTTATCTGTTCCGTATAATTTCATCGCCACGTCATAAGAGAGCCGGGGAAACGGTTCACTGAATTCAGTTCCTAAAACTTCCCGGAAGAGATATTTAGCGAGTCCTTCGAAGGTTTCAAGGACATCATTTTGTTCAACAAATGACATTTCACAGTCGATCTGTGTAAACTCAGGCTGCCGATCGGCCCTCAGATCTTCATCACGGAAGCATTTGACAATCTGGAAATATTTGTCAAGTCCCGCGACCATCAGGAGCTGTTTAAATGTTTGTGGTGACTGAGGCAGTGCATAAAATGTTCCGGGGTGCAGTCTGGATGGTACAACAAAGTCACGTGCTCCCTCGGGAGTTGATTTAATCAAAACCGGTGTTTCAACTTCAATGAAGCCCTGCGAGTCCATATATTTTCTGACTTCCTGAGCCACCCGGTGACGCAGATAAAGATTGTTTTTGACGGATGTACGGCGAAGGTCGAGATACCTGTATTTCATTCTGAGCTCTTCTCCCCCGTCAGTATCTTCCTCGATTGTAAAAGGAGGCAATTCACTACGATTCAGAATATTAAGCTCTACGACAACTATTTCGATATCACCTGTCGGTATCTTATGATTCTTATTGCTTCGTTCTGCAACCCTCCCTTTCGCCTGGATAACAAACTCCCTTCCGAGCTTCCTGGCTTTTTCACATAATTCACTGTTTGTCTCCATGTTAAAAACCAGCTGGGTAATTCCATAACGGTCTCTCAGATCAATAAAGGTCATCCCGCCCAGGTCTCTAGACCTCTGAATCCATCCGCATAAAATAACATCAGTACCCTTATTTGAAAGGTTAAGCTCGCCGCAAGTGTGTGTCCTGTACATTTTCCTGGAAATATTTCAGCAAAAATAAGAAAATTATCATATTGTTTTGGATTTGCCGGTATTACAATACCACATCATCGTATAAATCACAAACAACAGATGACAGAAGATGAAAAAGGGAAATAAAGATTTTCTTTCTACTTTTGTTCCATAATAATAAGACATGTCCAAAACAGGGAAAGACGAACAATTCATGAAAGCTGCACTTGATGAGGCTTACAAAGCATCTGAAAAGTCTGAAGTTCCGGTAGGTGCAGTAATTGTTTGTGATGATATTATTATTGCCCGCGGACACAATCTTACCGAGACTTTGAAAGATCCGACAGCTCATGCCGAGATGCAGGCAATTACGGCTGCTACTAACTATCTGGGCGGCAAATACCTTACGGACTGTAAAATATATGTAACTGTAGAACCCTGCCCGATGTGTGCCGGAGCGCTTAACTGGAGCCAGACATCCGAACTGATATTCGGAACAACAGATGAGAAAAGAGGTTATTCAAAGATTTCCTCTGCCCTGCTTCATCCTAAAACTAAGGTCAGATCAGGGATACTGGAAAAAGAATGCCGGAAACTGATGGTTAATTTTTTTAAAGCAAAAAGATAATTAAATTGTAAAACCATTTAAATAAGGTTTAATCGCAAATTTTTATCAGAAATAGTTTCTTTACAAAAATTCAGGATTATGACATTTGATAACAGCAAAACCATTATTAGCCTGAGGATCAGAATATTTATTGCAACTGTATTGTTGCTGGGTTATATTGTTCTGACTTATTTTGCCGAATTGATAAAGTTCCCTTTGCTTGGGATAAGTGATACGCT
>Ga0315276_10001495_pt1 | contig 20940 bp, 19 predicted proteins | sample YL17G05_0_MG_FD_204542 | JGI IMG/M metagenome (GOLD analysis project Ga0315276, IMG submission 204542) | Sediment microbial communities from Yellowstone Lake, YNP, Wyoming, USA - YL17G05_0 | ecosystem: Environmental > Aquatic > Freshwater > Lake > Sediment | place: USA: Wyoming | collected... | reverse complement strand
TGAGTATTGCCAAGCACATAGTGTCGGCCCACAAGGGTGGAATCTGCATCGAAAGCGCAGTCAACAAGGGAACAAAGGTCCTTGTAACACTTCCCAAGAAGTAAACCCGCCTGAGGCGGGTAAAAGTATAATTTCTTTTTTCATCAAATTTTCACACATCCTTCATATTCGCTTCACACGGAGGTCATACACTTTAAGAGGTATAGGTTATGGAGTTTATTACTTGTCTGTAAGGAGAAAAAGATGAGAAAAGGAATCACGGTAATTATTATCATGGTGCTCAGCGCAACTGTTTTTGCTGGGCCAGCGGAAAGTAACTCCCCGGGGGAAAAGAAGCTGAGTGTTACATTCGACCTTACTTACATGAGTAGATATATGAGCAAGGGCTTTTCACCATACGGTCCTCGCGGTGCGTTCTTTGAAACAACCAGTGTTGACTTTTGGGATACAGGCCTTGGCGTGTCAGTAGGCCATCAGTCGGCACTCGGCGGCGGTTATGTCGTTAAACAGAGATTTAACTACGGAGTTTATTATGGCAACAGTTTTTTCAAAGACAAAGTTTACGAGACAAAATTCAGGGTTGACTGGATATATAAGGAGTATTACAAGATATCCAACGGAAGAAGTGATGCACAGAATATGATATTTGAATTTTCATGGCCTAATATTTTACCGATAAAAAATCTTTCACCGTACTACATTGCCGATTATGAGTATCCTGCCGGCAGCAATTATGATAATTGTACCATCAGCGGCTTTGTACATCGTTTTGGGCTTGCTTATAACTGGACGATTCCCCAACTGCCTAAGCCGCTTAAATTGACAGCGGAGACGGCATATAACGATGGTTTTAACAACAAGCCATCACATTACGTTGACCATGATTGGGCGTATTCCACATTTGGTATAGCAACGGTACTTCCGGTTACCAAAAATCTGTCTTTTGTACCGGCCCTTTATCAACAAATAACGATGGATAAGTCGGTCAACGACAAACATGACATAACGTATTGCAAAATAAGTATGAAGTATAAGTTCTAAAAACAGTTAACAAAGCTTAATTAAGGAGAAATACAAAATGAGAACGTATGAGAATGAAATATCGGCAGAAGAGGATATTGCATTTATTGCTATGGTGTGCCTGCTTATCGCAATGCTTTGCTCCTTTGCCAGCGGTGGTGAGAAGAAGTCAATCACCATAAAAGGGTCGGACACAATGGTGCATTTGGTCAGCAACTGGGCCGAGGCTTTTATGAAGGCAGACCCAAATGTTGAAGTTGCGGTGACGGGCGGCGGTTCAGGGACAGGGATAGCAGCGCTGATAAACGGCACGACGGAAATTTGTGCGTCCTCGAGAGATATGAAGGAAAAGGAAAAGCAGCAGGCCAAAGAGAAAGGCGTTGAAGTAAAGGAGGTCGTGGTTGCCAGAGACGGCATCGCCGTTGTGGTGAATCCCAAAAATCCAATAAAAGAGCTTGATATGCAGCAGATTGCACAGATTTACACCGGGGCATATACGAAATGGAATCAGGCAGGCGGTAACGACAAGGAAATACTTGTGTTTTCCAGAGAATCAAGCTCGGGGACATACGCGTTCTTCCAGGAGCATGTTTTAAAGAACAAAGACTATACACAAAAGGCTAAATTGATGCCTGCGACATCGGCGATTATCGAGTCGGTTTCGACTGATGAAGAAGCGATTGGCTATGTTGGGCTCGGTTATGCCGTGGCGGCGGGGAAGAAGGTTAAGATTATCGGGGTTAAGGCGGACGCTAACTCACCGGTCGTTATGCCGTCGGACGAGACAGTAACCAGCGGTCAGTATTCAATCTCAAGGCCTTTATACCTGTATGTGCCGGCCAAGACCGCGGCGGAAGTGGCGTCATTTGTCGATTTTTGTCTCAGCGACGCTGGGCAGGCGATTGTGAAGAAAGATGGTTATGTAACGGTAAAGTAATGAGACATTACTATAAGGACAGGATAATTAAATTATTTCTGCAATTGACAGCTTCCTTGAGCATAGTAATCGTGATATGCATCTTCGTGTTTATCTTCAAGGAAGCTGTGCCATTTGCGAAGCGCCCCGGGCTGGGAGAGCTTTTCGGCACACGTTGGGTTCCGACCTCTCCACAAAAGGAGTCGTTCGGCCTTGTGCCTTTGATCACGGGTTCTTTAGTGGTGACTGTGCTGGCGATGCTGCTGACGATTCCGTTTGGTGTGGGTGCTGCGGTGTATATTTCGGAACTGGCGGTACCTGTTGAACGGGAGATACTCAAACCGTTTATCGAGGTTCTGGCCGGTATTCCATCGGTTGTCATTGGATTCTTCGGCCTAATGGTGCTGGTGCCGTTCGTGAAGAGTTGCTTCGGGCTGGCGACCGGACTGACGGCATTTTCCGGCGCGGTGTTGCTTGCGCTTATGGCGATACCGACTGTCACTTCGATTTCGGAAGATGCGCTGCGAAGCGTTCCGAGGTCTTACAAGGAAGCGTCTCTGGCTCTGGGAGCGAGCAGGCTGCGGACAATCTGGAGAGTAACAGTGCCTGCGGCACTGCCGGGGATAATGGCGGCAGTAATGCTGGGGACAGGCAGGGTCGTCGGGGAGACAATGGCAGTAATGATGGTCACGGGCAATTCTGCGATGATAACTTTTTGGCCTTTTGATTCGGTAAGAACGATGACGGCCACTATAGCAGCGGAGATGGGCGAGGTGGCCTTTGGCAGCGACCATTACAGGGCGTTGTTCTGTGTTGGGATTGTTTTGCTGGTTTCGACTTTTGCACTGAATATAGCAGCACAAAAGGTGCTCAGCAAATACAGGATGGGATAATGACAGGGAATTTTTCACAGAAAGCAATGTGCTGGTTAATGCGGCTGACCGCCTACTTTGTGATATTGGTGGTCGGATGTATTGTTTTTGAAATTATCTGGCGCGGAGCGAGGGTGATGAACTGGGAGTTTTTGTTTAGTATGCCTCGGCGAAGCGGCGCGGAAGGCGGAATACTTCCGGCCATTATAGGGACATTTCTATTGGTGGCCGGAAGTATTGCCGCGGCATTCCCTCTAGGTGTGGCTACTGCGATATATCTTTCCGAATACGCACGGCAGGGCAGGTTTACGCATGCTGTTCGAGTGGCGATAGCCACATTGGCGGGCATCCCGTCGATAGTTTTCGGTTTGTTCGGGCTGGGATTGTTCGTGATATTTTTCGGATGGGGCTGTTCGATAATGTCCGGCTGTGCAACGCTGGCGTGTATGATACTGCCGACGATTATAGTATCGAGCGAAGAAGCGCTGCGGGCCGTTCCTCAATCGTTAAGAGAGGGCAGTTTGGCGCTCGGCGCAACCAAGTGGCAGACAATATGGAGCAATGTCCTGCCTTATTCAATCGGCGGTATGCTCACGGGAACTATTCTGGCAATAGGCCGGGCCGCCGGCGAAACAGCTCCGATTCTGCTGACGGTGGCAGCCTTTTATCTGCCGAGACTGCCGCATTCGGCATTCGACCAGGTTATGGCGCTTCCATACCATCTTTACGTATTATCGACTCAGCATCCCGACACGGCTGCGGTGCAGCCCAAGGCGTATGGAACGGCGCTGGTTCTGCTGATTTTGGTTCTCGGAGTGGGACTGGCGGCGATTATTCTGCGGATTCGTGTAAGGAAGAAATACAAATGGTAGAATGGAAGAACAATGGGCTGAGCAAGACGAAAATACACGTCAGCAACTTGGATTTTTACTACGGCGTTACACAGGCGCTGTTCGATATAACAATGGATATTCCATCTCAGCGAGTAACCGCTCTGATTGGACCTTCAGGGTGCGGCAAATCCACGTTCCTTCGGACGCTGAACCGAATGAACGACATTATCGACGGCACGCGTGTTACAGGACAAGTTCTCATAGACGACGAAGATATATACGGCAGCGGCGCCGACGTTGTGAGTTTGCGGAAAAGAGTTGGTATGGTCTTTCAAAAATCTAATCCATTTCCTAAATCGCTTTTTGATAATGTGGCGTACGGGCCTCGCACTCATGGAATAAAAAATCACAAGCAACTCAGCGACATCGTCGAAAGAAGTCTGCGGCGGGCCGCTTTATGGGACGAAGTAAAAGACCGGCTGAATGTAAGCGCAATGGATTTATCGGGCGGGCAGCAGCAGCGGCTTTGCATTGCGAGGGCGCTGGCGATTGAGCCGGAAATACTTCTGATGGATGAACCGGCTTCCGCCCTTGACCCAAAGGCCACTGCTAAAATCGAAGATTTGATTGACCAGCTCAGCGATGATTACACGATAGTCATCGTGACGCATAATATGCAGCAGGCAGCTCGCGTGTCCGATGTGACGGCATTTTTCTATGAGGGACATCTTATTGAGATGGGTCAGACCGAACAGATATTCACCAAGCCGCAGCAGAAAAGGACGGAGGATTACATTACGGGTCGATTCGGATAGAAAGGAAGTCCTATGACGGTGCATATGCAAAAAGAGATCGAGAATCTCAAGTCTAAGCTGCTGGCTCTGTGTGCGGCTGTAGAGAAAAGTTTGTGCCTTGCGGTCCAGTCGGTCAGAGAGAGGGATTCTGTTCTTGCTCGGAGCGTGATAGACGACGATGTGGATATAAACCAGATGGAAATTGACGTGGAGGAAGAATGCCTCAAGGTTCTGGCGTTGCATCAGCCGGTCGCGATTGACCTTAGATTTATCGTAACCGCCCTGAAAATAAACAGCGACCTCGAGCGCATCGGTGATTTGGCGGTTAACATCGCCGAGCGAAGTGAATTTCTTGCCGGTTGTGAGCCGATTGGTGTGCCTTTTGATTTTGAGGCAATGGCTGAAAAGACCCAATGGATGGTAACAGAAAGTCTTGACTCACTTGTCGATATGGACTGCAAACGGGCCTATCAGGTTTGCGCCGCCGATAACGAGGTCGATGCCTTGAATCGTAAGATGTATAAACAAGTCGAGACCAGTATCGTTGCTCACCCGCGATGGGCACAAGGCCTGCTCCATTTGCTTTCGATTTCAAGACACCTCGAACGTATAGCCGACCATGCAACAAATATTGCTGAAGATGTTATTTATATGGTTGAAGGCAAGATAATTAGACACAAGACTGAAAACTACAAATCAGATGACCGTCATTAATGGTGGTTCATTCCTGGACAACTTTGCCGAAAATTTAGCAAAACGTTTTGCAAAAAAAACGAAGGGCGGTTAAAATTTCTGCACGATGAAACTTGCACTATTACTGATACTATCGGCGATGGTTTTCGCGGCGGGGTGCAGCGAAGATGTCGAGCCGGGTGAGCCGGTCGGCTTTATACAGGTCAAAGGTTCGGACACCGTCGTTAACGCCGCGCAAAAAATCGCTGAAGAATTTATGAAAGAGTATCCGCACGTTTTTGTGGCGGTAACCGGCGGCGGCAGCGGCGTCGGCATTGCGTCGCTGATAAATAAGACCTGCGATGTGGCGACGACCTCCCGCGAAATGAAGCCAAAGGAAAGGGAAATGGCTGAGAAACGGGGCGTCTTTCCCAAAGAATTTGCAGTTGCATACGACGGCGTTGCGGTAATTGTGAGTAAGGACAACCCGGTTGAGCGGCTGACGATTGAGGATTTGCATAAGATATTTACCGGCAAGGCCACCAACTGGAAGGAATTCGGCGGCAAAGACATCCATATAGTAACGCTATCGCGCGAGGTCAGCTCCGGCACACACATATATTTTAAGGATGAGGTGGTCCATCTTGGTAAAAAAGACAGCCAGGAAGAATTTTCTCCGCAGACGCTGCTTTTAACTTCATCGCAGGCGATTGTCGAAGAGGTCGCGGCGAATGACGCAGCGATTGGCTATTTAGGTATGGGGTACGTATCGGAGCGGACAAAAGCATTACTTGTGGCCAAAGGCGGCGAGTTTTTCCCTCCGGATGTTAACAATGTAATTAAAAAGACATATCCCCTTTCCCGGCCGTTACATTTTTACACTAATGGCGAGCCGAACGGGGCCACCAAGCTGTTTATTGATTTTACTTTAAGCCCAAAAGGTCAGCAGCAATTCATAGAGACCGGCTTTGTGCCGGTGGGAGCTACAGTTGCGCAAAAAGATTAGCGAATATATTATCGAATCGCTCATCAGGCTAAGCGGCTTTGTGGTCATTATTTTTGTATTTTTGATATTTTTGTTTTTGCTGAAAGATTCTTTATCTTTATTCAGGGTATATCGGGTTGGTGGATTTTTGTTCGGCAGTAACTGGCAGCCCATTTCCGAGCCGCCCAAGTTCGGTATGGTGCCGCTGCTGCTGGGTTCCATATACGTCACAGTCGGGGCCATCGTTATCTGCGTGCCCGTCGGCGTTGCAGCGGCTATGTTCATTGCGGAGGTTGCGCCGCCATTTCTCAAGAATATTTTAAAGTCGCTGGTTGAGATTCTGGCTGCGATTCCGAGCGTTGTTTTAGGATTCATCGGGATTGTGTGGCTAAGCCCGTATTTGAAGCATACCTTCGGACTGCCTACGGGGATGTGTGGGCTTACGGGAAGTCTTCTGCTGGCTTTTATGGCGCTGCCAACGATTATCAGCATTTCCGAGGACGCCCTTATCGGCGTGCCGAGGGCTTATAAGGAGGCGGCATTCGGTCTGGGCGCAACGAGATGGCAGGCACTGTGGCGGATTGTTCTGCCTGCGGCCTCGCCAGGCATTATTGCCGGCGTGATGCTCGGAATCGGCAGGGTCATCGGTGAGACAATGGTTGTGATGATGGTTACCGGCAATTCACCTGTTATACCGACGTCTATCCTGCAGCCGTTGAGGACACTTACGGCCACAATCGCCGGCGAAATGGGTGAAACCGTCAGCGGGTCGGAGCATTATTTTGCCCTTTTCGCCGTTGGCTTGGTCCTCTTTATAATAACTTTCATAATAAATTTCATAGCAGATAGTTTCCTGCGGAGGGCAAGAAGATGAACGCTGCGAAGATACGCGAAAAAATCGCCTTCTCTGTCCTCGGATTGGTTACGCTGCTTGTCGTCATACCAATTCTGATGATAATCTTCTATATAATCAGAAACAGCATCGGTGCTATAAGCTGGGAATTTGTTACGCAGGCTCCTCGCAATGGAATGAAAGAAGGCGGCATCTTTCCCGCGATAGTCGGCACCATCGTGCTGATAGTCGGCACAATGCTGTTTTCTCTGCCTTTGGGCGTATTATCTGCGGTTTACCTCGTCGAATATGCCAAAGATAATTTTTTCACACGTCTGGTAAAGCTGTCCGTTGTAAATCTTTCGGGGATTCCATCCATTGTGTACGGTCTTTTCGGATTTACGCTGTTTGTGCTGTTTTTAAAATTAGGCACGTCGATACTGGCAGGCTCATTGACGCTTGCCATAATGAGTTTGCCTGTCATTATTACTGCAACTAAAGAAGCCCTCGAATCGGTGCCTCTTAGCTTCCGGGAAATCAGTCTATCTTTGGGAGCAACAAGATGGCAGACAGTGCGGTACTGCGTATTGCCTTATGCGATACCGGGCATTCTTACCGGCACAGTTTTAAGTCTAAGCAGGGCGGCAGGAGAAACGGCCCCAATTCTCTTTACGGTCGCCGCGTTTTATCTGCCACGCCTGCCGCGTTCAGCTTTCGACCAGGTTATGGCGCTGCCGTACCATCTTTATGTAATTGCCACGCAGGTGCCGAATATACCGGTGGCGTTTAGTTTTGCTACCTGCTTTGTTCTTATAGCACTGGTGTTCCTGATGAATTTAGTGAGCATAATCCTTCGCGCACACTTTAGAAAAAAGAAGCTATGGTAAAAGAAGCGATAATAAAAACTGTGAACTTAAATTGCTATTTTGGCGAGCTGCAGGTTTTGAAAGACCTAAACCTCGAAATCCGCCGGAACGAGATTTTTGGGATTATTGGGCCTGCCAACAGCGGGAAGACTACTTTTTTACGGGCGTTAAACCGGCTCAATTATCTTAATGTCTCATACTCGCAGAGCGGCGAAATCTTTTTCGCAAACCAGAACCTCAAAAGTATAAGCGACAATATCCTGCGAAAAAAGATTGGTATTATTTTTGCCCTGCCTCAGGTGCTGCCTGTAAGTATTTATAATAACATTGCATACGGCCCTAAAGTTCACGGCATCACCGAAAAAGACACAATCGACCAAATTGTTGAAGAGGCTTTAAAAAAAGCGTATCTATGGGAAGAGATCAAGGACCGCCTCGACACGCCGGCTGCGAAACTGTCCGGCGGGCAGCAGCAGCGGCTCTGCATAGCAAGGACACTTGCCGTCGAGCCGGATGTGATTCTTTATGACGAACACTGCTCAGGGCTTGACCCTATCTCGACGGCAAAAATCGAAGATGCTATGCAGCATCTGAAAAAAAACTATACGCAGATACTTGTGACGAATAATACCAAGCAGGCGGCGAGGGTGAGTGAGCGATGTGCTTTCTTTTTGATGGGCGAGCTGATTGAAATCGACGAGACGGCCACGCTTTTCACTGAGCCGAAAGATAAACGCACAGACGATTATATAACGGGCAGATTTGGTTAATGATGGAACTTGCACCAAAAATAGAAACGGTCGGGCTGAATCTTCACTACGGCGATTTCCTTGCGCTGGAGGAGGTGAATATAAAGATTCCGGCGCAGAATATTACCGCTATGATAGGCCCATCAGGCTGCGGCAAATCCACGCTGCTGCGATGCTTTAACAGGATGAACGACCTTATCGAACATACGAGGGTCGAAGGCGGCATAATCATCGACGAACAGGACATCCTCAGGCCGGAGGCAGACCTGATTTCCCTGCGCAGAAAGGTGGGAATGGTTTTTCAAAGACCTAATGTCTTTGACCTGTCAATCTACAATAATCTCAGATTCGGTCTGCGGATTCATCGAATGCTGAATAGAAGAGACGAAGTTATGGAGGCCATTGAGCGGGGTCTTGAGCATGTCGGGCTTTGGCAGGAGCTTAAAGACAAGCTCAGGAAGAACGCCCGCACTCTTACACTTGAGCAACAGCAGCGGCTGTGTATCGCCAGGGTGCTGATTTTGAAGCCCGAGATAATCCTGCTCGATGAGCCCTGCTCGGCACTGGACCCTGTCTCGACACTAAAAATAGAGGATTTACTGCGGGTGTTAAAACAGGATTACACACTGGTAATTGTAACTCATAACATGCAGCAGGCAGCGAGGGTCTCGGACTACACGGGGTTTATGTATCTGGGGAAACTTATTGAATTTGGAGAAACGGGACAGGTTTTTACTAATCCTAAGGAGAAATTAACCGAAAACTATATTAGCGGCCATTTTGGCTGATTTACGGAGACAATCAAAATGAGAGAAAGTTTCGAAAAACACATTAAAGGGCTTAATGAAAACGTCGTCGCGATGAGTGAGATGGTTGCTGCCGCAACCAGCCGGTCCGTCAAGGCGCTGGAAGACCGCGATGTTAAAGAGGCCGAACAAATTATCAAAGACGATTTGCTCATCAACACCAAGCGATGGCAGATTGAGGAAGATTGCATCAACCTTATCGCCCTGCAGCAGCCGGTCGCCAGTGATTTGCGCGAAATCATAGCAGTCCTGAATGTTATCACCGACCTCGAACGAATGGGTGATTATGCCGAGGGGATTGCCAAGATAGTGATTATGCTCGGCAGTGAGCCGCTCATAAAGTCGCTTGTTTTCACTCCTAAAATGGCTGAAAAGACCGTCGATATGCTGCGACGAAGTATGCAAGCCTTTGTCAAAAGAGACATCAAAACTGCAAAAGCCATCTGCAACGAAGATGATGAAGTGGACAAACTTTATGACCAGGCCTATCACGACCTGCTGATGCTTATGATTAAAGACCCGGCAGTGGTATCAAAAGCGACGCCTCTTATCTGGGCCGCACACAATCTCGAACGAAGCGCCGACCGAGTCACAAATATATGCGAACGAACGGTCTTCCTGGCTACCGGCACAATGCCGCAGGTGAATGTGTCGAAGTATTGAGGGATTTATTCAGCTGCCCTGCTGGTTATCTTCGATGCCGGTGATGGTTGCGTCGAGTCCCATCAGGACGGTCCTGACCGCCGGGTCGTTAATCAGCTCGGCTCTTTTTTGGCCGGTGGTTTTGGGATGGTTTGCGGCAGGAGCTGCCTGTGTCTGTTCGTTAACAGCTGTTTCAAACTTCAACCTTATGTTTGTTCCGCAATGTTCACTTAACAAAGACTGTATTTGCGCCAATCGGTTGTTACTTTCACACATTTTTTTCTGCACTTCAGCAGAAGCTGGGAATGTAATTGTCAACAGGCCTTCTTCCAATCGGGTCGGCTCAGCGGAAGCTAACAATCCTCCGCTGCCTCCACCGAGTTTAGCGATGATAATTTTTAAAACATTTTGCCAATCGCTTTTTATTGAGTGTATGTCATTTAACCGGGGCAAATCAATTTTTTTATCTGTCGCAGGCTCGGTTGGTTTTCCTGTGGCGGCGATTGGGGTGTTATGGTCAGCTATTTGCTTTTTTTTTATCGGGACTACGTCAGGGCCTACGCCCTGACGAGTGGGACCGGCCTTCAACTGTGAAAGAAGCTCATCGACGTTCAGAAAATGCTCGCTTAAGGCAAATCGAAGCAATGAAGCATCCAAAAGCGCCCTAGGCGTATCGCTGTATTTGAGTGTCTGGCGCAATCTCTCGAGCGTGGTTATATTGTAGATAAGGGCTGCGACATCAAATTTTTCGGCCAACCGGCCGGCCTGCTGCCGCTGCTCAGCGGTCAAAACCAGAAGCTCGCTCTCGGCCCCAGCAGATTTTGCCACCATCAAATCCCGCATATAATCGATGAGCGAATCGACAAGCTGTACCTCACCTAACCCGGCGTTGATTAAATTCTCTGTCGCAGTAAGTGTTCCGGCGGCGTCGCTGTCGCCGATTTTGGCAATGAGATTATAAATTTTTTCACTGTTCGGACAGCCGAGAAACTCCTCAAGCAGTTTGGTGCTCAGGGGTTCGACACCGGTGCTTATTAATCTATCCAGCAAACTCAAGCCGTCTCTCATCGAGCCGTTCGCCATTTTCGCCAGGGGTAAAATTAAATCCTCTTCGTATTTTATTTTTTCCTGTTCGAGTATGGATTTGAGCTGGCCGGCGATAAGGTTAGGATTTATATTGTTAAAATCGAATCTCTGGCATCTGGACTGAATTGTGGGCAGGACTTTGTTCGGCTCGGTGGTTGCGAAAATGAACTTAACGTGACTGGGCGGCTCTTCAAGTGTCTTAAGTAAAGCGTTGAATGCCCCGGTCGTCAGCATATGCACTTCGTCGATAATATAAATCTTGAATCTCGCCCGTGCAGGGTGGTATATGACGTTTTCGCGAAGCTCACGAATCTCATCAACCTTGTTGTTCGATGCACCGTCTACCTCGATAACATCAATATCTTCGCCGAGATTAATTGCGATGCAACTTTCACATTTGCAGCACGGCTCAGCGGTAGGGGCCTCGACGGACAGACAATTGAGGGATTTTGCCAGAACCCGTGCCATAGTTGTTTTACCGACGCCGCGGGTGCCGGCAAACAGATAAGCGTGTGCGACCTTGCCGGTTTTTATGGCGTTTTTGAGTGTCTGGGTGATAGGGTTCTGACCGACGACGTCATCGAAAGTTTGCGAACGATATTTTCTGGCTAAAACCGTGTACATTTTTAAATGATTACAAAGGTGGCCGGGTTTGCCACAGCACAGCCAAATCCACGCTTATGGCTGCTCGGTTCCCCGCCTGACCAGTTTCACGGGCTCGGCCTGCATGGGACCCGGCCAAAAAATTTATTATTGACTATTTTCTATTGACTATTTTTAATTTGGTTGTTTCTTTTAATGATAAGTGAATGGTAATAAATAATCAAGAGTTTCAAGCTGATTTCGAGGGGTATTTATAATGAAAGTCAAAGTCGAAGATACCTGCACTTCCTGCGGATTATGCGTGGATACCTGCCCTGAGGTCTTCGAGATGGGGCCTGATATGGCACAGGTCATTGGTGATGAGGTTCCGCCGGAATTCGAGGAAGCTGCTCAGCAGGCCGCTGAAGAGTGTCCGGTTGAGGCAATTATCGTCGAATAGGCTAAGCAGAAAGCTCCCGGCTTCTGTCGCGGGCTTTTTTGACGGCCGATTCAACCAGTGGGCCGAAGTTGCCTTTTGCCAGCTCTTTAAGCGCCGCCTCGGTTGTGCCGCCGGGCGAGGTGACCTTTTGGCGTAGCTTCACGGGACTTTCGCGTCTGCCATCGGCATCAACCGCAAGCAAAGCGGCGCCTTTGGCGGTTTGTAGGACCAAATCCTTAGCCACATCTTCAGTCAACCCTAATTTGCCGGCGGCCTTTATCATTTCCTCCATTAAAAGAAAATAATAGGCTGGCCCGCTGCCGCTTACGGCCGTTACTGCGTCGATAAGGCCTTCGTTATCAACGACGACGGCCTTTCCAACTGCTGAAAATACGGCCTTCGCCTTTTTTAGCATCGGTTTTGCCTTGGCGTTAGCAAATAGAGCGCTGGCCCCTTCGCCGATTAGGGCGGGTGTATTCGGCATTGCGCGGATTATCGCGACATTGCCCAGAACATCGGCGATTCGGCTGGTTTTCACTCCTGCCGCGATGGATATAACCAGCTTCCTGCCTCGGATTGCGTTTTTTATGCTCTTCATCGCATCAGCCATACTTTGCGGCTTGACGCTCAAAACGATGATGTCTGCTTTGCTTACAAGGTCGTGGTTGTCCTTTGCCTGCTTGACTTTATATTTTTTGGCGAGTTGTTTCAGGCGTTCCGGCCTGATATCGCTTATAAGAATGTTTGTGGGTTTGTAGAGATTAGCGGTTATTATGCCCTTTATCAGGGCCTCAGCCATATTCCCGCTGCCTATAAAGCCGATTGTGCTCATCGATTTGTCCTTTTCAAAATTGTGCCTTAATCTATAACCTTAGTAAATATAAAATCAGGCGGGGATAATAGCAATGCAAAAAGCGCCTTTATTCCTTAAGGCACAGGACACAAATTGGGGCCGGCTTCCTGAAAAACCGGTCTATTCAAAATGCGAAAAATTTCTCTTGACGTTGACCGTGGTTCTGTGTGATAATTCAGGATATGGAAAAAGCTGAGAAAAGAGCCGAATCAGTCCTAAAGCAAAGAACTTATTGTGTAGCCTGTGATACTAAATGCCTGCATATGGTTATTTATAGAGACCAGCAGAAGGTAACAATTGAGTGCGGCCACTGTGGATTTGTAAGCAATCGCCTTTGCCGTATGCCGGCAGGGAAATCACCCGCCGCACAGTCAGCTCAGAGTTAAAATAGAGCGAGAATAGGGGTCAACTTACCCCTACCTTGTCAGCGTACGAGCGTACAAACAAGATATAAGGCAATACCCACTACAGCAATTAACACAGTCCACTTTAATGAATCAGATTTGTTAATTTTATCCAGCATTTGCTTTCCACCTAAATTATTTTCGTTTTTTGTCTCTTTCGAAAAAGTACTCCGCCATTGGTTTGCAGAAATATTATCGGCTTTTCGTCAGCTAGGTATAAGCAGAATGTTGCTCTTTCAACCGGTTCGCGTTAATATAGGACGTTGTGGTTAAAATCGGGACGACCACCGGCAGCATCGCGCAATCTGCGTCCCAAAAATCTCTGCGAAGCAGTTCCGCAACTTTGCCTTTTTAATTTCCTTCTCAACATCACCGCCCCGTGAAATTCAAAGAATTTCCGGCCTCGCGGAATCCGAAGGATTCCCGAGATTTTGTCCTCGAAATCTCAAAGAGATTTCTGGGGGGACTTAGTCCTCGGAATCTTTTTAAGATTCCAGAGGGCACCGAGGCTAAGAAGGAAAAGCGTGGTGGGTTCATAAACAACAGTGAATCGTGGCTCAGTTTAGTTGGATTTGTTTTATGGATAATGCCGCTGATTCAGAGGGGCTGAACATATTAAATATATATGTCGCCGCATTGTGCCGGAGCTGATGTAGATGCAAAGCTGCATGACCTGTCACTTTCAGGCCCGCTGCTTGCTATTCTTGCCGGGCGGAAGGTTAGCTTTACGGCCATGCTCTACCAGGCTGACTACGTGGTCATGCTTACCTGGCTCAACGTGAAACTTATCAGAGTGTTTTTTTAATAAATCGCTAAATGTTTTGCAATTATAGTTAGCTTCATCGAATGTAGGGTCAAGCCTTTTTACAACAGGTCTGATAGCTGCTTTTACTACCCAGTCAACGCCGTCTCTGGCGGAAATCTGTTTTATTGCTCTGGTGATTAATTCCACAGCATCCTTAACAACCATCGTGCCGGATTCGTCCTCTGCATGTTGAGGTTCTATCGCGAATGTTTCATAATACTTAAACTCAGAACAACTATTTGCCCAATGCTGGTTAGTCGATGCTTTACAGCCTATGCCAATCAAATCTTTTCCAGCAGCCTTTATTTTTTGAGCAAGAGGAATAAAATCACTGTCTCCGCCAATGATTATAATTGAAGAAATGTGTGGAAATCGCACTATATCTTCCATTGCATCAAGCGATAGCTTTATGTCGGCTCCATTTTTCGCTGATGCGCCCGGCGAGAATAACTGTATTAACTCTATTGCGCATTTCAACAGAGAATACCTGTATTGTGAAAACCACTGCCAATTACAATAAGCTTTATTGATGGCTACATTCCCCAATGAGGCGGCAAAGTCATATACAGCATTAACATCGACAAGAACCTCGTGCGGAACACCTCTCTTTAACATTTTACCGTAGGTTCCGCTGCCGTTTTTAGCGTCATATAAACTTGCATGGATATTCTCAAAATCCCAATATACCGCGACCGTGTCTTTATTCATAATTTTCCCTCTATCTGGGATTTCCCATATAACCCTGTATATTCTTGCTCAGCTAAACCGCAAAGACTCGTCTCTAATAGAATATCAAACCTGTTTTGAAAAATCAAAAAATTTAGCGTCTTTTTCTTAATATCACCGAACCAAAGCCAATTTCAAGAGGTACTTTAGTCGGTGAGAAGTTTGAATTCTTCGATGCTAAGGGAGTTACGCAATTTCTGCAAAGCACTCAGCTCGAGCTGGCGGACGCGTTCCTTTGTCAGGCCGAGGTCCTGTCCGATTTGCTGGAGGGTCTTTTTGTTCTTTCTGATAAGGGTGCCGACAAGGCCAAAATGGTTTATGATTATATATTGCTCCCGCTGGTCAAGCTCATTCCTGATTACCTGCACGAAACTGTGGCGTGCACGTTCGATGGCCGCGAAGTCCGATTCTGCTGGCTTCAGGTAACGCTGGATGTTCGCCAGAGAGCCCGCTTTTTCGCGGGTAAGCTCCGTGCTTTTGCCGGAGACTTTTGCATATTCTTTGGCTATGTTCAGCGAGGCGGTCTTTCCGAACCGAATCCCCCTTGTATAGTCGAATTCTTCGACCGTCTTTATCAGCGCAAAATTACCCTTACTAACGAGGTCCTGAAAATTGGCTTCGCCGCCGGCGTGCTTTCTGGCGATGCTGACGACGAGACGAAGGTTCGCCTCTATTATCATTTTTTTTATTTTTTCGGCCTCGCCGAGGTAATTTTCAATATCATTGAGCCAGCGGCTGTGTACCCTCATGTGCCTGATACTTTCCTTAGTCACGGAGGTCAGGTATTTGAGGTAGTTATATCTTCGGAACAATTCGATCTCGCGTTCGCGGTTCAGCACAGGGGTATTTCTTAACGCCTGGAGATACTCAGGAAGGAGAGACTTGCCAGCCAGCTCCAGCGGCTCAATAGTTTTGGCGGGCAGAGGTTTTTCCGAACCGAGAGGTTTTGCGAGGATTTTCTGCTTGGCGTTTTCATCGAGGAATTCGCTGCTGGGGACGAATTCGATTTTTTTAGCCAGCAGCATCTTTGCTCTTTGCTGGTTTATAAGGCGATATATCGAGCTTTTACTCCGGCCGAAGCGGCCCATCAATTCTTTGATGGGCATGGATTGTTTGAACAATTTGTAGAGTTCTGCGGTTTCGGCGGGGCCGACTACGCCGGCTGGCTCGCTGAAAACAGGTTTATCAGGATTGGCTGTTTCGTAATTTAAGAGGGTGTACCTGATGGTTTCGTGGGCCTTGCCGAGCTTTGATGCTATCTGGTCTATGATTTGGTAGCGGCTTAGCGGGGACTTGGCCGCGAGCGCTCTTGCCTGTTTTATAATCAGTTGTTTATCTTTTTCTGTCAGCCGCTGAAAGCTTTTTGCTTTGGCAACGACGTCAGGATTATCGTTGAGGAATTTATCGATGGCGGACTGCAAAAAGCCGAGGCGTTTTTTGCCGTCGTCGAAAACAAATTTTCGCGCAGTCAGGCCTCGTTCCCGCCAGCGATGAATCGTCTTTGTTGAAACGTCAAGGGAATCGGCAAGGGCCTCGATGGTGTAAACTTTTTGGTCCTGCTCATCGACGGCCAGAGCGAGCTGACTGCTTAGTTTGGAGATGAAAATCCTCAGGTCTTCTGCAAGCTCATCGCCTTTGATGGGTTGCTGCTCCGGCAGAGGAGTTTTGGGATGGAAGCCGGTTATGTGGAAACAGACGAAATCAAAGGGGTATTCCTTGTCGGCCTTGATGATTGCAAGAAGTTTTTCGGAGGAGTCGAGCTGTTTTCGGAGGTGCTTCTGCGGCGTAAAGTGAAGCTGGGCCAGCAATTGCGCTAAATTTTGGTTCTTTATTTGTCGCATATGACCAAGTGTCTATTTTACCAAATCAAGCGCAAAAAAACAGCCTTTTTCAAGGCTGTTTTTCAGTTTATATAATTAATTAAGGAGTCTTTTTGCAACATCGACAGCCGAGGCGGCATCGGGTGCGTAGCCGTCAGCGCCGATTTTGTCAGCGTAGCCCTGTGTTACGGGAGCGCCGCCTACAAGAAACTTGGCTTTAATGCCGGCGGCTTTCATTGCCTTGAGGGTCTTATCAAGGGCAGGCAGTGTCGTTGTCAAAAGTGCGCTCATACCAATCAAGGGAGCACCGCAGGCTTTGGCTTTCTCGACAAAGACCTCGGGTTTGACATCGATGCCGATGTCGATAACATTAAACCCTGCGCCTTTTAACATCATCGAGACCAGGTTCTTGCCGATGTCGTGCAGGTCGCCCACGACAGTTCCAATCATAAACTTTCCAATCGGCTCAACGCCTGCCTTTTCAAGCTCCGGCCCAAGGATTTCCGTTGCTGATTTCATTGCGCGCGCTGAGATTAGCACTTCTGGAATGTAAACCTCGTTTCTTTTGAAACGGCCGCCAACAACGGCCATACCTGCGATTAATCCATTATCGAGAACGTCTTTAGCAGCCACACCCTCACTAAGAGCAGCTTTGGTAAGAGACACAGCGGCGTTCTGGTCGCCTTTAATAATTGCTTCAGCCAATGCTTTCAAATCTGCCATTTCTGTTTGCCTCGCAAAAACTGGTAATCTGTTTACATTTAATTTTCCAACAATTAAGGCAAATATTAGACAATATTTGGCGAACCAAAACAAGCTATAAATTAAATTTTCAGCTGCACGTGCGATAGCAGCATAGGAAAGCGAATTTATACCATTTGCAAAAACCCCGGACAGTGATATATTTACCCTGCTGTGCCGGCTAAAAATGAGATACGATATACGCAATACAAAATATGAGTAATTACATAGTTTTGGTAAAACAGGTTCCGGACGTAACGCAAATCACCGACAATGCGTTCGACCTTGAGACCGGAACGCTAATTAGAAGCCGCCTGGCCAGTGTAATCAACGAGTTGGACACGCAGGCGCTGGCTTTTGCGAACTATATGAAGAAAATAAGCGGCGGCGCAGACAGCAAAATCATTGCCTTAACTATGGGGCCGCCGATGGCAGAAGAAGTTCTGCGATACAGCCTGAGCCGATGTGCTGATACGGCGGTGCTATTGACCGACAAGACTCTGGGCGGTGCTGATACGTGGGCGACGGCGAACCCACTGGCGTATGCCATCAGAAGGATAGTTAAAGACTTCTTCAAAGGAAACAGCGATTATTATGTGGTTTGCGGGATGCAATCGGTGGACGGCGATACCGCGCAGGTGCCGCCTCAAATTGCCGAGGAGTTATCTATCCCGTGCATAGCCTATGCCACGGGGGCGGAATTGAAGGGCGGGCGTTTCGAATTCACACGCATTATCAGCGGCGGTAGCCAGGTAGTCGCAGCCAGGAAATTACCGGCGGTAATAACCGTCGCCAAATATGAATATCCGCTGTTTGCGACGTTCGCAGGGACACGGCGGGCAAACAGGATGAAGGTTGTCTGCTGGAGCGGCGACGATATCAAAGCGACTTACATCGGGGCCAAAGGTTCAAAGACAACGGTAATCCGTGTTTTCCCGCCGGGCAAAAGCACCAGAAAATGCAGGCAGGTCGGCGATGCAAAGACATTGGCCAAAGTGCTTGTTGACAGCTTCAAAAGCGGCGGAGCAGAGCCTAACCACGGTGACAGCGGTCAAATAAATCGCTACGTTTTGCCGAAAAGGCGGGCGAACATATTTGACAAAAGCTTCGAGAGGACAAAAAAAGAAAACGAGGATTTTGAAATTTTAGCCAGGATGCTAAAGGAATTAGGCATTAGCGAAGTCAGTCAGATTGATGATGGCGTTAAGCAAAAAATACTTGCAGCCGCAGGCAGGCATTTTCATAAAGGGACACTGGGGGACATGATAGACGGGTTAACATTGACTGAGCCAAGTTTCACCGGCGAGGTCTGGGTCGTCGCAGAGCAAAATTCCGGCGAGGTGCATCCGGCGACGTTTGAGCTTATAGGTAAGGCCCGCGAGCTTGCAGATTCTTTAGAGGCTAAAGTGGGCGTATGTTTAGCTGGGCACAATGTCGAGCCGATGGCAAAAGGATTAATCGCCGCCGGTGCAGATAATATCTACATTATCGAGGATGAACTGCTGAGTGTGTTTGACCCGAGCGCATATCGCAAAGTTATTGCCGACTGCATCGGCACATATTGGCCGCAAATCGTCCTGTTCGGTGCTACAACCCAAGGCAGAATGCTTGCACCTATGATTTCTTACAGAATTGGCTGCGGACTCACCGCCGACTGCACTTCATTTGATATCAGGGACAGCTCGCGAACCGGCCGAATAGCAATCTTGCTGCAGACCAGGCCTGCGCTGGGCGGAAATGTTATGGCTACTATATGCACGAAAGATTCAAAGTCACAAACGGCCACGGCAAGGCCGGGTGTTATGAAGAGACTGCCGCTGGACAAATCAAGAACAGGAAAAATTATCAAACACAAGGTACAGCTTTGCGAGGATGATATCGGTCTTGAGATTATAAAAACCGAGCTGGGCAGCGGTGCCGTGAATTTTAGTGCTGAGGTAATTGTCAGCGGCGGCAAGGGGATGCAAAGCAGGGACAGCTACGAACAGCTTGTGGGCTCGCTTTGCAATTGTCTCAGCGACAAACTGGACGCACCGGTCGAAAGAGGCGCCTCTCGTGCGGCGGTGGAGCAGGGTTTCATTGAACGCATACACCAGGTTGGGCAAACCGGCACATCCGTGGGGCCGAAACTTTATATCGCCCTTGGAATATCCGGAGCAATTCAGCATATGATAGGAGTTGCAAACGCTGAGACCATAGTTGCTGTCAACAGCGACCCGAACGCCTCGATATTCAAGCAGTGTGATTACTATGTTGTCGGCAGAATAGAAGATATAGTGCCGCAGCTGGTTCAGGCATTAAAGGCTGAGTGAGAATTGTTAAACGATAAAGATTACAACAAGGTGCAGGTTTTGATAGTCGGTGCTGGGCCGGCGGGCTTGTCCTGCGCGATACAATTGAAGGTGCAAAAGCCGGAGATGGATGTTTGCGTAATAGAAAAGGCCGCTGATTTGGGCAATCACAATCTGTCCGGCGCAGTTTTGGAAGCTGAGCCGCTGCATACGCTGCTGGATTCGGCTGTTCCGGGATGGCGGGACAATGAACAGGTAAAAGAATTACTGGCGGAGAAAATCAGCAAAGATAACGTGATGTTCTTTTTGGGAAAGAAGATGTCGTTTAATATCTTCTTTGCAATTAAGCTCGCCAAGATATTCGGGCTGGGTTTCGGCCAAATGATGCACAGAGACGACTATATCGTATCGATAAGCAAGCTGACCAAGTGGATGGGGCAGATTGCGAAAAAGCTCGGCGTTGAAGTGCTGACCGGCTTTGCGGCGGAAGATATCATTCTCGATGAATCGATGAAAGGGGCAGCAGGCGTCAAGCTCGTTGACCAGGGGCTCGACAAAGAGGGCCAAAAGCAGCCGAACTTCGTCGAGGGTGAAATCATAAGCGCCGACTTCTTTGTACTTGCCGAGGGTTGTGACGGGCTTTTGACCGAGAAATTTGTAAAAAAGGCCGATTTGCGGCGGCAATCACATCAGCTTTATTCGGTTGGTATCAAGGAGCTTATAAAGGTAAGCAGTGAGCAGTACGGTAAGTTCACTTCAGGACGTGTTGTTCATGCTATGGGCTATCCTTTATGGACACCGGTTTTGGGGCCTGGAATGTTCGGCGGCGGGATAATGTATCCGGCCGGCGGTGATAATATTGCCGTTGGTATGATTGTCGGCGCCGACTGGAAATATCACGATTTTAACCCAGAAGACGCGCTGGCAAACTTCAAAAGTCATAAGTTTGTAAAGCAATTTATCGATGGCGGCACGGTAATAGAAGCCGGCGCAAAAATGATTCCCGAAGGCGGCTACTGCGCTATTCCAAGAGACCCGCAGACCGGCAGTATCGGCAAGGGCAATTGTGTAATAGTTGGTGACAGCGCCGGCTTTGTGAACATGCTTAAAATCAAAGGATTGCACAATGCTATTGATTCAGGGACAGCGGCAGCAAAGGCAATTGCGGAGAATCTGAACAATCCCAAAACCACAGCTGCCAGGTAT
>Ga0315276_10001494_pt1 | contig 20944 bp, 22 predicted proteins | sample YL17G05_0_MG_FD_204542 | JGI IMG/M metagenome (GOLD analysis project Ga0315276, IMG submission 204542) | Sediment microbial communities from Yellowstone Lake, YNP, Wyoming, USA - YL17G05_0 | ecosystem: Environmental > Aquatic > Freshwater > Lake > Sediment | place: USA: Wyoming | collected... | reverse complement strand
GATGGGTGGTTTTGAGGAACGAGCCCTGAGATATTTCCACCAGGAGGCGGCAATCTGTGAAGAAACCCTACGAATATTCCCGGCCTCACCAGACCGCACTCCAGGCGCCCATTATTTAGCGGCCGTGGTCTATGGTCAGGATTTGCACGATTATGCCAAGGCAATAGAACACTTCCAGAGGGTAGCGGAGGATTGGCCGGAATATCTCAATGCAGATCATGCTCAATTTTTCGTCGGCGGTTATTATACCCGCCAGGTGATGAGGGGGGATATCTCCGCGGCGGAAGCCAAGCCCCTCATAGAGCAGGCTTACCGGGCTGTTGTAGAGAACTATCCTGACAGTCCTTATGCCAAGCGAGCGGCGAGTAAGTTGCCGACTTTGGAATAACACATAGGTAATTGAGAGGGAACGATCGGGCCGATGGCCGAGGTGATGGCGGCGATGATGCCGTTGGGAAATGTGTAACTACGATGCATTTTGGTCGGTATTTGTATCGGCTGAAGGCTTTGTGCAGTCACAAAGGGTTTTTTTGACTTCCCATCTGACCAGATGGGGCGCACCGCATATTAAATAGGCAGACAAAGCCAACCGTAAAATTGTGCTCCATATATTGGTGTGGAAAGATGCCTGGATTTTTTCCTGGGCTAACTCGCCCATGTGTACCGACGACGAGGTTAGATATATAAGGCTCATCATTGCCGGTATGGTCCAAAAAAAGATAAGGACGCCACAAACAAAAGCAGCGATACGGTAATACGCGCCTATCCAGGATATGTCCTCCTGACTTTCGATTTTGTCCAAACGGCCCACGATTTTCGCCGCCCACTTGTCACCGTTAACAAGCAAGTGGTAAATAATTATTACCTGTAATACTGAAAATAATAACTCCAATATCAAGAAGACAATGGAAGTGGAACTAATACTGGACTCTGTAAAAACCATCGAATACATCATTATGCTTCTGAGAACGAGGAATAATCCATACAGACCCAGGATTACCATCAGTATTTTAGCTAGCACATACATTCTGTTCATGTTTTATCCCCTTTTCAAAGTTATGTGTATTTGATGGGTGGTTTTTGTTTTTTCTTTTTTGGTCCCATTCGTGAGCTGATTTTGACGGTGGCGGTAGTGGTTCCGACGGCGGCTTTTTCGTCCTCCTTTTTGAGGTGCTTGCGTATGAAGCGTTGTTCGATCAGTCCGGCGAAGGTGCTGGCCATGATGTACAGGTTGAATCCGGAAGACATGTTGTAAAAGAAGACGAACATCATAGCCGGCATCATGTACATCATCATTTTCTGCTGCTGAGCGGCCTGTGGGCTGGCGCCGGCCATTTTTGCCTGAGGTGAAAACTTTGTCTGGAGAAACATCGCGATACACACCAGCAGCGGCAGTAGATTGATGGCGTCAAAATTGCCCATAAGACTGCTGAGCAGTGGTATTTGAACCGGTTCGGTAACGCCAAACCAGGAAAATGGGATCAGCCGATCCGGTGCGGACAGGTCGTTGAGCCAATGCCATGCGGCCGGCAGCAACCCCTGGTGGCGCAGGGCGACATTGGTGTTGACGGCGGTATAAAGCGCGATCCAGATGGGCATTTGCAGCATCATCGGCAGGCAACCCATAATGGGCGTGGCTCCCTGTTCTTTGTAAATGGCCATGGTTTGTTTTTGGATTTCTTCCTTGTTGCCGGCGTATTTTTTCTTGATCTCTTCGATTTTTGGTCCCATTTTGGACATTTTCATCATGGAGACCTGGCTTTTCTTGGTGATCGGATGGAGGACAAGTCGTACCAGCAGTACCAGGATGATAACAGCTACGCCATAATTACCCACGGTCATGTAGGTTCCCTTCATGAGCTTGAGCACCAGGAAGGTAAGCCAATCGAAGGCGCACCAGGCGCATGACTGGTTGGGCATTAGTTTTTCATAATGGAGATTGTTCAGATTGGCGTTTTGTGGATTTTCAAAGATTTCTCTGTCGATGGCGCCGAGATACACTTCGAAATCAAATGTGATATTGGACTGGGCGTCGATAGGTTTTTCCATCGCCAAGGTGGTCTGGACAGCCAGGTTTTGTTTGGGAGGAGTTTTCGATTCAATTTTATCGACAGTAGGTAGTTTCGATTCAATTTTATCGACAGTAGGTAGTTTCGATTCAATTTCATACATATCGAAGATTTTCCCTTCGATTTCCTGAAGGTTATTGTTTTTTATGGGATGGACCGCGGCGGCAAAGAACTTGTTGGTCACGGCAAACCATTGCAGAGATGCGCCAAACGGTTTTTTGAGCATGGTTTTCTGCGGTTTTGTTTCTATGGTGGACATGTATTCGCGTTCGACGGTTATTTTGCCCTGGCTGTCAAAATAAGCGGCCATGAAGGCGCGTGTATCGGAGCGTGGGTCTTCCCGTATCAGGCCCATTGGGCCGAGCAGTTCGAGCGATTCTATCTGCAGAGGTTGAGGGCTTTTGTTGGCCAGGTCTAACGAGAAGTCGAGAACGTAGTTGTCGCCGTAACGATATGTTTTGGTAATCTCCATGATGGGATTGTTTTCGTGATCCTCAATCATTGCGGTAAAACCAACAGACCGGATACCGGTTAACGGGTCAGTGCTGTCCTGTTGAGGTTTCCAGCAGTTGTCCGACAGGTCGAAGGTTTCGGCCCGGCCGGTGAATTTGAGATGTCCCAGCATAAGCGAATGTCGAACTCGGCCCTGGTCGTCCTGGGTTGGCTCCAGCAGGGGATAGCCGGTTTTCTTGTCGGTGACTTTTAGTTTGTGTTCGCTGAGGAGGACCTGGCTAACGGCCGCGGAGGCTGAATCGATGGTAATCCGGGCCTTGTATTCGTACTTGTCGCCTTGTTTTTCCAAACCGCCGAGGATATATTCTTTCTGTTGTTGGCTGGGTGGTTGTTGTAACTGCCATTGGCCGGGGGTGGGGACGGTCACAGTTGGCTGGCGGTCAGGTTCAGTGTCGGCTGAAGGTCTGGTCGGCGTCGTGGCGGACGGGGTGGTTTGCCCCGGTGGGACCGGTTTGAACTTGCCGGTAAAATACATCCAGCCGTACATAATCAGCAGGCACAAGGCCATGGCGGTCAGTAGTCTTTTGAAATCAATATCCATAGGTAAGATTTTCTAAAGGGGATATCTAAGGTTTTGGATCTGTCACCTTCCGTCGCGGAGTCGCTCGCCTTCGAAGTCGTCCAGTTCGGGATTAGCGATAATTTTAACTACGGTTTCTTCAATGTTGTAAGTGACCCGAACAAACTCTACTTTGTCGTCCTTGACAATAACGTAACTGGCGCGGACGTCCTGATCGCGAGGCTGACCGACGCTACCGACATTAATGATGGCTTTTTCCTTGTCGGTAATGGGGTAAACATTGTTGATTTCGTCAGTACTGTAGAAGTCCGGGTCCTCAAGAAAGACTCCCGGTACGTGGGTGTGACCGACGAAACAGATGCGCTCGAGTCGTTCGAAGATGGCCAGCAGTTTGGAGGTATTGGTGTAAATATCGTCTGGGAAAATATACTCATTGACAGGTTTTCTCGGAGAGCCGTGGACCATCAGGATATTGCCCATTTGCAACCTGACCGGCAGCTTGCCGAGAAAGGCCCAGCGTTGCTTGCGTTTTTTTTGGTCAGGCTCGTCTTCCAGCATTTGCCTGGTCCAATAACTGGCCCGTTCAGCGCCGGTGTTGAAATTGGTAGGCTCGTAAAAGACAGCGTGGTCGTGGTTTCCCATGATGCTGACGATCTGCCGTTCTATGATCAGATCGATGCACTCCCTCGGCTCCGGGCCGTAACCGACGATATCGCCAAGACAGAACACCTCTTTGATGTTCTTTTGATCGATATCCTCAAGTACAGCCTTCAGGGCAGTGTAATTTGAGTGAATGTCGGAAATAATAGCAAACATATCAGTTTGACAAATCCACAACCGTTTCAGCAAAACTCTGATAACAGCCTATTTTCCAAGGGTTTACAAAAACTGGACAATTCCAACTTTAACACACAGACATACTATGCTACGAACATTCCCCAGCCAAGTCAAATCTTTATTTGAACGGGGAGGAGAACGAAGTAAGAATATTCCGAAAAAAGTTGACCGCCCATGTCATATCTGGTAGTATCTTTCGACTTCATCGCTATCGCGTTAATAGTCAATAGCCCAATAGTAAACTTAAACGTATAGGGATTTGTATTTAACTTACGTTTTCTCAGTGAGTTAACTTACAATATTCGGTCACATGAAGGAGTAAACCATGGTACTGACAGAGAACCAACTATTGAATAACTGGGTTGACCAAATGGCCCAATTATGCAAGCCGGACAACATAGTCTTAATCACCGGTGATCAGCGGCAGAAAGAACAGTTGATCGATCAGGCTGCCGGTACGGGCGAGATTATTAAACTCAACCAGGAGAAGCTTCCCGGCTGTTTATATCACCGTACCGCGGTTAATGACGTTGCTCGCGTGGAGAACCTCACTTACATTTGCACCACCCTGCAAGATGATGCAGGCCCTAACAACAATTGGATGTCGCCTGAGGAAGGTTACCGCCGTGCCGGTAAGATTTTCGAAGGTTCCATGAAGGGCCGCACTATGTACGTTATTCCGTTTTCTATGGGACCGATCGGTTCGCCATTCAGCAAGATCGGCGTGGAGCTTACCGACAGCATTTATGTGGTATTGAATATGCTGATTATGACCAGGGCCGGGGACGAAGTGCTCGAAGTTCTCGGTGCTGGCGGCGAGTTTACCAGGTGCCTTCATGGCAAGGCAGATCGCGACATTAACAAGCGTTTGATCCTGCATTTTCCTGAGGACAACACGATTTGGTCTGTAGGCAGCGGTTATGGCGGTAATGTATTGTTAGGCAAAAAGTGTCTCGCTTTGCGTATTGCCAGTTACATGGCACGCCAGGAAATGTGGCTTGCTGAGCACATGCTTATTATCGGAATCGAACGACCATCAGGCAGAATTGATTACCTGGCCGCGGCCTTTCCCAGTGCCTGCGGAAAAACCAATCTTGCCATGCTCATACCGCCTGAAGGTCTCAAGGCCAAGGGGTATCGTATCTGGACTGTTGGCGATGACATCGCCTGGATGAGAGTCGATACGGATGGAAAACTTTGGGCGATCAATCCGGAAACGGGTTTTTTTGGCGTTGCTCCGGGCACCAACTCCAATACTAATCCCAGAGCCATTGAAACGATTCGCAAAAATACCATCTTCACAAACGTTGTTCTCAATCCCGATGGTACTGTATGGTGGGAGGACGGCGACGGCGAGCCTGCCTCAGAAGGTGCCCTCGATTGGAAGGGTCAACCCTGGAAACTTGGCATGAAAGACGAAAACGGCAAACCCATTCCCGGAGCCAATCCCAACAGTCGCTTTACCGCTCCGATAAAGCAGTGTCCTTCGCATACCTTTAGGCTTGATCATCATCACGGCGTCAACATCTCCGCTATTATTTTCGGTGGTCGTCGGGCTCATCTGGCGCCGCTGGTATATCAAGCCTTCAATTGGTCTCATGGCGTTTATATTGGTGCCACTATGGCCAGCGAACGCACCGCCGCTCAGTATGGCAAGCAGGGCGAAGTACGCCGCGATCCCATGGCCATGCTGCCTTTTTGCGGATACAACATGGCTGACTATTTTGAGCATTGGTTGCGGATGGGTGTGCGTATGCGATGGCAGCCAAAGGTATTCCACGTTAACTGGTTCCGCCAGGACGAGAACGGTAATTTCCTCTGGCCCGGTTATGGCGAAAACCTGCGTGTTCTCGAATGGATACTTGCACGCTGCAATGATGAGGTTGGCGGCTTCCAGACAGCTATCGGTTTCATTCCCAGGCCCGAAGATATTGACCTGACCGACCTGAAACTGCCACGGGAAAATATGGAAAAGCTCTTTGAGATTGATCCAAAGGCATGGCGAGAGGAAATGGGCGACATTGCGGAGTTTTTTAAGAAATTCGACGATCGGTTGCCGGTGGAATTATGGGCTCAGCACGAGGCACTCAACCGACGTCTCAACGAACTCGGCGGAACAAAAACCTGATCTTATACAGATTGGATTTTGAGTAAGAAGGAAGGATATCGAGAACGAGCAATAACCCGGGTTCGTCCACGTCGGCATAAGTGCGTTTCTGTCATGAGTCCGATGAGACCCGCGTAGTGATTGCGGCCTGCCGGTCGCGGCCGCAATCGGTGGGTTGTCCGCGTAGCAGTTCGACGGCGTGAGGCAGTATGGGTAAGATGACTTCCAGTGATTCGCGAACGGCCTTGGTGGAGCCTGGCAGGTTGATTATTAATGTGCGGCCACGGATGCCGGCGACGGCGCGGGAGAGCATGGCCATGGGGGTAAAGGTCAGACTTTTTTGACGGATGGCCTGAGCGATGCCGGGGACAGGACGATCGATGACGGCAGTGGTTGCCTCGGGCGTTACGTCACGCGGGGCGAGGCCGGTGCCGCCAGTGGTGAATATCAGATCGATATAGCGTTCAGGTTCGCTAAGTGATTTGAGGCGGTCGGTGATTATTTCACGGTCGTCGGGCAGGATATACTGCTGGGCGATGTTGCACTCGAACAACCTGGAGTCGGAAAGTGTTTGCGCGATCAGCGGGCCGGAAGTGTCGAGTGTCTGACCAGCACTGCAGCGATCACTGGCAGTGATAACGGCGACCTGGACGGTGGAGCGGTCAACTTTTTTTATTATGGCGATCGGATCGCCGGGTAGGACCGTGCCGCCGGCAAGTACGACGGCAAATATGCCCTCGGTGGGCATGATGCATTGGCCGGTACGGCGGCCGATAGCGCAGGGAGTATGACAGGCTTTGCCGATTTGAGTAATCTTCAGCCGGGCGGATGAACCAAGCTGAAGAATAGTACCGATACCAATTTGGGTAATCGGCAAATCCACAGTAACGAAATTTTCACCGAAATCGCCGTCGGCGGCATCATAGCCTTTTTGTCGCATTATTTTGATGCTCTGTTCGTCCATCAGCGAAATTTGACGGTGAGTATCAGCGTCGGCGTGGGCGTCCCCTATTATGCCGAAGTTGGTTTTCAATTCGACCTGATCGACGGCTTTTTTGGCTTGGCCGGTGGTTTCACTGGTACATACTGCTTTAATGTGTGCCAATTATTTGCTCCTGTCAAATGACACTTTGCCATTTTTTGTTTTGTTTTCCACTCGAACAGGGCCGATCACCATAGCAGGGTCAACAGCCTTGCACATATCAAAAACGGTAAGTGCGGCTACGGAAGCGGCGGTGAGGGCCTCCATCTCCACGCCGGTTCGCTCGCGGCATGAAACCTTTGCGGTTATCCGGATGGTGTTGTCGATCAGTCGGCATTCGACGTCGATATGATCCAAACGTAGCGGGTGGCACATTGGGATCAGGTTCGGGGTGAGTTTGGCGGCGGTGATGCCGGCTATCTGAGCGGTGGTCAGTACGTCGCCTTTTTTGATTGTGTTGTCGGCGATCTGGGCAGCGCAGTCCGGCGAGACGGTTACTACGGCGGTGGCGGTGGCGTGTCTTTGGACTATGTCTTTGTCGCTGATGTCGATCATGCGTGCGCGACCGGTGGAATCGACGTGAGTGAGTCGGCTGGTTTTGTCTTTTTTGGTCATTTGGGTTCCTCCGATTCCTGCATAGGGACCTGCCATGGGTGAACGAGTACCTCTTGACCGGCGGCAATGGCGGTAATGTCGGCCGGGATAATCGCTACGCCGTTGGCGCGGGCGGTGGAAACGTAATCGCCGGAACCGTGGCCTGAGATCGGCTGGGCGAAAAGTCGATTCGATTGATAAAACAAATAAGCTGAGCAGTAAAATTGACGGCCGGATTTTTTATGGATCGGTGCGGTCAGAACGGCGTTTGTTCCAGCGGGGGCAGGCGAACCGCTCATGCCGTTCAACCGGCGTAAAAACGGCAGAACAAACTCATAGAAACAAATCATTACCGATACCGGGTTGCCCGGCAGGCCAAATACAAAACGACCGTCCAAGGTGCCGCCGAACAATAATGGTTTGCCCGGCTTGATGGCGGCGCCATGGATATGGATCGTGACGCCACAGTTTTGCAGGACCTCGGGGACGTAATCGAAATCGCCCTTTGATACACCGCCGGTGAGGATCAAGACGTCGCCGGTAAGGCCGGTATGGATGGCATTGGCAAGTGCCGAGCGATCGTCTTTGAGAATGCCAAGGTAACGGGATCGGCTTATGCGGGTGTCGTTGATAAGTCCGGTCAGCAAGGTGGCGTTACTATTGTAGATTTTGTTGCCGGTGGCATTGTCGCCAGGCTCGACGAGTTCTCCGCCGGTCTGCAAAAGCGAGACCAATGGGTGTTGATAAACTTCGAGCATGGTTTGTCCTACGCCGGCGGCGACCGAGAGGGATGGGCCGGTTAGTAGTTGGCCTTTATGCAGGACGATTGAACCGGCAGGGGCGTCTTCGCCTTGGCGGGCGATGTCAGTGAATGGTTTGACCGGTTCGAGAATGGTGGTTTTTTTTGCGGGGTTGTGGGATTTGGTTTTTTCGATCATAACCACCGCGTCGGCATCGTCGGGTACGGCGGCGCCGGTCATGATCTTTACGCATTGTCCGGGGGCTATGGATACCGGTGAAGTGTCGCCTGCTTCGCGGACAGCGATGACATCCAGGGTTACCGGGACGTTGTCAACATCGGCGCTGCGAACGGCGTAGCCGTCCATGGCGGCGCGGTTGAACGGCGGTATGTCACGAGCAGTGGTAACATCCTGGGCCAATACGTGACCTGCGGCGTCCCACAACCACACTGGGGTTTTGACAGGTTCGCGAACGGCGATGGAAGTAATGATTTCCAAAACTTGTTGGGGTGTTTTCAGTGGCATTTGATTTCCATAACCAGGCAAGGGCCTGAACCAAACAGTGCTAAAATTATCCTCCGATTTGGGACATTTGCAGTTGTGTTCCGGGGGCGTACCGCGGTTTTTGCAGGATGGCCCGGCGGATGACAGTGGTTAACTGGTCGTCGCTACACCCGTCACGTAACAGTTGACGCAGTTGGATACCCTCGCGGGTAAAAAGGCAGGTGCGCAACTGACCATCGCTGGCCAGTCTTACCCTTCGGCAATCTTGGCAAAATGGATGGGTGCGCGACGGTATCACTGCTAAGACTACATCGTACCCGGTGACGGCATAACGATGGGTGGCGGTGCCGACAGGCGTTAACGGTTTCAGCCGGGCAATGGAGGAATATTCATGGACAATATCATTGATATCGGGATATTTTTCATGGTCATGTCCCATCAACTCTATAAATCGCAGCTCGCAGGCAAAACGCTGACCGATTTCTAATAACCGATGCAGTTCCTCACGGTCGAACCAACGGCAAAGCACAATGTTGAGCTTGGGTTTGTCGAACCCGGCTTTTGGCAGTGCTTCCAAACCCTTGAGCACCTGAGCGAGGCATGCCTTACCGGTGATTTGCAGATAGGCTTCATCGGTAGCGCCCTCCAGTGAAACGTTGACGCGATGCAGGCCGGCGCGGTGGAGCATAGCCGCCTTTTCAGTCAGTAACAGGCTGTTGGTGGTAAGCGTAAGCTCACGCAGTTGTTCCATGCCGCGTAAAAAGGTGATCATTTTTTCCAGGTGAGGATAGATCAGCGGTTCGCCGCCGGTCAGACGTATTTTTGTAATACCAAGCCGCTCGACAGCGATTCGTAATATGCGGGAGAACTCATCGTAGCTAAGCACTTTGTCAGAAGGCAAACACTGATGATCACCGCGACCCACGCAATACCAGCAGCGAAGGTTGCAGCGATCGGTAAGGGCCACCCGTATATAATCGATTGTCCGGCCGTGACTGTCCTGCATTGTGTGTTATCCTGTAATGGTTATTGACTTATCTGTTTCAGCAGTTTTTTAAGGTGCTGGTTAAATTGTTTTTTTGCTGTGGTTTCGACTTCAGTTTTTATGCTGCCAAAGGCGTCGAGTAGTTTTCGGCCCCTTGGGGTGATTTGTGAGGTACCGCCTTTACTGCCGCCGCGCTGACGATGGACCAATTCAAATCCGAGTTTGCGTTCGACGGCGCAGACGTCGCCCCAGGCTTTTCGATAACTGATACCCAGATTGTCGGCGGCTTTCTGGAGTGAACCCTGCTGATCGATCTGGCGCAGCAGTCTATAGCGGCCGTCTCCCAGGAACCCGGTTCCATTATCTCCGGCCAGCCATATTTTGATTTTCAAGTCCACGGTTCGTTATGTACCACGATTCATATCGCTTGTCAAGCCAATCTTTTTGGGTAATTAGTTTGGGGATGTGGCTGACGTAAGTTCTTTTTGTGGCTGTAGTTGCGTATGTGACTTTTTCGAGTGGATGCGGGGTGTTATTTGCCTTGGGTCATGGCCAGCAGGTGTTTGGCGCGTTGCATGGCGGCGGTGCGGGTTTCGACTTCTTCGAGAGTGGTTCGTGGCAGGTTCTGCGCCTGCTGGAGTTGTTCGCCGGCCTGAGAGCCGGTTATATCGTCGGGGGTCAGCGCCAGGCGTGTTAGAATTGTCACTTCGTTGTTGCGAACGTGACCGAATCCCTCCTCGATGTAAACAGTGTGTCGTTGTTTGTCGCTGTCGGTATATCGTAAAAGTCCGGCGCCAAGATTGCACAGCAATGGTGCATGGTCTGGCAGAATGCCTACGAGTCCGTCATGGGCGGGCAGGACCACATCAGTAACTTGAGCGTCAAATATCCGAGCTTCGGGGGTTACCACGGTGCAATGTAAAAAAAGTGTTTTTTTTGCCATAGTGTGAATTAAAACTCATACATTACTATTTTTTAAAGATCATATATTTTCTAGGGGACCTATACTGATTTAAGCGACTTCGGCGGCCATTTTTTCAGCTTTTTTGGCTGCTTCTTCCACGTTGCCGACGTACATGAAAGCCGATTCGGGCAGTTGGTCCCATTTACCGTCGCAGATTTCTTCGAAACTGCGGATGGTATCTTCCGGTTTGGTGTAGTTCCCGGGTATGCCGGTGAAGGTCTCTGCGACCAGGAACGGCTGTGAGAAGAACCGTTCGATTTTGCGTGCGCGGGCAACGATGTTTTTGTCTTCTTCGCTAAGCTCGTCCACACCGAGAATGGCGATGATGTCCTGCAGGTCGCGATATCGCTGCAAAAATACCTGAACGCGACGGGCGATGGCGTAATGACGTTCGCCGACAATGTGAGGATCGAGGATTCGACTGGTCGATTCCAAAGGATCGACGGCCGGGTAGATGCCTTTTTCGGCGATGGATCGCTGGAGGTTAACTGATGAGTCCAGGTGAGTAAAGGTGGTGGCCGGGGCGGGGTCGGTATAGTCGTCGGCTGGGACGTAAACGGCCTGAATGGAAGTTACGGCGCCTTTGTCTGAAGAAGTAATGCGTTCCTGCAGTTCACCCATTTCGGTACCGAGTGTGGGCTGATAGCCGACGGCTGATGGCATACGTCCCAGCAAAGCGGATACTTCGGAGCCGGCCTGAGAAAAACGGAATATGTTGTCAACAAACAGCAATGTATCGGCGCCGGTCTGATCACGGAAATATTCGGCCATGGTCAAGGCTGAAAGGGCGACTCGCAAACGAGCGCCGGGCGGTTCGTTCATCTGTCCAAAAACCATAACCGTCTGGTCGAGAACGCTTTTGCCGGTATCGCCTATTTTTGCTTCCTGCATTTCGAGCCAAAGGTCGTTTCCTTCGCGGGTTCTTTCGCCGACGCCGGCGAAACAGGAATAACCGCTGTGAAAACGAGCCAGGCGGGCGATGAGTTCCTGGATGATAACGGTTTTACCCACGCCGGCGCCGCCGAACAGGCCGCACTTGCCGCCGCGAACCAGCGGACAAAGCAGGTCGATAACCTTGATGCCGGTTTCGAACATCTCGGTCTTGGGCGAAAGCTCGGTAAACTCCGGTGGGTCGCGGTGAATGGGTCGGCGAGCCTTTGCGTTGACCGGTCCGCGTTTGTCGATCGGTTCTCCCAGAAGGTTGAAGACGCGGCCGAGCGTTTCTTCGCCGACAGGAACGGTAACGGAACTGCCGGTGTCGATTACTTCTGTGCCTCGCGAAAGACCGTCCGTGGAACCAAGTGCCACGGCTCGCACCTTTCCACCGCCCAGATGCTGTTGAACCTCGCCGGTCAGACTGATTTTTTGTCCTTTGATCTCGGCGTCAATCTTCAAAGCATTGTAAATAGCAGGGATATTTGCTTCGTCGAACTGGGTGTCAAAAGTACTGCCAATGACTTGAATAACTTTACCTTTGTTCATTTTACGCTCCACGATATCTGTGCATTGTAAGTTTATTTTCTATTTCAGGGCCTCTACGCCGCCGAGGATGTCCAGCAGTTCGCTGGTAATCTGCGTTTGTCTGGCTCGGTTGTGCTGGCGTGACAGGGCATGGATCATCTGATTGGCATTGTCGGTGGCGGCTTTCATGGCGCGCATGCGGGCCACCTGCTCACTAACTATAGCGTCGGTAAAACACTGAAATAATCTGGTCCTGACGGTGGTCGGTATCAGGCTGCACAGGATTTCTTCGGCCGAGGGAGAAAAGATGTAATCTTCGATATTTATTTTACTTGCAGCCTTAGACTGGTCCTGTTCGAGTGAGGCTAACGGCAAGAGATTCAATATTTCAGGATTAAACTTCGCTGAGGAAATAAAACGAGTATAGATCACGCTGACAGCGTCGATTTCTTTTTTGGTATAAAGGTCGATAAACTCATCGGCCATTGCTTCCACGTCAGCATAGGTGGTTTTGTTATCGAAGCTGGTGTAAGCGGCATCGACGTGCTGACCGGTGAATTTGAAGTATTGGATAGCTTTTTTCCCGGAGGCTCGCAGGTCGATCTGCCGACCAGCCTGCTTTAGTTGCTGTATTTGTCCGGAAGCCATGCGGATAATGTTGCTGTTATAGCCGCCGCAAAGTCCACGATTACTGGTCAGAACCAGCAGAACTGTTCGATTGGATTGTGTATTTACCTGTAGAAGAGGATGATCGATTTGACCGCTGCCACCAGCCAAAGAAGCGACCAGTTGAGCGATCTTTTCTGTATAAGGTCTGGCGCCGACAGAGGTGTCGAATGCCTTTTTGAAGCGAGCGGTCGCTATCATCTCCATGGTTCGAGTGATCTTGCAGATGTTCGAGACCGATTTACGTCGTTTGACTATTTCTCTTGCACTTGCCATTTTCTAAAAAACCATAACTATTTTGGCGATGTTATTCCTGTGGTCCCGCTTTGGCAGGGGCGAGCTTGGTTATTCTTTATTTTTGAAGGCGGTTTTGAATTCCTTGATAGCTTTGGTAAGGCGGTTTTTGAAGTCGTCATTCATTTCGCCTTTGTTGCGCAGCTCGCCGATAAGGTCGGCCTGGTTGGTTTTGAGATATTCGTGCATCTGTTTTTCAAATTCGGCGACCTGGTTTATCTCAACATTATCGAGCAAGCCGGTAGTGCCGCTAAAAATGCTTATCACCTGATCAAATACGTCCATTGGCTGGTATTGTGGTTGCTTGAGCAGTTCGACCATCCGGTAGCCACGGTCCAACTGGGCCTGAGTAGCCTTGTCGAGGTCGGTGCCCAACTGGGCAAAGGCTTCCAATTCACGGAAAGCGGCCAAATCCAGGCGCAGCATACCGGCGATGCCTTTCATGGCTTTGACCTGGGCCTTACCGCCGACCCGACTGACGCTGATACCAACGTCAACGGCGGGGCGAACCCCGGCAAAAAACAGGTCAGGTCGTAAGTATATCTGACCGTCGGTAATCGAAATCACATTAGTTGGGATATAAGCGGACACCTCACCTTCGAGCGTTTCGATGATTGGCAGAGCGGTGAGCGAACCGCCACCCTTGTCGTCACTGAGCTTGACGGCACGTTCCAACAAACGGCTGTGCAGATAAAACACGTCGCCCGGATATGCTTCCCGTCCCGGAGGGCGGCGCAGCAGTAATGATACCTGACGGTAAGACTGAGCCTGTTTGGTCAGATCGTCGTAAATGCAAAGCGTATCGCGGTTTTCTTCATACATGAAGTATTCAGCCATGGTTACGCCGGAATAAGGAGCGATATACTGCATAGGCGCCGGCTCGGCAGATGAGGCATTGACTACAATGGTGTAATCCATCGCGTCATGCTGTCGCAGTATTTCGACGACACGGACTACGGTCGATTCCTTCTGGCCGATAGCAACATAAACACAGATTACGTCTTTACCTTTCTGGTTGATGATGGTGTCCATCGCGATGGCGGTTTTGCCGGTCTTGCGGTCGCCGATGATTAACTCACGTTGTCCGCGTCCGATGGGTATCATGGAGTCGATGGCCTTAATGCCGGTCTGCAAAGGCACATTGACCGGCTGGCGATCGGCGATGCCTGGCGCGATGAGTTCTACCGGCCGAGTTTGTTGACCGGTCAAAGCCGGGCCTCCGTCGATGGGATGACCGAGGGCGTCCACCACACGGCCCAACATTTCGCGGCCCACCGGGACCGAAAGGAGCCGACCGCTGCCCCGAACCTCATTGCCCTCTTTAATGCCGAGATAGTCGCCATAAACGACCGCACCGATAGAGCCTTCCTCAAGGTTGAACACCTGTCCGAATTGGCCGTTTTCGAATTCAAGCAGTTCACCGGCCATGGCGCTGTTGAGTCCGTAGATTCGTGCGATGCCGTCGCCGACTTCTAATACGCGACCGACTTCAGAAACGTCAAGCTCGCTTTGAAACTGTGCGATTTCCTGTTTGATAACGCTGGTTATTTCTTCGACTTTGAACTTCATTTTTGGCCTCAGCTCAGTTCTGTTTTTGAATTTCAGATTGTTCCTTATTGAACGATAAGATCACGTCCTCGCGGCAGTTTTTCGGCTGCATGGAGACGTAGTTTTTGTAAAAGCTGTTGTAATGCCCCTTTTACGGACACGTCCATTACGATACCCTCGATTGTCAGGACCATTCCCCCGATGATCGAAGGATCGACTATGCTGGTCAGAGAAACGGTCCTGCGAAGGGCACGGTTGATCTGTTCGGCCAGTCGGCTTTGCTCTTTGGGAAGTAACTCAACAGCAGTAGTGAGCGAACCTTTTACCCGTCCGGCTTTTCGGTCCTCCAGTTCTCCGAAGCACTGCTGAATTTTTCCCAGCAAATTTAACCGATCCTTGGCCGCGATAACCTTGAGGGAATCGATCATTAACTGACTTACCTTGCCCTGGAATATTCGAGAGATGGAGTCGGCTTTTCGGTCACGGTTAATGGCCGGGCTTTCCAGAAAAACCGCGAAATCCGGATTGGCTTTGATCGCTTGTGCTATAATGTTCAGCTCTGCGTATAAATTTTCGGTCTGTTGCCGCTCCTCGGCGAGGGCAAACATTGCCTCGGCGTAAATCATAGGTATAGCGTTGGAATGGTCCGCAGCCAAGGTAATCTCCTAATTATTGGTTGTTCGATTCCTGCTGTAGCTTACTGAGCGCTTCCTGCAGAAGCATCCGGTGGTCGTCGGGATTTAGGCTCTTGCTGATGATTCCGGCGGCAATATCGGTGGCCAGCTCCGTAGTCTGCTGATAAATTTCTTTAAGGGCCTGATCTTTAGCACTGTCGATGTCTCGCTGGGCCTGCGTGCGCAGCTTTTGTGCTTCGTCCTGGGCGTTGAGTTTGAGTTCATCGGCCAGGTGTACAGCATCGGATCGTCCCTTTTCGATGATAGCGAGAGCTTCTTCCCGGGCCTGACTCAATTGCTGTTTGTACTGGGCCAGGGAATTTTCCGCATCGACCTTGGCTTTTTCCGCATCGTCAATGGACTGGCGAATGTATTCCTCACGTTTCTGCAGGCCGCTGAGAATCGGTCCCCATGCCCATTTTCCCAGGATGGCAAGCAATACGACAAAGACCGCCAAAGTAAGGATTACCAGTATCCAGTCTCCCGCAAAGATATCGGAGCCACCCTCGTTAGCAGTGCTATCGGTGGTATGTGCCGGATCGGACGCCATCAGAACAGACGCCGGGACTGCCAACATACACAATAACCATATCAAGGCTTGCCGTAGCATGGCCTTCTCCTTGTATGCGTGGTAGGTACAATAAATTGTCACGCTACCCAAAGTGTGTTATCCAAGTTTGCCTAGCGCCAGCAAACAAACCACGATGGCAAAGAAAGTAAAACCTTCGATAAGAGCCGCCGAAATAATCATGCTGGTAAAGATACGTCCCCCGGCCTCGGGCTGACGAGCAATACTTTCCACCGCATTTCCGGCAATGGCGCCAATACCTCTGGCCGCTCCGATTACTACCAGACCACAACCTACCGCTGCTCCCAAGATTGCCAAACCTTTGTCGCCAATCAATTGGACTGTTTCTGCCAACATGTTAGCATCAAACATCATCAGGACCTCCAAATTAAACTTCAACTTAAAACGATTGTACCGTTTACTTTTAACTAACGCTTATCGCAATCACATAAAAACAATGCTATGTGCTTTTTAACTGTTCCTAATGCTCTGGATGCACCGCTGCTCCAATGAACATGGTGGTTAAATAAGTGAATATATATGCCTGAAGAAAAGCCACAAAAAGTTCCAGCAGGCAGATGGTGGCACATCCCAAGACAGTAACCCCGGCAATAGGATAACTGCGTGCCGCTATAGCCAGACCCATTAAAGCGCCCAGTACTGTATGACCGGCCAGCATATTGGCAAACAAACGAATGGCCAAAGCAAACGGCTTAACGAAAGCTCCAATTGTTTCCAACACGTACATTACCGGGATCAAAGGCCAGGGTACATGGGGGATGAAGTTTTTGATATAGTTCCAGACGCCTTGCTGGCGGATACCGGACAAATGAATCATAAAAAGGGCAAAAGTGGCAAGCGTACCGGTTACCCAGATGTTGGCGGTTGCGGTACCGCCCAGATGTTTCAAATGTCCGCCGGAGACAATTTGTATTATTGCATCGGTAGGGATCATGCCGAGCAAATTACAGAAAAGAATAAAAAAGAACGTGTTCCAAAGATAGGGCATAAACTTATCCGCGTTTTCTCCCAGTACCGGGCGAGCCACTTCTTCGCGTATGAAAACACAAATGCTCTCAAAAAAATTACGCAGGCCGCTGGGCACCCTTGATCGTTGCCGGGCTACCAAGGGGAAAATAATTAACATCGAAGCTGCCGCCATCAGTACCATGAACATGTGGTTGCTGAAGACCACCTCTCTCGAGCCAATATGTATGGTGAACAACGGATGCTGCACCACGTGACTGAGTGGATTATCGGAAGCTAAGATGCCTGCTGTAAAAATCATATCCAACTAACTGGTTTCCATTTCATTTTGTCCGATTACAACCGGTGCTGCGGTTCGATAAGAGCTTTTGGCAATTCTCAAGGCTGTAATCGTTTCCCAAACCAACAGGATCAAGTAAAAACTAACTGTCCAAAAGGCAAAAACTACTTGCTGGCCCGGCTCAATCGCCAATCCATAGACCAAGATCGCACCGAACAGTGTTAATAACATCCTTATGCCTGTAGCGGCAAAACATGCCTCGCCCAGCCACTGCCGCTTACGATTGACAGCCCAAACTATCGGTATCAGACTGACAATCGCCATTACCAGGCAAACAAGCCCGGCAAAGATCATGGCTACGACGGCCTGATGCGGCTGTGAACTCCAATGTCCCATCGAAGCCCAACCCAACCCCAGAACAACCAAAATTATAACGGTTGCCTGAGAAGACAATTTCAGCATGCCCACTCGCACCAGCGTAATTACTCCTCAAATATCGACAAATTGACCTGATAATTGTTATAAAATCCTAAATAACGGTCACTTACGCCAATTGGCGGTCTCCTTGAACAGCAGATATATCATACCGACGAAAGCAACCGTCATTGCCAATATCATCAGCCATGGTTTTGTCTGCAGTTTTTCGTCGGCCCAATATCCGGCATAAGTAAAAATGCCCAACACCCCAATAAATTCTACCCCATAGCCCATCCATCGCATTGATTCGCGATCCTTAGAGGGCTTTTTCGACCGATCCTGACGGTCAATTGGGTCTGGTAACTCATTGGGTAACTTATTTTCCGGCAAAATATCACGCTCAATTATGACGCCAACATCAATTACCGATTGACCACCATAGATGCTGGCGACAAAAGTCAATATTCACGCCTAAGAATGCTTCTTTAGTGCGGGAATCAACGTTTCACAATTCTTTTGACGCCAGCGTCACAATTTCGAAAAATTGCAATCAAGCTGACTTCATCAGCATCTACCGTTAGAAACGTTAGTTGTAATTTTCACACTTGTCAACTCTATAATCGGAATTATCGATATAAAACCCCTATCTTAATATCATCTTTCCCATATTAACACATACGCATAAAAAAATGTTAAGATAGCGAATTTAGATTAGCTGCAAGAGCATTGCGATTTCGTCGCAGTGGTCCTGTTTGGGGCATTGTACGCAATCGGACCATACTTTCAGTGGAAGAGTCTCCATTTGGACCTTTCTGAAACCTTGCTTCTCAAAAAACTTTTGTTCGAGTGTGAGGGTGAAGATTTTGGGCAGGCGCAACTGGCGAGCTTCCTCGATGGCGGAGCGGACCAGGGCAGTGCCGATACCACGGCCCTGGAAATCGTCCTTTACGGCCAGGGATTTGACCTCCGCCAAATTGGCCCAGATTATCTGAAGGGCGCAGCAGCCGACGATTTGGCCGTCAATGGCGTAAAGTTTGAAATCACGTAGCGATTCATAGAGATTGGCCAGTGACCGAAAGAGCATCCGGCCGCGTTGAGCGTGTGAATTGATCAAATCGCGGATAGCAGGGATATCGTCTAATCGGGCGTTACGGATCAATATTGCTCTCCATGAAAACATTCATTCATCATAATATCGCAATAGTATCAGAACCGCCCACAGAATAAAGATGTTTTTGTTGAACCTGTCTGCCTTCAGAGGGAAAAGCAATTTTTAGAGGTTCCCTTAATCATCATGAATGTGACGTCAAGGTAATGTAAAGACCGCCAGATTGATTTTCTGTGTCCATTGGGTATAATCCCGGCCAGGAGCCTGTTTTTTGATTTAAACGGCAAAAACAGGTGATAAGGTTCCGTCTAGTTCTATTTTTAATGGGCAGTAAGTATGCCGCGATTTGTGATACAAAGGCACAGCCGCAATAAACGAGGGCAAGTGCATTGGGATCTTATGCTGGAAAAGGGCGATTCTTTGGCAACGTGGCAGGTGGAGCAACAGCCGGGTGATTGGGGTAACGAGTCCATTCCATGCCAGAAGATTTTCGAGCACCGGCTCAAGTATCTCACTTATGAAGGACCGATACGTCCCGACCGCGGGGAAGTCTTGATCGTCGGGGCGGGGCAGTATCAGGTTTGGGAAATTCGGGAAGACTACTGGAAAGTATCTTTGGCAGGTGATGCTATCAGCGGTTTTCTGGAATTAGAACGCGTGAAAGAGGACCAATGGATGTTGACTTTCCAGGGAAAATAGCGTGAAAAGCACTATCAGAATCAGCGAGATATGTAGAAATTATGACAGGAAAACATTCAAAAATTGTTTAAAGGTATTGAAATCACGTGTAAAGTTTCCTTCGAGAAAAGCTCACGGCTTATTCATTAGCTTTATTATTGCAGGAGCGATGTTGACGGCTGGATGTGACAGTAACAGGTCCGAGAGTTGGAAGGTGATTAGGGAAGATTTACACGGTCTGCCCGGCAGTATGTGGCAGGATAGTAAAGACTTGGTCGGCCAAAAAGAAAATCTTGCTATATTATTGGCGGCCGGTGGGGCGAGCGGTTACGTCCGATGCGCCCAGGACGACGGCATCGCAAATCATTTCGAGAACCAGCACACTTTCAGTCGTGACTTTACCATCGCCCAGGGCGCGATCCCCCTGGCGGAACTTTCGCTCAGTGGAGCGGGCTACCTTTTCGGCGTGTTGGCGGAAGATGATGAGATGTACCAGGTGGCCCGCACAATGATGGAGGCTCAGGCGATCAACGGGCTTTATACCGAAACTCTGAAATTGATCGCCCAGGACTATGGTCCCAACGGCGAAAAACTCGCATGGCCGAGCGGTCATACTTCTGTCAGCGTAACCTTCGCTACGGTTATGAACGAATATTACGGCCCCTGGGTGGGCTTGCCTTTGTATGCCCTGAGCGGATTTGTGATGTATGAACGGATGGAAACGGCTGAACACTGGGCTTCCGATTTGATCTTCGGAGCGGCGGTCGGCTATACTGTGGGCAAGACCGTAGCAGGCAAATACAAACCGGAAGTTTTCGGTATGAACGTTCTGCCGTACGTGGATCCGCAAACAGGCGGGACAGGTATAATGCTGACAAAACAGTTCTAACCTTATTAGCAATACCGTAAAGCGGGTTTATGATTTAATTATACTCCCTATTTTGCTCATTCTTGAGTATCCCAAAATGTATTTTCCGGGTTTTTAGGCCAAAAACAAACGGAGGAGGAGGGATTCGAACCCCCGGTACCCGAAGGTACAACGGTTTTCAAGACCGTCGCCTTAAACCACTCGGCCACTCCTCCAGCAGTTTATCTACAGAAGGTTATGAAAATTTCATTTTCGCCCAAGACCCACTTTACTCCCATGAACTGGGGCCCGTCAATACTTTTTTTACATCGTCAAATTACCATAAGATGGAGGGAATCAGTGTTGAAGTCGGGGAAAATCTAACTCGTTATAATTATTGTCGCCTCAAATCATTCGTCCATCGGTGTAAAGTCGAAATTACTCGGGTTATTCGAAGATTATACTAGGACCGGATTAACCCAAGTTTCGCAGATAGGCACTTAAATCGGCGGTTTTGGCAGCGCCAGGCCGGTTAGTTTCCACCACAAAAACTGTCATTGAGATGTCGGCTGTATATCTTTGGCGGCGGCTGTTTGGGCAG
>Ga0315276_10001490_pt1 | contig 20965 bp, 16 predicted proteins | sample YL17G05_0_MG_FD_204542 | JGI IMG/M metagenome (GOLD analysis project Ga0315276, IMG submission 204542) | Sediment microbial communities from Yellowstone Lake, YNP, Wyoming, USA - YL17G05_0 | ecosystem: Environmental > Aquatic > Freshwater > Lake > Sediment | place: USA: Wyoming | collected... | reverse complement strand
GTGGGAATTCTTTTCATCATTGTGCCCCAATATTGCCCGGTCCGGTTTATTTTGTCAAGGAAAATTATATAAGACTATATTTTATTTTTTCCAGGGATATTAAAGAAAGGAATAGGGGTTGTTTTCTATTTCTTCAAGGCCCATTTTAATTATAAATAATATCAATAAATTATGATTATTTTATTCTCCCCCCACTTTCCTAGGGGGGCTTTTCCTCCCTTCATTTCTTATATAAGATTTATTATTTTTTCTTGACAATGATTGGCATTCATGATTTAGTGGAATCCGCTGCCGAGAGAGGTTTCGGCGGATTCCCTCTAAATTTCCCAAGCCGGGAGGAACCATCAAAATGGGCTGGTCACCATTTCGTCCAACAGGCCTGACGCATTGTGATTCGCGCGCCTTCGGGGGATATACCCTCGTCACGCCCATCGGGGGCGATGCCGTTTTCCTGATCGATGAACATGGACGCATCGTTCACCAGTGGCAAGTTCCCGAATTTCAACCAGGGTACGGCTACCTTTTACCCGGCGGGAACCTTCTGGTCCGCGGACAACCTTTATTGAAAACCGACGTGGGCGTGGGGGAACCGGCCGGGAAAGCGGACATCCTTCTTGAGCTGGGCTGGGACTCCCAGGTGGTGTGGCGATGGGAGCACGAGACTTTTCACCACGACATGTGCCGGATGCCCAATGGAAATACCCTGGTGCTAATCTGGGAAATATTGCCGGAGAATCTGGCCCAAAAAATCAAAGGAGGGTTGTCCCCGGAACAGAACGATCGGGTCCGCAACGACCCGCAATTCATGGCTTTCATCCTGGCCGGGATGGGCGTCGGAGGACGCCCCCGGTTGAAAGGAATGTTGACCGATGCAGTTATGGAGATCGATCGGGCCGGCCGGCAAGTCCATCTCTGGCATGCCTATGATCACTTTGACCCCGGGGTCGATGTCCTCTGCGGGGTTGATTTCCGAGCGGAATGGACTCATCTCAATGCGGTCGAACGGACTCCCGAAGGAAATATTCTGATCAGTTCCCAGAAGCTTGACACCATTATGATGATCTCCTGGCCTGAAGGAAAGGTCTTATGGCGCTGGGGAGGCCTGGGCCGTCTTAGCCATCAACACGATCCCACGGTCACTCCCGACGGCACGCTTCTGGTCTTCGACAACGGAAGCCGCCATCCGGTTCAGGGAAAATCCAGGGTCATCGAAGTGGATATGAAGACCGGCGAGATCATCTGGCAGTACATGGGCGATCCAGTCTTCAGCTTCTTGAGCCTCCACATCGCCGGGGCCGAGAGGCTGGCCAACGGGAACACCCTGATCTGTGAAGGGGAGAGCGGCAGGGTCTTCGAGGTTAACCGCGATTGCGAGATCTGCTGGGAATGGGTCAGTCCGTTTGTTCTTCCCTTCAAGGGAATCACGTCCTCCATGCTCTTCCGCGCCCACCGCTACGCTGCCGACGGTGCGGAGCTGAAAGGTCGAAGCCTGGAGGCGGAGAAATGGGAAGAGCTGAACCGGAAGCTGGGCCTGATGAAATAAAGAACGCATGGCGCATAGCGTGAATAATTTGAGCGCTTCCCGCTATGCGCTCTGCGCCCTGTGATTTTTCCTTCTTGAAAAGAGGTGCGTCATGGCCAACGGGTACATGGGAAAAATTCTGAGGGTGGATCTCACCGCCCGTTTGGTTCAAACCGAGCCCCTGCACGAAGAATGGGCCCGGAAATATATCGGCGGCACGGGACTGGCTACGCGTTATTTATACGAAGAGATCGACTCCTCCACAAAACCCGAAGATCCGCAGAACCCCCTTATTTTCATGACCGGACCTCTCGGCGCGACCCCCTCCATTACCTCCGGGCGGCACCAGATCGTCTCTCTCTCTCCCCTGACCGGAATCTACGGCGAATCGGATTGCGGAGGAAGCTGGGGCGACCAGCTGAAAAGGGCAGGCTTCGACGGAATCATCATTACCGGGCAATCATCCTCCCCGGTGTACGTATGGATCCGGGACGGTCAAGCCGAAATTCGACCTGCCGATCGGTTCTGGGGGATGGATACCTATGATCTGGACCCCCCTCTTCTCGCGGAAACCGACCGGAAGGCGACGGTGGCTTCAATCGGAACCGCCGCTGAAACGGGATCGCTGATTGCCAACGTAATGCACGACGGCTTCCACGGCCGGGCTGCCGGCCGCTGCGGGTTGGGCGCGGTCATGGCAGGGAAAAAGCTTAAGGCCGTGGTGGTAAGAGGCTCGGGAAGCGTGCCGGTCGCGGATCCGGAAGGCCTGAAGGCGCTGGTCAAGACCCACGCCCCCATCGTCGCCGACCGTTTGAAGGATATGCGCAAATACGGGACGGCCCGGATGGTTCAGGCCTCAGAACAACTCGGGAGTATGCCTCTTCAGAATTTTAAGTACGCGCACCGCTGGGAGGAAGGGGCGGCGAAACTTTCCGGACCTGCCTTTGCCGAAAAAGTCATCATCAAACCCTATTTCTGCGGAGGGTGCGTCATCGGGTGCGGCAAAACGGTCCAGGTCAGGGAAGGGCCGTTCAAGACCGCGGTGGGCGGCGGGCCGGAATACGAAACCATCGACCTTCTGGGGGCCAACTGCCTGGTGGACAACCTCGAGGCCGTCTGCCTGGCCAACGAGCTCTGCAACCGCTACGGCATCGATACCATTGATACCGGCAACCTGGTGGCCTTTGCCATGGAGCTTTTTGAAGTCGGCCTGATCACATCCGCTGACACCGGAGGTGTCCCCTTGAAGTGGGGCAGCGCCGAGGCCATGGTGGCGGCGGTCCGCATGATCGGCGAAGGAACTTACATCGGAGCGGTCCTGCGGCAGGGGATGGTGCGCGCGGCCCAGGCGATCGGCAAGGGAGCCGAGGAATACGCCCTTCAGGTGAAGGGGTTGGGAATCCCGGCCCATGATCCCCGGGCTTACAACGGCCTTGCCTGCTCGTACGCCACCTCCAACCGGGGAGCCCATCATCTTTCCGGGCAGACCCACCTCTATGAGCACCGGTTGGAAGTCCCGGAACTGGGCCACAAGCCACCGGGCCGTTTCCTGGTCGAAGGAAAAGGGGCACTGGCGGCATTTACCCAGAATATTATGAATGTTCTGGATTCGGCCAAAAGCTGCAAGTTTGCCCAGAACGGCGGCTGGACCATCGGCCCCCTTACGGAGGCTTATAATCATGTCACGGGGAAGAAGGCAACAATCGAAGATCTAATCCTCAACGGCGAGCGGTCCTTTAATTTAAAGCGCCAGATCAATGTGGACCGGGGAATCAGCCGCAAGGATGATACCCTGCCCAAACGGTTTCTCACCCTGGCCAAGACCGCTCCGGGATATACCCCCAACCTTCCTCCTCTGGAAAAAATGCTTGATGAATACTATCAGGCCAGGGGATGGTCTCAGGAGGGGATTCCCCTGCCGGAGACGCTCGCTCGGCTTGAGATCCCCTGAGGATTCCTGAAGATGTGGGTTCGGCTGCTCCCCCCGTTTGGCGACGGTAAAACCTGGCAGGAATTCGATCTCCCCGCTGAAGCCGGGGTGCAGGATCTTATTCAGGCGATCCTGAAGGACCATCCCCATCTGCGCTCCTACTTGCGGCCGACTCTTAAAGAAACCTTTCACCAGTTCATTTTCCTGCGGGGGGACTATGTCCTGGAGCCAGGAGACCGCATCGGTCGGTATGACCGGATCGTGATGGTCATGCCGCTCACCGGAGGATAAAGGGGCGAACGGGCATTCGGGATTTTTTTTCGCGGCATTCCCCCTCATTTTTCTCCTCAATTTTTTACCCTCATTTTTTTCTTGACAAGGGGGCTGAATTTTCCTATCCTGCGGGTACGCTCTAAAAATAAAACCAGGTTTAAATAGTAAAACTCATGGGTGCTTCCTATCTGATCGGTTCCGTTCTCAAAGCGGCTAAACTTTTGGCCCTCTTTAACGAGGAATCCCCGAAACTCCGCAACATTGACATCGCCCGGAAAACCGGATTCAACAAATCCACCGTGATGCGCCTCCTCCTCTCTCTGGAAAAAGCAGGGTATGTGGAGAAGGATCCCCTCACCGGCGAGTACTCGATCGGAGTGGCACTCTTTGAAGTTGGCAGCAAATATTTGGATCGAACCGATCTGCACCGACAAGTGATGCCGATTTTATCTGAGCTAGCCGGGCGGTGCAATGAAACAGGTTATCTCGCGGTGCTCAACGGCCGCGAGGCAGTCTATTTGGACCGGGTGGAAAGCTCCAAGGCTATCCGAACGACCTCCCGGGTGGGGAGTCGCGTTCCTCTGTATTGCACGGGGGCAGGAAAGGCCATTTTAGCCTTTCAGGAAGAAGAACAGATCCAAAATATCATCAAGAATACCAAAATAAAGGCTTTTACTTCCCAAACTCTAACGGAAAAGGGAAAAATTTTAAAAAACTTGCAGGAAGTTCGCCAACGAGGATGGGCTATTGATAACCAGGAGTATGAAGAAGAGATCAAAAGCATTGGAGCTCCATTGAGAGACCGGAGTGGGAAAGTGATAGCCAGCATTTGCTTAGTGGGGCCGGTCTGGCTGATGACCGATGAGCGAATTAAAAAAGAACTTGCCGCGGAAACTGTAGAAACAGCCCGCCAAATTTCTCAAAAGTTGGGGTACATGGCTAACCGCAAGACCTACCTCTATTGAGGTCGGGCTGACCAAGACAATTTGGGGGAAATATGTCAAGAGTCGTAGTTGTGGGATTGGATGGATTCAATCCGGATTTAGTCCGGCAATGGAAGGAAGATTTACCCAGCCTTTCCAGAATAATGGCTGAAGGAATTTATGGAAACCTTGAAAGCACTGTACCACCTATTACACCGCAAGCGTGGACTTGTGCCCAATCCAGCAAAAACCCAGGTCAGTTTGGCTTCTGGGATTTTTCCTACCGGAAAGACTTCTCATATGGAGAGCCCTTGCTGATCAGCTCCCGGGACGTCAAAGTGAATACCCTTTATAAGATTCTTCCCCGTTTCGGAAAGAAAGTGGCAATCATCAACGTTCCGGTGACCTATCCTCCCCCGGAAATCCCCAGCGGATACTCCATGTCCTGTTTCCTGACGCCCAATACGGATAAGACCTTCACTCACCCAGCTGACTTGCGATCCGAAATCGAACGGGTCGCCGGTCCGTATATTCTCGATGCCTCCATGGAAGAGGTTAATTTCCGGCAAATGGACAAAGAGGCGGTCCTGAAGCGTATCTATGACATGGACGAGCAGAAATTCAAACTTATCGAATATTTTTACCTTAAAAAAAAATGTGATTACATTTTCGGCGTAATCATGGGAACCGACCGGATGCCTCATCTCTTCTACCGCTATTTTGATGAGAAGCATATCCGGTACGAACCGCATCCGAAGTACGGCACCGCATTGCGAGACCACTACCGATTCTGCGACCGGAAGATCGGGGAGATGCGCCAGAAGCTGGATGGCGATACCGCCCTCGTCGTCCACAGCGATCACAGTGTCCAGCGCCTGGATGGAAGAATCAACTTGAATGAATGGCTGGCCCAGGAGGGATATCTCACTCTAATCAACCGGCCTTCTTCTACCACCCCCTTAAGGAACTGTCAGGTTGACTGGTCCAAGACCAAAGCCTGGGCCACAGGCTACACGGGGCAACTCTACCTGAATATGAAAGGAAGGGAGGCGCAGGGACTGGTCGATCCAGGCGACTATCACGACCTTTTGGATGAGCTGAGCGAGAAGCTCATAGCCCTTCCAGGAGAAAAGGGTCAGCCTCTGGACACGGAGACTTTCAAGCGGGTGGATGTCCACTCCGGCCCCTACTCCAAATATGGCCCCGACCTCTTTATCTACTTTGACCAGTGCCGCTACAACATAAGCGAGATGATGGGCTATGGTTCCATCTATTCTTACGATACGGGGAAAGGAGCCGATGACGGGGGCCACGGCCGCCAGGGGTTCTTCGTCATGGCCGGGCCCGGCATCGCGGCGATCGGGGAGGTAAAAAATATGACCCTCCTGGACGTCGCCCCTACGATCCTCTCTCTGACGGGTTTGCCCATTCCGGAAGATATGGAAGGGCAGAGCTTGCTCCAAAAGGGGAAGGAGGCGGCCTATTCGGAGGAAGATGAAGAGGAAGTCAGGAAGAGACTTCAGGGGCTGGGATATCTGGGGTAGATGAGGTTCATAAGCTTAAACTCAGAATCCGCAACCCGTAACTCAAAATCCAAAACCGCCAATGAGGCAAAAGGAGGTTCAAGATGAATAGGCATTTACGGCTTAACCGGTATTATCGGGCAATCATCGCTTTCTTCATGGGCGTCTTTCTCTTCATTGGCCTGCAAGTCCCTTCCTCTGAAGCCCAGCAGGCGCCCAGAAAAAGGTTTGTGATAACGGGAGGGACGGTAGGCGCTCCCATTTATGCCGTGGGCGGTCTGCTCGGAACCCTCATCGATGAGAAAATTCCCGGAGCGAACGCGTCGGTCACGACCGGACAGGGATTTACCGCTCTGGAACAGGTGGTCAAGGGAGAGGCGCAGATCGGGATGTGCGGGGGAGATGTGATCGCCAATGCTTATGCCGGCCGGGAACCTTTCAAGGAGCCCAGGAAAAACATCCGCATCCTGGGAAAACTGGCCGGGCTCTACTACTACTTCATCATCCTGGCCGACCGGAACATCTCCTCTCTCGAAGAGATCAAAGAAAAGAAGTTTCCCCTGAAGCTGACCACCTCGCCTAAAGGGAGCCTCTCGGAGTTCTCCACCCGCAAGGTCCTGGAAGCGCACGGCATAACCTTCCAGGAAATTGCCAAATGGGGAGGAAAGGTAAGCCATGTCTCCTGGGCCGATTCGGCCAACCTGATGCGAGACGGCCACGCCGATGCCGTCTCCCTGTATGGGGTGGTGCCAATCCCTGTTTTTTCCGAACTGGAGATGTCCCGCCCGATCAAACTTCTTGCTCCCAGCTCGGAGATGCTGAAAAAGCTCGTAGCCTCTCTCGGAGGGCACAACATCGTACCGATTCCCGCCGGGGTTTACAAGGCGGTGGACAAACCGGTTCAAACTCTGGGAACCTTCCAGACGCTAATTGTCCGCGCCGACATGGCGGAAGAAGATGCTTACCAGATCTGCAAGCTGGCCTTCGATCCGGACCACATCAAGAAATTTAAGGGCCTCCTGAAAGACTACGGAGACGCCCTGACTCCCGAGCAGGCCGCCGACGGGCTGGCCGCACCGCTCCACCCGGGTGCGGAGAGGTACTATCGGGAGCGGGGCTGGTTCAAATAATTGAGTAAAGGAGACTGACCCTCATGCCCGGGGAGGACGGCAGAATTCAAATCGAGGAAGAAGGCGGCGGAAAGAGGCAGTTTCGCGGCTCCATGGCCGTCCTGGTCATGGCCACCGGAGTCGCGGCATCCCTCTACCACCTCTATTTAGCCAGGTTTGGCATTCTGGAGGCGCTCCAGATGCGTTCCCTGCACCTGGCCTGGTTGCTGCCTTTAGCCTTCGTTCTCTACCCCGCAACCCGGAGCTCGCCGCGCCATCGCCCCACCCTTCTCGATCTCCTTATGGCTCTTCTGGCCCTGGCTTCGACTACGTATGTAGGGATCTGGGAATACGGCCGGATTACCGAGCGCTGGCTGACCGTTGACCCGATTACTCCCCTGGATGTAGCCGGCGGGCTGATCCTGATCCTCCTGGTCCTGGAAGCGGGCCGCCGTGTCATGGGCTGGTCTCTGACCATCGTCCTTCTCACCACCCTGGCCTACCTGACGCTGGGGCAGTATCTGCCCTGGGCCGTGGCCCATTCGGGTTTCACCCTGATGCGCATCCTGGAGCAGCTCTACCTCACCCCGGAAGGGATCTTCGGCATTCCCGTAGGCGCTTCGGCAACGTTTATCATCCTCTACGTCATCTTTGCCGCCTTCCTGGAGCGGTCGGGGGTCGGGCAATTTTTTATGGATATGGGATCCTCCCTCGTTGGCGGGGCCCGGGGAGGACCGGCGAAGGTAGCCGTGTTCGTAAGCGCCTTTGAGGGGATGATCACCGGGAGCGCGGTGGCCAATACCGTTGGCTCCGGTGCGGTAACCATCCCCATGATGAAACGGCTGGGCTACAAACCCCATTTTGCCGCCGCTGTCGAAGCGGCGGCTTCCTCCGGTGGTCAGATCATGCCCCCGGTCATGGGGGTGGCGGCTTTTGTCATGGCCGAATTCCTGGGAATGAGTTATGCGAAAGTAGCCCTCGCAGCTACCATCCCCGCCATCCTATATTTTCTGGCTGTCGGCTTTATTGTTCACTTTGAAGCTCTGAAGCTCGGATTGCGCGGCTTACCTCGGGAAGAGCTTCCCGACCTCCGCAAGACCCTGGCCCGTGGCTGGCATCTCCCTCTCCCCATTTTCATCATTATTGGATTCCTGATGGCCGGCTTCAGCGCTTACCTGGCCGCTTTCTGGGCCATCCTCAGTGCCATTGGCGTAAGCTGGCTGCGCAAGGAGACCCGCATGGGTCTCCGGGCCATCGTGGAGGCCCTCGCGGCGGGCGCGACCGGTACGGTTTTGATTGCCGTGGCCACGGCTACTGCCGGGATTATCGTTGGGACCATCACGCTGACCGGCGTGGGACTCAAGTTCGTGGGGTTTGTTATCGGAGCGTCCGGGGGCCATCTCTTCCTGGCTTTAATCCTTGCCGCCCTGGCCTGTCTCATACTCGGTACGGGCATGCCTACGGTACCGGCCTACGTTACGGTTGCCGCCGTTGCGGTTCCCGCCCTCATCGACCTGGGCGTCACGCCCCTCGCCGCGCACATGTTTGCCATCTACTTTGCCTCCTTTGCGGCTATCACCCCCCCCGACGCCTCGGCCGCTTATGCCGGGGCCGCAATTGCGGGAGCAGACCCCTGGAGAACCGGTTTCACGGCCACCCGCCTCGGAGTGGCCGCCTATATCGTTCCTTTCATGTTCTGTTACGGACCTGCCCTGCTCTTGATGGATACACCCCAAGCCATCATCTGGGCCTTTCTAACCGCCCTCCTCGGAACTTTTACTTTGGCTGCCGCGGTACAGGGCTGGCTCCTCATCCGTGCTTCGATCGTCGAGCGGATTGCCCTGGGGGTCAGCGCTTTAATGCTGATCAAAACAGGCCTTATCAGTGATCTGATCGGATTCTCCCTGCTGGGTGCTGTTTTCCTCATTCAAAGGTACAAAGTCAAACAGGAACGCCTGACGAGGTAATCATGCGCATTGTCGTTACAGGTGGCGCAGGAAGATTGGGGCGCGCGCTCCTCCTGGAACTCCGCAACAATCACGATGTGCTCGTCTTCGATCAGAAGAGACCCCAAGACAGCACAGGGATTCGAGTCCGCCTCGGGGATCACAGCGACCTCGGGCAGGTCGCAGGCGCATTAAAGGGGGCTGACCTTGTGGTACATCTCTCAGCGATTACCTACCCCGGGCTTTATAGCGAGGAGGTCCAGTTCGCCACCAACGTGATGGGTGCTTTTAATGTGGCCGAAGGGGCGGCGCTGGTAGGAGTTCCCAAACTGGTGTTCGCCAGCAGCCCATCTCCTCTGGGCTTTATGGCACCCCGGGATACATTCCGGATCGCTTATTTGCCCATTGATGAGGACCATCCGCTTATGCCCCACAACGCCTATGGACTTTCCAAACTGGTAACCGAAGAGATTCTGAAAGCCTGGCAACGGCGCACGGGTGGATCAGCGATCGTCATCCGCCCCTGTTATATTGTTACCGCTGAAGAATGTGAGTCGCGCTTGCGACCTCGTCTGGAGAACCCTGAGCTGGCTGCGGGAAACCTGTTCAACTATGTTGATGTGCGCGATGCGGCGCAGGCTTTCCGGCTGGCAGTCGAGAGGGATATCCCAGGCTACAACCTCTTTTTCGCCGGAGCACCCGATGCCTTAGCCCGGGAACCCCTTGCCAAACTGTTTCCCCGTTACTATCCAGGAACGGAGAAGCTCGCCGCCTGTCTCACCGGTACTCTTCCGGCGATTTCCAGCGCCCGCGCAGGAGCGGTACTCGGATACCGTCCTCAGTTTAGCTGGAGGAATCTCTTGGCTTGATATCCAACTCATAAAAGGAGGCCACTATGTTCTCAAAATTTAATTTCATTTTGATTGGATTTTTTGCTCTCAACCTTTTGCTGCCCTCCCCGATCACCGCCGAAACCTTCCCAGAGAAACCGATCACTCTGATTGTTCCCTTCCCCCCGGGTAATCCGACAGATATCGTAGGGCGGGCCCTGGCCGAAGGGGTCAAAAAACACCTGCCGAAGCCCGTGGTGGTGGTGAACCGGCCCGGCGCGTCCGGAACCATCGGGATGGCCGAAGTGGTCCAAGCTAAACCGGATGGGTATAAGATCGGTATTGGTGCCGTGGCGATTTTCGCTGTTCACCCTCATATGACCGCTCTCCCATATAAGACCCCGGATGACTATCTCCCCTTGATGAAGCTGGTCACCCTCCAGGTGGTCCTCTGCGCACGCAGTGACGCACCTTGGAAGAACGCCCAGGAGCTGATTGAGTACGCAAGGGCAAATCCTGGCAAACTGAAAGTAGGCGTTCCTGGTTTTGGTACCATCCTTCACCTTGACCTGGAGCAACTGAAGATCCTGGCCAAGGTGGACTTCACCAATGTTCCCTTTGAGGGGCCCCAACAGATACCAGCATTGTTAGGTGGGCACGTGGACATCGCCCTGGCCCATCCTGCGGTCATCTTACCCCATGTCCAGGCAGGAAAAATTCGGGTCCTCGGAGTGTTTCAAAAGGCCCGCAATCCCCTTTTCCCTGAGGCTCCAACGTTCAAGGAGCTGGGCTATGACGTCACGCTCGGGGTTTATTACTTCCTGATACTTCCCAAGGGAACTCCTCAACCCATTACTGATACTCTTCATGAAGCCTTCAAGAAGGCCCTCGCCGAGCCTTCCTTCACGACTCTCATGAAGAACAGCCTGATCGATGTTGATTATCAGGGACCCGAGGCGATCACCAAAGAGCTCTGGGAGTCTTATGAGCAGTGCCGCAAGCTAGTTGAATTCTTGGGCCTTAAAAAGAAATAAATTTAATAGGACGCAGATTTTCGCAGATGAACTCAGATAATCATTTTCTTTCGCCCATCATGATAATCCGAGTTCATCCGTGTCCAAAAAGCAATTTCCTATGCAATCAAGTTAAGCCCCCTCACCCTTCCCCTCTCCCCCGCAAATGGGGGAGAGGGCGGGGGTGAGGGGGAAGGATAAAAAAGGAAATTCCTATACAATAAATTTATAAAGCCATTGAAACCACAGAGAACGCAGGGAAAAAGAAGATAGGCGAGTAAAAATGCAATAACGGAATAACGGGTAATGCAGTTAATATCTAATTTTGCCAACATTTCATCATGCAATTCCCCCAATATTCCATTATTCCAATATTCCATATTTTGGGTTGCGGCTATGCCGCGCTGTGTCCCCTGTGGTTAGATTTTTGACCCTAGCGGAAATCATTCCAGGAGGATCCCATGAGCAAAGAGCTGGAAGATCGCAAAGCACTCTCCCCCGCTGGTATGCTCACGCTTCCCACCGATGTGACCCGTTTGCCCAACGGAAATACTTTAATTACCGATGGAGGAGACTGGGCGGGGTTTGGCAGCGAGGTCATTGAAGTTGACCCCATGGGCCGGATTGTCTGGATGTACGCTGAAGGATTGATTTTTGCCCATAGCGCCAAGCTAACCGCGCGAGGAAACATCCTTATCTCCGATACCACTAACAACCGAATCTTCGAGGTAAACCGGGAAGGAAAGGTTGTCTGGACCTCGGAATCCTTGCGAGGTGGGCTGGGCACGCTGAGCGACGGTAGCCGCTTCGACTACCCCAACGACGCCGAGGAGACGCCCGAGGGGAGAATCCTGGTCTCCGACCGGAACAACGACCGGATCGTCGAGTTTGACCGGGAGGGGCGGATCTACTGGGTCTACGATAAATTGCTTCGCCCCCACAACGCCGATCGCTTGGCCAATGGGAATACCATGGTGGCAGACTCTGAGGCCAATATGGTGAAGGAGGTGGATCCTCGGGGGAATATCGTCTGGTCCTATGGCGATGGTTCCACCAAAAAACTCTACTGGCCCCGAGACGCTGATCGGCTGCCTAACGGGAACACCTTGATCGCTGATTCCAAAAATCATCGCCTTTTGGAAGTCGACAAACGGGGACGGACCGTATGGGTCTATTATACATCCCAGCCCAGCCATCCTTATGATATCGATCCGCTGGTCAATGGAAACATCCTCATTTCCAATCAATTCTTCCATGCCGCCATGGAAATTGACCGGGGTGGAAATATCATCTGGCTCTTTCGTAATTTCCGCCGGGTCAATCCTATTCCCTCCCAACTCCTCAACCCGGGATTTGAGGAAGAGGCTTACCCCGGAGCAGGTTATCCCCGGGGATGGTGGACTTGTAACCTGATCAGCGAGGGGGGAGGGAAGACTTTCTGGGATTCTCAGGTTGCTCACGGAGGAAAAAGAAGCGTAGCCATAGAATATGACCGGGGAGGATCAATCTGGTGGCAGCAAACGGTTCAGGTTAAAGGGGGACGACCGTACAAACTCTCCGCCTACATCAAGACCCAAGAGGTGGAAAAATTCGCCCAGGTCCAATTGGCTTTCGTGGATGGAATGAATGGATTCATCCATGAACTCAAAGCCCTTCCAGGAAGTACGCCCATGAAGGGCACGAATGACTGGAGCCTTTCGGAACTGGAGGTTCGATCTCCAGAGAATGCCACTGCCGTGGATATTCGCTGTTTGATTACAGGCCAGGGTAAAGTTTGGTTCGACGATATAAACTTCTTCGAAATCCCCTGGGAGTAATGGAAAGATTGGAGAGGGGCCGGCAGGCATGGGGTTTTGCCAAAAATAAGTACTGTCAAAACTTCTATGAAAAACAGGAGAGAGCATGAAACCACAGAGGGCACGGAGGCATCCTCTGTACTACTAAGGTTCAATTTCTGAATTTTGTTAAGCCAATGGTGTCAGAATTTTGGGATTGCGGCTATGCCTCGCTGCGATCTCTGTGTTTAGGGATTGAAACTACCTAAAAAGAAGAAAGGAGGTTGGCTCATGAAGAATTTCAAATGGAAGAAGGCATTGGTATTAGGTTTGGTCGTCGGAATGTTTCTCTTGCAGGCTTCATTGGGTACCTGCGCGGAGGATAAGGGTTATCCCCGTAAATCCATTACTATTATCGAACCCTGGGGCGCGCAAAGCTGGGGATTCTTGCAAGCGCAAGAACTGTCAGCTGCCCTGGAACCTCTGATGGGTCAGCGAATTATCGTACAGGCCAAATCAGGCGGGGCCTCGGGTGTGGGGACAAAAATAGTAAAGGAATCTCGGCCCGATGGTTATACTCTTCTTCATGCCTGGATCGCCGGCTTTGTCATGGTGCCTCTGCAAGAGGCGAACCCAGGCTACAACGTATTTGAGGATTTTGAATTTCTGGCCTATTTCACGGAAAGCCCGGTCGTAGCCTTCAGCCGGTCGGATAAACCCTGGAATACCCTCGCCCAGATGGTAGAGTATATCCGATCGAATCCCAATAAAAACTTTGCTTTCAGCGGGGGACCGGCGCTCTCGATCCATTCTTTGTGCGGAGGAGAAGTCTTCCACAATGCGGGCGTCAAGGTAAAAGGAATTTTCTATGATGATGCCGCTGCGGCTGGGGCGGCGATGTTAGCGGGAGACACGGATGTGGCCATGGACAGCTTTGGGACCCTGCGCAAGTATGGAGACCAGGTCAAGATTATCGGCGTGTTTGGGGATCATCGCTATCCCGGTTTTGAGAATGTTGCCACCGTGGCTGAGCAGGGGTTGAAAGCCCCCACAGTCCGCTCTTGGTCGGGAATCGTGGCCCCCAAGGGGCTGCCCGCTGGTGTACGGAATAAGCTGTCCCAGGCCCTAAAGCAAGTCCTTACAAATAAGGATTTCCAGGACAAGATCTGGAAAAACATGCAGTGGTTTGTGGTTTATAAGGATCCGGAAGGATTCAAGGAGATGGTGAAAGTAAGCCTGGATCAGATGAAAGCGCCGATTCAGCGGATGAAGGAACGGCAGCAAGCCAAGTGATCTTTGATCAGACCTGATTACTCTCACCCTGTCCGTTCTTTTCGCGGCAGGATGTCGTGTAATTGACAAGGGGAACCTTTTTAGTCCAGGCTCCGGGATTCAACTTGCGCTTCCCTCTCCCCCAATTTTGGGGGAGAGGGCCGGGGTGAGCGGGAATTGGGAAATAGGCTCCTCAGGGGGAGGCAAAGAATTTTTCTCTTTATGAGAAATTTAAATGCTAAGGAGGAAGATACTTGGTAAGCTCAAAAATATTGGAACGGATCGCAGGAGTTTGTCTTCTGATCTTTGGTTCTGTCCTCTATTACTTGTCTACGAATCTTAAAGTTCCCGAGTTCGGCGGCTGGATGATAAACATCGCTGTCTTTCCCAAATGGCTGGGAGGAATAATCGTTTTATTAAGCATCGGAATGATCATTCAGTCCCGATGGTCGCCATCAAGGCCGATCGTCTTAAACCCGAAATTACGCTCCTGGGTTCTGGTGACAAGTTTGGTAATTTACATTCTGCTTCTGCCTCTCCTGGGCTATTTTGCAGGGTCCATATTATGGATAACCGTGCTGGCGCTAATATCGCAAGAACGGAGGATCTCCGCCATAATTGCTACGGCCCTTATCGTTACTTTCCTGGGGTATATCATTTTTTGGAAAATACTCTACGTGCCGCTGCCTGTTGGCCGCATTGAAGAGCTGCTGGGGCTGGATGAGCTGTTTTACCGGTGAGGGTCAGAGGAAACGGCTATGCAATTCTCTGGTTTTCATTGTTGGACTTGGCCCCTGGAACCCCTGATACCTGGAACCCTCAAAAGGATGGACGGGTACCTGTCCGTAGTCAAAGACCGAGCGGCATCGGAGAATCTATATGCTTGACGCTCTGATATTGATCTTGTCTCATCCCACCCATTGGTTCCTCATCACAGGTTCCGTGACATTAGGATATATCATCGGGATTCTGCCCGGGCTGGGAGTTATCTTCGGGATCGTTGTTTTGCTTCCTTTTACTTTAAGACTTCCGCCGGAAATGGGAATCGTCACCTTGATGGGCATTTTTGTCGGAGCGGCCACCGGAGGTGGATTAACCGCCGCGCTTATCGGAATCCCCGGCACACCCATGGCCACCGCCACTTTATTTGATGCTTATCCTTTAGCAAAGCGTGGGCGTGCGGGTGAAGCCATGGGCTATGTGATCACCTCGTCGGTATTCGGCGGAATCTTTAGCGTTCTAATTCTGGCCTTCTTTTCGCCCCTTCTTGCCCGGGTCGCTCTGAAGTTTGGCCCGCCGGAGTATGTTCTCTTAGTTACTCTGGGTTTGACCACCATCGCCTTTGTCAGCCGGGGAACGTTCATCAAGGGCCTGCTTTCGGGAATGCTTGGGTTGGTCATAGCCACCGTAGGGACAGATCTGGCAACCGCCTTCCAGAGATTTACCTTTGGGGTCTCTGAACTGGGCATGGGGTTTGGATTGATCCCTGTTCTTCTCGGGCTTTTTGCCATCCCGGAGGTTATAAGCCTGCTGGAAAGCGAGGACTTGTCGTCTGTCTCCATAAAGGAGGCATCAGTCAAATGGCCGACCCGGAAACATTGGCTGACCATGTGGCCGGAGTATGTCAAATCTTCCGTCATCGGCACGATCATAGGGATCTTGCCGGGAGCCGGGGCAGATATTGCGGCTTTCGTTGCTTATGGCGAAGCCAAGAGGTCCTCAAAACATCCGGAGCTTCTGGGCACGGGGGCACCGGAAGGAATCATTGCCTCGGAGGCGGCAAACAACGCCGTCACCGGCGGAGCCCTGATTCCGATGTTGACCCTGGGCATACCGGGGGATGCCGCCACGGCCATTATCATGGGAGTCCTGTTCATGCACGGGCTGTCCCCCGGGCCCGAACTTTATCAGAAATCCGCGCACCTATTATCCTACATCTATGTGGGTTTATTCATCGCCAACGTATTCCAGCTCTTCCTAGGGATGTACCTTTCGGGGCCTTTTATTGCTTTCTTGCGGCTGCGGAAAGGCCTGCTGATTCCCGTCGTTATGCTTCTTTGCTTTCTGGGAGTATGGGCGATTCAGACATCGATCTTCGACCTGTGGACCATGCTGGCTTTCGGCATCCTCAGCTATTTTATGCGGAAGATGGAGTTTCCCCTATCTCCAATAATTCTTGGATTCATCCTGGGGCCTCTCTTGGAACAGAACCTCAGGCGAGCTTTAACGCTTTCTGAGGGTAGCTTGACCATATTCATCACTCGACCCTATTCCATAGTGATCATTGTCCTGTTGCTGATCACTCTCTGGAGTGCGTATAAGAGCGTACGCAGAATCACGGCGACTCCGCGGACGACCTCTGCGAATTGACTGCGAACCCAGTTGAATTAAAGAAGAGGGACGGAATTCAGCTGAATCTCTTTTCGAAATCTTTCGAGGACCAGAAGGGTAAAGGAAAATAGTCGGGAGGTTTACCTATGCCCAGTTATGTCATGATGGAAAAGTGTGATGGATGCAAAGGAAAAGATAAAACCGCTTGCCAGTACATCTGCCCTAATGATTTACTAGTTTTAAACCCGGAGACCATGAAGGCTTATAACCGCGAACCGGAGATGTGCTGGGAGTGTTATAACTGCGTGAAAATCTGCCCCCAGCAGGCTATGGATGTCCGTGGCTATGCTGATTTCGTGCCCTTGGGAGCTTCCGTTGTCCCGCTGCGAAGTTCTGATTCTATTCTGTGGACAGTAAAGTTTCGCAATGGGATGCTTAAAAGATTCAAATTTCCTACCCGCACTACCCCGGAAGGAACAGCCATACCTGATGGCGGTTGGGAAACCGGTTCTGATGATTTGAAGAGTCCTGTCCTCTTTTCCGAACCCGGCTCTTTAGGCGTTGAAGTTCCTACGCCTTCAAAGAAATCATAAAAGAATTTGGAGGGACGACTGGGTAAACTTTGATCTATGGAGGGAAATCAGTATGCCGCCCTTTGAGACTGTGGAAGTGACAACCGATCTTTTGATCCTGGGCGGCGGCATGGCCGCCTGCGGGGCGGCAGTGGAAGCCGCTTACTGGGCAAAGAAAAAGGGGTTGAAAGTCACCCTGGTTGACAAAGCTGCCCTGGACCGCAGCGGCGCCGTGGCCATGGGGCTTTCGGCCATCAACCAATATATCGGGTTGGCTGAGGGGGCGAACACCCCCGAGCAATATGTGGATTATGTCCGCCAGGATCTTATGGGGATCACTCGGGAAGATTTGGTCTACGACATTGCACGCCATGTGGATTCCACGGTGCATCTTTTCGAAAAGTGGGGGTTGCCTATCTGGAAGGATGACCAAGGGAAATATCTTCACGAAGGGCGATGGCAGATTATGATCCACGGCGAATCCTATAAGACGATTGTAGCCGAGGCAGCCAAGAACGCTCTGGGAATGGATAACATCTTCGAACGCGTCTTCATCGTGGAGCCCATAATGGATGGGGCTCGTATCGCCGGAGCCGTGGGTTTCAGCACTCGGGAGAATAAATTTTACGCTTTTAAAGCCCAGGCCGTGCTGGTGGCCTTGGGGGGGGCGGTCCACGTCTTTCGTCCCCGCTCGGTTGGCGAAGGATTGGGAAGAGCGTGGTATCCCCCTTGGAATACGGGATCCAGTGCCTATTTCACCATCAAAGCCGGCGCTGAAATGACCTGTCAGGAAGTTCGTTTCATTCCCGTCCGATTTAAAGACGCCTACGGTCCGGTGGGGGCCTGGTTCCTCCTTTTCCAATCCCAAGCTACGAATGCCCTGGGCGAAAACTACATGGAGACCAACGCCGAAGAATTGAAGAAATGGGCTCCTTACGGACTAGCAAAGCCCATCCCGGCCAATTTGCGGAACTGGCTGGGCATGATGGATATGAAGGCTGGCAAAGGCCCCATCTACATGAGAACGGAAGAGGCCATCCAGAGGATTATTTCCGCTGCTGGGGATGAGAAAGCGGCGAAAAGAAAGATGAAAGGGGTAGAATCTGAAGCCTGGGAAGATTTTCTCGATATGACCATTTCTCAGGCGATCTTGTGGGCGTCTCAGAATATCCAACCTGAAGAAAAAGGCTCCGAGATCATGGCCTGTGAGCCTTATTTTATCGGATCGCACTCCGGGGCCTCTGGCGCCTGGTTGAGTGGCCCGGAAGATGTCTCTCCGGCAGAATACTTCTGGGGGTATAACCGTATGGCCACGGTGCGAGGCCTCTTCTGTGCTGGCGATGCCTCTGGGGCCTCCAGCCACAAGTTCTCCTCCGGCTCCCATGCCGAGGGGAGAATTGCGGCTAAAGGAGCCCTGGCCTATATTCTCGATAACCGAGAGCAGCCCAGAGTGAACCCCCAGGCAGTGGAGGCGCTCAAAGAAAAGATTCTGCGTCCCCTGGCCTTGTTTGAAGAACACCGAGGGCTTTCGGATAACCCGGATATTAATCCCCATTACACCAAACCGAAGATGTTCATGTTCCGCCTGCAGAAGATCATGGATGAATATGCCGGAGGGGTATCGACCAATTTTACCACCAGCAAGACTTTCCTTGAAAGGGGCCTTGAGTTGCTGACATTCTTAAAAGAGGATGCGGAGAAATTGGCTGCCCAAGATCCCCATGAGCTTCTCCGATGCTGGGAGAACGTTCACAGATTGTGGCAGGCAGAGGCCCATGTCAGGGCGATCCTTTTCCGGGAAGAAACTCGCTGGCCAGGGTATTACTTCCGCGCAGATTGTCCGGACATGGACGAGAAGAACTGGCTGGCCTTTGCCAACTGCCGGTGGGACCCCCAAAACGGCCAATGGGAAATGACGAAAAGGCCCATTCTGCATTTTATCTCAGCTACCAAATAGAATTGTCTAGTTCTCCCCCCCGGAGAACAATGCAGAAGTGGCGTCTTAAAAGGAAAAGAGGATGAAAGACGAAGGGCCTCGTAAGGGGGCCATTTTGGTAATAGGAGGTGGAATTGCAGGCCTAACCGCCGCCGTGGAAACCGCGGAAGTGGGCTTCCCCGTTTATCTTATCGAACGGGAGCCCTTTTTGGGCGGCCGCGTCTTGCGAATCAACCGCTACTTCCCCAAGCTCTGTCCTCCGGCCTGCGGTCTGGAAATCAATTGGCAGCGCATCAGAAAAAACCCCCGCATAACCTACTATACCATGGCCGAAGTTCAGGAAATCCGCGGACAGGAAGGATCATACGAGGTGACGGTAAGAGTGAATCCCAGATATGTGAACGAGAAATGCACTGCCTGCGGGGAATGCGGAAAAGCCGCTGCAACGGAGATTTCCAATCCTTTCAATTATGGTTTGGACAGGATCAAGGCTGTTTACCTCCCTCACGATATGGCTTTTCCCCAGCGGTATGTGCTGGCTCGGGAAATCATCGGCACCAAGGAGGCGAATCGGTGCCGGGAAGCCTGCAAGTATGGCGCTATCGACCTCGGGATGACTCCAAAATTTTTCAAGATTCCTGTGGCCGCAATTATTGTGGCCACGGGATGGCAGCCATATGATGCGCGACGCATCGATAACCTCGCCTTTGGAAAAGTGGCCAATGTCATCACCTCCCTGCAGATGGAGCGCTTTGCGGCAATCAACGGACCTACCGGCGGGCGGATCATTCGCCCGGCAGACGGGAAAGAGGTCAAAACGATCGCCTTTTGTCAGTGTGCCGGCCAACGGGATGAGAATCATCTCCCCTTCTGCTCGCGGGTCTGCTGCCTTGCCTCCCTGAAGCAGGCCCTCTATGTTCGGGAGCAATATCCAGATTCCCAGGTATATATTTTCTACATTGATCTGCGCGCCTTCGGGCGCAACGAGGATTTTTTAATAAAAGTCCAGGCAGATCCGAATATTCATTTGATCCGGGGAAAAATCGCCAAGGCCGTGGAAGATCCGAAGACCCATAATATCACTGTGGAGGCAGAGGCCACGGATACCGGAAAAATTATCAGCCTCTCCGTGGATATGCTCGTGCTGGCCATCGGGATGGTTCCATCCACGGCTGCGGAAAAGATTCCCTATCCCCATATCGAATATGGCGAGAATGGATTTTTCCAGGGTTATCCCGGAATCTATGCGGCGGGGTGCGTGAAAAAACCCCTGGACGTAGCTGCTACCGTTCAGGACGCAACGGGAACAGCCCTCAAAGCGATTCAGTCGGCAGTGAAAATTTAACCGGATGGAAAAGAGATTCGCGATTTACATTTGCTCCGGTTGCGGCATCGGCAATGTGATTGACGTTGCCGGGTTGGCGGAGAGGACTGGCAGAGGGGCCCAGATCGCCATCGTCCGCGTCCACCCCTTTCTTTGTCATGAGGACGGAAGCGATCAGATTCGCCAAGATATCCATGATGGAGTGAATGGCGTTGTGATAGCAGCCTGCTCGCCCAGGGTCAAAACCGATGTCTTTTCTTTTGATCCAAGGTCCATCTTCTTTGACCGGGTTAACTTGAGGGAACAGGTCGCTTGGAGCCATGAAGGGAAGGACATCGGTGAGGGGGATTTTGACGAAGATATCCAGATGCTGGCTGAAGATCAGCTGCGCATGTCCATCGCCAAAGTCCAAAATATGACCCCCTGGGAACCTTACCACGATGAGATCAACAAGGGCATCCTCGTGGTTGGAGGAGGGATGACCGGTATGACCGCGGCTTTGGAAGCCGCCAGGGCCGGCTATGAAGTCCTATTGGTGGAACGGGAACCTTTTCTGGGCGGTTTCGCTGCGCGATTGTTCAAACAGTTCCCCACGGCCTCTCCTTATCGAGAATTGGAATCCCCCGCCCACCAAATGCTGGCGGAAGAAATATCCCGACAATCGCGGGGAAAAGTCTATGCCTCAG
>Ga0315276_10001489_pt1 | contig 20969 bp, 14 predicted proteins | sample YL17G05_0_MG_FD_204542 | JGI IMG/M metagenome (GOLD analysis project Ga0315276, IMG submission 204542) | Sediment microbial communities from Yellowstone Lake, YNP, Wyoming, USA - YL17G05_0 | ecosystem: Environmental > Aquatic > Freshwater > Lake > Sediment | place: USA: Wyoming | collected... | reverse complement strand
GATCGCCAGCGTGCGAAAGCCGAGCTGCAGGCTGTTCAGCATCGCGGCGAGGTTCATCGGCCCCGCCAGCATCACGCGGTATTCGCGCTGCAGCGTGTCGGCGAGCCCGGGGCGCGACACCGCCTCGGCGTACAGGCCTTCGGTGGGCACGAACAGGATCGCGAAGTCGGTCGTGTACGGCGGCTCGACGTACTTGTCGCGGATCGATTTCGCCTCGAACCGGAAGAACGTGTCGAGCGCCTTGCGGCTCGCCTCGACCGCCGCGATGTCGGCGCGTTCGATCGCCTCCTGCAGCCGCTGGTAGTCGTCGAGCGGGAACTTGGCGTCGATCGGCAGCCAGCACGGGGTGCCGTCGTCGCTGCGGCCCGGCAGCCTGATCGCGAACTCGACGCGCTCCTTGCTGTCCGGCCGCGTCGCCACGTTCTGCGCGTACTGCGCCGGTATCAGCATCTCGCCCAACAGCGTGCCCAGCTGCACCTCGCCCCAGCCGCCGCGGCTCTTGACGTTGATCAGCACCTTCTTCAGGTCGCCGACGCCGGCGGCGAGCGTCTGCATCTCGCCCAGGCCCTTGTGCACCTGGTCGAGGCGGTCGGACACCTGCTTGAACGACTGGCCCAGCCGCTGCTCGAGCGTCGCCTGCAGCTTTTCGTCGACGGTCGCGCGCATTTCGTCGAGTTTTTTCGCGTTCTCGCTGCGCAGCAGGTCGAGGCGCTGCTCGACCGTCAACCGCACGGCTTCGAGGCGCTGCTCGTTCGTCTGCGTGAGTTGCGCGAGGCGCTCGCCGAAGTGCTTCAGCTGCTCGTTCTGCGTGCCCGCCATGCCGGTCAGCTGCTGCTGCACCGCCTGCGTGTGCCCGCCGAGTGTGGCGCCCAGTTCGGTGCGCGCGGTTTGCGCGGCAGCGGCCTGCTCGGTGCGCGCGTTCGAAAGATCCAGCTTGAGGTCGCGCTCGAAATCGGTGTTCTGCGCCGTCAGCACTTCGAGCCGCATGCGCAGATCGGCCGCCTCGCGCCCCGCCGAATCGCGCGCGGCGGCCATCGCGCCGAGACGGGACAGGCCGATCGCCGCCAGCACGACGGCCGTGGCGACCAGCGCGAGGCCAAGTACGGCAACGATGACCATGATGGAGTCCGGCATGGCGGCGAAGTCTACGCGCTTTCAGCAAACGGGGTCAGATACGCAATGAATCCAGAAAAAGGCCGGGCCCCGATCTTGATTCATTGCGTATCTGGCCCCGTTTTCCGGCGCCCTCAAGCCACGATCACGCGGCTTCGCGGCTCGCTTTCTTGCGCTCGTGATCCTTGAGGAAGCGCTTCCGGATGCGGATCGTCTTCGGCGTCACCTCGACCAGTTCGTCGTCGGCGATGAACTCGACCGCGTACTCCAGCGTGAGCTGGATCGGCGGCACCAGGCGCACCGCTTCGTCGGTGCCGGAGGAGCGGACGTTGGTGAGCTGCTTGCCCTTGATCGGGTTGACCACGAGGTCGTTGTCGCGGCTGTGGATGCCGATGATCATGCCTTCGTAGAGCTTGTCGCCGGGGCTGACAAACATCCGACCGCGGTCCTGCAGCTTCCACAGCGCGTACGCGACCGCCTCGCCGTCTTCGGCGGAGATCAGCACGCCGTTGCGCCGGTCGGGAATGTCGCCCTTCATCGGCGCGTAACCGTCGAACACGTGGCTCATCAGGCCGGTGCCGCGCGTCAGGTTCATGAACTCGCCCTGGAAGCCGATCAGGCCCCGCGCCGGGATGCGGTACTCGAGGCGCGCGCGCCCGCGGCTGTCGGATTCCATGTTGGTGAGGTCGCCGCGCCGCGGTCCAAGCGCTTCCATCACGGCGCCCTGGTGCGCTTCCTCGAGGTCCACCGACAGCGCTTCGTAGGGCTCGCAGGTCACGCCGTCGAAGGTGCGCAGCACGACGCGCGGCCGCGACACGGCCAGTTCGAAGCCCTCGCGGCGCATGTTCTCGATCAGGATGGTGAGGTGCAGCTCGCCGCGGCCGGACACGAGGAATGCATCGGTGTCGCCGGTCTCCTCGACCCGCAGCGCCACGTTGGTCAGGACTTCCTTCGCCAGCCGGTCGCGCAGATTGCGGCTGGTGACGTACTTGCCTTCGCGGCCGGCGAGCGGCGACGTGTTGACCTGGAAATACATCGACAGCGTGGGCAGGTCGACCAAGATCGGTGGCAGCGCTTCGGGGGTTTCGATCGACGCGAGCGTGGTGCCGATGGTCAGATCGTCGACGCCGGTGACGAGCACGATGTCGCCGGCTTCGGCGGAACCGACCGGCGTGCGCTCGAGACCGACAAACGCCAGCACCTGGCCGATCTTCGCTTTCGACGGCACCTGCCCGTCGGCGAGCGGGCCGTTCAGGATGGCCACTTCCTGCCCCGGCGCGAGGCGGCCGCGGCGGATGCGGCCGATGGCGAGCCGGCCGAGGTAGTTCGAATAATCGAGCGCGCTGACCTGGAACTGCAGCGGCGCGTCGGGATCGCCGACCGGCGCCGGCACCGACGCGAGGATGGCCTCGAACAGCGCCCGCATGTCCGCGCCTTCCGGCTTGGCATGCTCTTTCGCGACCTTGACGTCGGTGGTGGCCCAGCCGTTGAGCGCCGATGCATAGACGACGGGGAAATCGAGCTGCGCCTCGGTCGCGCCGATGCGGTCGAACAGTTCGAAGGTCTGGTTGACGACCCACTCCGGCCGGGCGCCGGGACGGTCGACCTTGTTGACGACGACGATCGGCTGCAGGCCGAGCTGCAATGCCTTCAGCGTGACGAAGCGCGTCTGCGGCATCGGGCCCTCGACGGCGTCGACCAGCAGCAGCACGCCGTCGACCATGCCCAGCACCCGCTCGACCTCGCCGCCGAAGTCGGCGTGGCCCGGGGTGTCGACGATGTTGATGAGCGTGTCGCCGTAGCGGATCGAGCAGTTCTTGGCGAGGATGGTGATGCCGCGCTCGCGCTCGAGATCGTTGCTGTCCATCACCCGCTCGGTGAGGTGCTGGTGCTTGGCAAAGGTGCCGGCCTGCACCAGCAGCTTGTCGACGAGCGTGGTCTTGCCGTGGTCGACGTGGGCGATGATCGCGATGTTGCGCAGGGCGCGGACGGTGGTGGGCATGGTGGGTAGCCGATGATGTTGCGTTGCAGCAAGACGCTGCGCCGAATAACCGGAAATTATACCGTGAACCCGGCCGGACGTACTACAAATATTTTGTAAAATCCGAAACTTAGGCTATGATTCCGCTTCGGGCGGCCATTCCGGTCTCCGCCCAGCCCGCAGCCGCGGCACAGGCATGGTTTTCCCTGCTGTTCCGGCTCGCGACACCCACCCGAAATCCGCTGCCTGGACCGGAAATCCCGCAAGGGATGGCCGCGTCAGGAGTTTCCATGCAAGCAACGAGCTTTGCCGAGCTCGGATTGCGGCCCGAGCTGTTGCGGGCCGTGGACGAAGCCGGCTACACCACGCCCACGCCGATCCAGGTGCAGGCAATTCCCGTCATTCTCGACGGCCGCGACGTGATGGGCGGCGCCCAGACCGGCACCGGCAAGACCGCCGGCTTCGCGCTGCCGATACTGCAAAAGCTGGCGCCGCTGGCCAACGCCAGCCCCTCGCCGGCGCGGCACCCGGTGCGCGCGCTGATCCTCACGCCCACCCGCGAGCTCGCGGTACAGGTCGAGGAATCGTTCCAGACCTACGGCAAGTACACGAAGCTGCGCTCGACGGTCGTCTACGGCGGCGTCGACATCAAGGCGCAGCTGGCGATCGTCCGTGCCGGCGTCGAGATTCTCGTCGCCACGCCGGGCCGCCTGCTCGATCACATCGAGCACAAGAGCGTCTATCTGGGGCAGGTCGAGATCTTCGTGCTCGACGAAGCCGACCGGATGCTCGACATGGGCTTCATCCCCGACATCAAGCGGATCATGGCTCTGCTGCCGGTCACGGCGAAGCGGCAGAACCTGCTGTTCTCGGCGACGTTCTCCAACGAGATCAAGAAGCTCGCCGACCAGCTGCTGAACGCGCCGCAGCTGATCGAAGTCGCCAAGCGCAACACGGCCGCCGAAACCGTCACCACGACCGCGTACAAGGTGCCCGCCGAAGCCAAGCGGGGGCTGCTCGAGCATCTCGTCCGCACCGGCAACCTCACGCAGGTGCTGTGCTTCATGCGCACCAAGCACGGCGCCTCGCGCCTAGCACGGCAGCTGGAGAAGGACGGCTTCACCGCCGAGTCGATCCACGGCGACAAGAGCCAGCAGGCGCGGATGGAAGCGCTCGAAGCCTTCAAGGAAGGCAAGCTGCAGGTGCTGGTCGCCACCGACGTCGCCGCGCGCGGCCTCGACATCGACCAGCTGCCGCACGTGCTGAACTACGAGCTGCCGCACGTGCCCGAGGATTACATCCACCGGATCGGCCGCACCGGCCGTGCCGGCGCCTCGGGCGAGGCCATATCGTTCGTCGCGCCGGAAGAGGAAAAATATCTGGTCGAGATCGAGAAGCTGCTGAAGAAGAAGGTGCCGATCGTGACGGCGGATGGCTTCGATCCGACCACGGGCAGGGCTTCACGCCCCGACCGCGGAGGCCGGCCGGCACGCGCAGAAACCAGCGCGCGCGCCCCGCGCCCGCCGCGCCCCGCGCGCGAACCGGGTGGCGAGCCGCGCATCGAGGCGGCGGCCGAACGGCACGCACCGCAGGAGCGCGCGCATGGCGATCGCCGCGAGGAACGCGAACGTGCTTATGCGCTGAACCCGGACCAACCGCTCACGTCAAGGCCCGCGGATGCACCCGCGGACGGCGCGTCTTCGCCGCATCTGGCGGGGCACGCGCACCGGTCGCCGGCCCGCAAGGCGCGACCGGTCCCCGCACTGCTGATGAAGCGCCCGGCCCGCGAGCCCGAAAACGCCTGACAAGCGGTTCGTCACCGACTTGCGGGAAGACCTCGCCGTGGTGCCTGGCAGCGTTCAGGGCCGGGCGGGGGCGGGGTGAGCCGCTCCTCGCGGGCGCCTGAAGTTCGAAGCCCGTGAGGGGCGGCTCACCCCGCACCGCGCGCAGCCCCCCGACCCGGCGCAGGCTACCTCGATCCGCCCCAGTTGGGGTTGTTGGCGTACGGATAGTCGTCCGAGATCCGGCGGCCCGACGAAATCCGATTATTGAGGCCGAACGGAAGCGTCGGGTAGTCGCCTGGACCGAACGTGCGGCACTCGCCCTGAAAGCCGGCGTCGCTGCAGAACATCCAGTAGCCGCGTTCGACCCGCAGCGACGACGCGCGGTCGTTGAAGCCGGTGGCATCGAGGTTGCCCAGGTAGCGGTCGACGACGAGCGTCCGGCCCGTCAGGTTCGCGCCTTCGTACAGCACCGCGCGATTGCCGCCGCCCCAGCCACCGCCGCTGCCACCGCTCCAACCGCCGCCACCCGCGCCGCCGGTCACCGGGCGCAGCGAGCTGACGCGACCGCCCAGGGCGCCGAGATTGTCATAGCGGCCGGGACCGAAAACCTGGCAGCCACCGCGGAACGAAGCGTCCACGCACAATTCCCACGAGCTCCCATTGACAATCATCGACTGCGCGCGGTCGTTGAAGTTCGTTCCGTCGAGGTTGGGAACGAGGCTGTCGGTGCGGTAGCTGATGCCGTTCTGGTTGTAGCCGTCGAAGAGCACGACGGAGGCACCCCCGCCGCCGCCTCCTCCCCCGCCGCCGCCCCCCCCCTGGTCCCAGAGGTCGCGAACCGAGGACACGGCGTCGTTGAGGCCCATCGAGCGCAGGGTCGGGTAGTTGCCGGGGCCCAGCGTCACGCAGCGGCCGCGGAAGTAGGCGTCGCTGCAAATCTGCCACTGGCCATCGCGGATCGTCGCCGACGACGCACGGTCGTTGAAATTCGCATTCGCCAGATTCGCGATCGACGCGTTCGCCTGGACACGGCGGCCGTTGTAATTGTCGTTCTCGTAGAGCGTGATTTCCGCGGCGGCAGCCGCACCGGCGACGGCAAAGCCGGCGACGAGGGCGAGGTGTTTGAGAATGTTGTTCACGTTGCGGTCTCCTTGTTCCCGCGGCACACGCGGTGAAGACCGGAGGGCGGCGGTGGCGAAGGTTGTAGAACGCCCTCGTCCGCGCACTTTGCGGTCTGTTTGCGGTCTGTTTGCGGTCGGTTTGCGGTCGGTTGCCGCAATGTTCGAGTTTACCCGATGCCGGCTCCCGCCACGCCGAATTGCGGCCGGCGGACGGTTCGCCGATAATCGAGCCGGCTCGCGCCCCGGACGGGCGTCCGCCGCCGCCCTCCCCTCCCGTGAGCAGACCCCGCACGCTTTCCGCTGCACTCGCCGTCGACGGCCTGTCGGTCGAGTTCGCAACCACCGAGCGCGTCGTCCGCGCCGTGCGCAACGTCTCGTTCGAAGTCGGCCGCGGCGAGACCATCGCGATCGTCGGTGAATCGGGCTCCGGCAAATCGGTGACCGCACTGTCGCTGATGCGTCTCGTCGAGCACGGCGGCGGCCGCATCGTCGGCGGCCGGCTGGACTTCGGACGCCCCGACGGCAGCCGCATCGATCTCGCCGCTGCCGACAGCGCGACGATGCGCACGATCCGCGGCGCCGAGATCGCGATGATCTTCCAGGAACCGATGACCTCGCTCAACCCGGTTTTCACCGTGGGCGAGCAGATTGCCGAATCGATACGCCTGCACCAGGGCAAGGATTACGCCGCCGCGAACGCCGAGGCGCTGCGGATGCTGGAACAGGTGCGCATCCCGGAGGCGAGTCAGGTGCTGGCGCGCTACCCGCACCAGCTGTCGGGCGGGATGCGCCAGCGCGTGATGATCGCGATGGCGCTGTCGTGCCGCCCCACGCTGCTGATTGCCGACGAGCCGACCACCGCGCTCGACGTGACGATCCAGGCGCAGATCCTGGCGCTCATCCGCCTGCTGCAGGCGGAGATGGAGATGGCGGTCATCTTCATCACGCACGACATGGGCGTGGTCGCCGAAGTCGCGGATCGCGTCGTGGTCATGTGGCGCGGCGAACGGGTCGAGGACGGTACCGCCGACGCGATTTTCAAGGCGCCGAAGCACCCGTACACGCAGGCGCTGCTGGCGGCGGTGCCGCGGCTGCATTCGATGCGCGACACCGACCTGCCGAAGAAGTTCATCCTGGTGCAGGCCGATGGCGCAGCGGCGGTACCGCCAGGCGAGCCCGCGCGCGCCCCGGCGATTGCTTCGGCCAGCCGCGCCGCGCCGCTGCTGCGCGTGCGCGGCCTCTCCACGCGCTTCGACATCAAGTCCGGATTCCTCGGCCGCGTCGCGCGCCGCGTCCACGCGGTCGAGCAGGTGAGCTTCGACCTCGCCGCCGGCGAGACGCTGGCGCTGGTCGGCGAGTCGGGCTGCGGCAAGTCGACCACCGGCCGCTCGCTGCTGCGCCTGGTCGACATCCAGAGCGGCCGCATCGAGTTCGGCGGCCGCGACATCGCGGCACTGCCGTCCACCGAGGTGCGGCCGATGCGCCGCGACATCCAGATGATCTTCCAGGATCCGTTCGCGTCGCTCGACCCGCGGCTCACCGTCGGCTTTTCGATTGCCGAGCCGCTGTATGTGCATGGCGTGGCCAGGGGTCGCGCAGCCGAGGAACGCGTGCGCTGGCTGCTGCAGCACGTCGGACTCTCCCCCGACCACGCGCAACGCTATCCGCATGAATTTTCGGGCGGCCAGCGGCAGCGGATCGCCGTGGCCCGCGCGCTGGCGCTCAACCCGAAGATCATCATCGCCGATGAAGCGGTCTCCGCGCTCGACGTTTCGATCCAGGCGCAGATCGTCAACCTGCTGATCGATCTTCAGCAGGAATTCGGCGTGTCCTACCTGTTCATTTCGCACGACATGGCGGTCGTCGAGCGGATCAGCCACCGCGTGGCGGTCATGTTTCTCGGCCAGATCGTCGAGATCGGGCCGCGGCGAGCGATCTTCGAGAACCCGCAGCACCCGTACACGCGGAAGCTGATGGCGGCCGTCCCCATCGCGGACCCGGCGCAACGGCGCCGCCAAGCCGAGCTATCATCCGACGAAATCCCGAGTCCGATCCGCGCGGCGGGCTTTGAGCCGGTCGTGTCGCCCCTGCGGGAGGTCGGCCCGGGCCATTTTGTCGCCACGCACCGGATCGCGGGGGCTTATTGAGGGTTGCCGCGCAACCGAAGTGTCACATCCCCGGGTTTCGCGTTCGCTCGACCCGGGCTACTGAAGGAGGTTCCAGCATGAAGTCGAAGTTCCGTTCCGTTGCCGCCGGCGCGTTGCTCGCGGCTCTGTTCGCCGCGGGTCCCGCGCTCGCCGCCAAGGACGTCACCTTTGCGGTTGCGTCGACGTTCACGACGACCGATCCCTACGATGCCAACGACACGCTGTCGCAGGCGATGGCCAAGTCGTTCTACGAAGGCCTGTTCGGCTTCGACAAGGACATGAAGCTCATTCCCGTGCTCGCCGAAAGCCAGGAGGCGAGCAAGGACGGCCTCGTCTACACGATCAAGCTGAAGAAGGGCATCAAGTTCCACGACGGCACCGACTTCAAGGCCGATGCGGTCAAGGCCAACTTCGACCGGGTGACCAATCCCGACAACAAGCTGAAGCGCTACGGCCTGTACAGCAACATCGCGAAGACCGACGTCGTCGACGACACCACGGCGCGGATCACGCTGAAGACGCCGTTCTCGGCTTTCATCAACCAGCTCGCGCACCCGAGCGGCGTGATGATCAGCCCGGCGGCCCTGAAGAAGTACGGCAACAAGGACATCGCGTTCAACCCGGTCGGCACGGGCCCGTTCAAGTTCGTCGAGTGGAAGGCGACCGACTACCTCAAGGTCGCGAAATTCGACGGCTACTGGAAGAAGGGCTATCCGAAGATCGACACGCTCACCTGGAAGCCGGTCGTCGACAACAACACGCGGGCGGCGGTGATGCAGACCGGTGAGGCACACTTCACGTATCCGGTGCCGCCCGAGATGGCCGAAACGCTCAAGGCGAAGCCCGAGCTCAATGTCGTCGCCGCACCGTCGATCATCCAGCGCTACCTGTCGATGAACACGCAGCAGAAGCCGTTCGACAATCCCAAAGTGCGCCAGGCGATCAACTACGCGATCAACAAGGACGCCGTCGCCAAGGTCGCGTTCGGCGGCTACGCGACGCCCGCCGACGGCATCGTGCCGGAAGGCGTCGAATACTCGGTGAAGATCGGCGTGTGGCCGTACGATGTCGCCAAGGCCAAGCAGCTGCTGGCCGAAGCCGGCTACCCGAACGGTTTCGAGGCCGAGCTGTGGTCGGCGTACAACCACACCATCGCGCAGAAGGTGACACAGGTGCTGCAACAGCAGTTGCAGCAGGTCGGCATCAAGACCAGGATCACGCTGCTCGAGGCGGGCCAACGCGTCGAGAAGGTCGAGAGCTGGCAGGATCCCGCCACCGCACCGGTGCGCATGTACTACGTCGGCTGGTCGTCGTCGACGGGCGAGGCCGACTGGGCGCTGCGGCCGCTGCTGGCGAGCGAATCGTGGCCGCCCAAGCTCTTCAACACCGCGTATTTCAAGAGCGACCGCGTCGACAGCGACATCAAGCAGGCGTTGCTGACGACTGACAAGGCCGAAAAGGCGCGGCTCTACAAGGACGCGCAGGAGACGATTTACAAGGACGCGCCGTGGGCGCCGCTCGTCACCGAGAAGCTGCTGTCGGCGAACAACCGCAAGCTCTCGGGCGTTTACACGATGCCGGACGGCTCGTTTGACTTCACCGAGATCGACGTCAAGTGACCCGTCCGTCCAACCGCGGGCCAGGGCGCGGTCCGCGGTTGGCCGCCGATGGGTGATACCCCTCCCGCGCGCCGACGGCCGCTGACCGAAGCGTAGCGCGATGCTGCTCTACATCGTCAAGCGACTGCTGGGCCTGGTGCCGACGCTGCTGCTGGTCGGCATCCTGGTCTTCCTGCTCGTGCACCTGCTGCCCGGCGACCCGGCCCGCCTCGCCGCCGGTCAGGACGCGACGCCGGAAACCGTGCAACTGGTGCGCAAGGACCTGGGCCTCGATCGCCCGCTGCCGCAGCAGTTCGTCCGCTTCGTCGGCGGCGCGCTCTCGGGCGACTTCGGCAAGTCGATGCGCACCAAGCGCGCGGTGGCGACCGAAATCGCGGAACGCTTCGCCCCCACGTTCTGGCTCACGGTGTGGGCGATGGCCTGGTCCGTCGTCTTCGGCATGGGCATCGGCATCGTGTCCGCCGTCTGGCGCAACCGCTGGCCGGACCGCCTGGGCATGACGCTGGCGGTGTCGGGCATCTCGTTCCCGGCGTTCGCGCTGGGCATGGTCCTGATGCAGGTCTTCGCGGTGCAGTTGAACTGGCTGCCGACCGTGGGCGCCGACACGTGGAAGCACTACATCCTGCCCTCGCTGACGCTGGGCGCGGCGGTCGCCGCGATCATGGCACGATTCACGCGCTCGTCGTTCGTCGATATCCTGCAGGAAGACTTCATCCGCACGGCGCGCGCCAAGGGCCTGTCGGAGCCGGTCGTCGTCGCCAAGCACGGGCTGCGCAACGCGCTGATCCCCGTGGTGACGATGATGGGGCTGCAGTTCGGCTTCCTGCTGGGCGGGTCGATCGTGGTCGAGGTCGTGTTCAACTGGCCCGGAATGGGGCGGCTGCTGATCGACGCGGTCGACATGCGCGACTATCCCGTCATTCAGGCATTGGTGCTGTTGTTCTCGCTCGAATTCATCGTGATCAACCTGATCGTCGACGTCCTCTACGGTCTCATCAATCCGACGATCCGCTATCGCTGAGGCGCCGTGGACGAAACGAACGCACCCGCCACTGCCGCCGCCGGTCCCGCGGACGAGCGCGTGCGCACGCCGTGGACCGAGTTCTGGCGCAAGTTCAGGAAGCAGCACGTCGCGCTGGCCGCCGGCGGCTTCGTGGTGGCGCTGGTCGTGCTGGCGATATTCGCGCCGTTCATCGTGCCGTTCGACGCCGAGAACTTCTTCGACTACGACACGCTCAATTCGCCGCCGTCGGCAAGACACTGGTTCGGCGTCGACCCGCTGGGCCGCGACATCTTCAGCCGGCTGCTGATGGGCGCGCGGATCTCGCTCACCGCCGGCTTCGTCTCGGTCGCCGTCGGCGCCGTCATCGGCACGGTGCTGGGGCTCGTCGCCGGGTACTACGAGGGCTGGTGGGACCGCGCGATCATGCGCCTGTGCGACGTGCTGTTCGCGTTTCCCGGCATCCTGCTCGCGATCGCCATCGTCGCGATCCTCGGCAGCGGGATGGCCAACGTGATCATCGCGGTGTCCATCTTCAGCATACCAACGTTTGCCCGGCTCGTGCGCGGCAACACGCTGGCGCAGAAGCACCTGACCTACGTCGAGGCGGCGCGCAGCATCGGCGCCTCCGACACGACGATCGTGCTGCGCCACATCTTTCCCGCGACGATTTCGGCGGTGGTGGTCTATTTCTCGATGCGCATCGGCACCTCGATCATCACCGCGGCGAGCCTGTCGTTCCTCGGCATGGGCGCGCAGCCGCCCACCCCCGAGTGGGGCGCGATGCTGAATGAAGCGCGCTCGGAAATGATGACGGCGCCGCACGTCGCGCTGTTCCCCGCCATCGCGATCTTCCTCACCGTCCTCGCGTTCAACCTGCTGGGCGACGGCCTGCGCGATGCGCTCGACCCGAAGATCGAGCAGCGATGAGCCTCGGCGTGCCCCGGACCTGTTGATGGCCGCGACCCCTCACGCGGGCCGCCTTCCCGCCGGCCCGCGCGGCACGATTGCGGACGTCGCCGGCGTGAGCGCCGGTCATGCGACGCTCGCGGATGGCGACTTGCAGACCGGCGTCACCGTCGTGCGCCCGCATGCGGACGACCCGTTCCTGCACAAGGTGCCCGCGGCGGCTGTCGTCATCAACGGCTTCGGCAAGAGCGCCGGGCTCATGCAACTGAACGAACTGGGCGTCCTCGAAACACCGATCGCGCTGACCACGACGCTGTCGGTCGGCACGGTCGTGATGGCGCAGGTGCGCGCGGCCATCGCGGCCCACCCCGGTCTCGCGCGCACGACGACGACGGTGAATCCGCTCGTCTTCGAATGCAACGACGGCTATCTTAACGACGCCCAGGCGCTCGCGATCACCGAAGAGCACTACCGGCAGGCGCTGGCCGCGGCCGCGCCGGAGTTCGCGCGCGGGGCGGTCGGCGCCGGCCGCGGAATGACATGCTTCGGCCTGAAGGGCGGCATCGGCACGGCGTCGCGCGTCACCGGCAACGGGCCGGGGGATTGGACGCTGGGTGCGCTGGTGCTGGCAAATTTCGGGCGGCTGGAAACGTTGACGCTGGCCGGCCGCGCCGTGGGCCCGCGGCTGGCGCTGCGCCTTGCCGGGCGCGCGCAGCCGACCGCGACCCCGGAGCGCGATCAGGGCTCGATCATCGTCGTGCTGGCCACCGATGCGCCGCTCGACCACCGGCAACTCCGGCGTGTGGCCATGCGCGCCGCTGCCGGCATCGGCCGCACCGGCTCGTACTACGGCCACGGCAGCGGCGACATCGCGCTCGCGTTCTCCACGGCGACCACCGTGCCACACGACACGCCGCACCCGGTGCGGGAGACACTGGTGCTGGTCGAGTCCGGCCTCGACCCACTGTTCGAAGCCGCCGCCGAGGCAACCGAGCAGGCGATCGTCGACGCACTGCTGGCGGCGGAGACCGTCACCGGGTTTGCCGGTCACACGCGCTACGCGCTCGCCGATCTCGCCCCCGACTGGCGCGAGCTGGTTCGCTGAAGGCGCGGCCGGCTGCGCCCGCGACGCTCGCCGCCCCGGTGGAAACGGCGCTCATCGCCCATTGCCGCGCCGGCTTCGAGCCCGAAGCCGCGGCCGATCTCGCGTGCATCGCCGCCGCGGCGCGGGCGAGCATCGACCTGGATGCCCCGCCGGGCCGCGGCTTCGTTGTCGGGCGGGTGGCACCGTTCGAGCGCACGCGCATCGGCAAGGTGCTTGCGAGCACCGCACCGATCTTCGTCCGTTCGCTGTTCGTCGGCAGCGGCCCGCACCCCCTGTTCGATCCCGGGCGCGTCAAGGGCCGCCCCGATCGTGTCCCGCCGCTGGTCGCGCTGATCGAAGCGCTGCGTGCCGACGTGTCGCACGGCGACAGCGCCCGCGTCAGAGTCGCCGCGCCGGCGTTCGGGGAGGTCCGCCTCGAAACGCCCGATACCAACGACGGCAAGGAGCTCTCGGGCCTCTGCCGTGCGCTGGCCGCGCCGCTCGCGCAGGCGCTGCGCGAAGCCGGCACGCTGGCCGATGCGGCCGACCCGCCGGCGAAGTCACCGCGACCATGCGTCCACGTGCTCTTCGCCGACGGCGCGCACGTCTACGTCGGGATGAGCATCGCCCCGTGGGGCAGCTGCTGGCCGATGGGGATTCCCCGCCTGCGCATGCCGCGCGAGGCGCCGTCGCGCTCGACGCTGAAGCTCGCGGAAGCGTTCGTCACCTTTCTCGGCGACCGCGAACCCGAACTCCTGCGCGCGGGGATGAAGGCCGTGGATCTCGGCGCCGCGCCCGGCGGCTGGACGTGGCAGCTCGCGTACCGCGGCCTCTCCGTCACCGCCGTCGACAACGGGCCGTTGAAGGGCGAGATCGCGCAGGATTCGCTGGTCACGCACCTGCGCGTGGACGGCCTCACCTTCCGCCCGCGCCGGCCGGTGGACTGGATGGTCTGCGACATCGTGGACCAGCCGGCGCGCATCAGTGCGCTGGTCGGACGCTGGATCGCCGAGGGCCACGCACGGCGGACGATCTTCAACCTCAAGCTGCCGATGAAGAAGCGCTACGACGAAGTCCGCCGCTGCGAGGCGATCATCGGCGAGGCGATCGCGAAAGCCGGGTTGCGCCACACGCTGGCGCTGCGGCAGCTCTATCACGACCGCGAAGAGGTGACGGGCTATTGCGCGCGCGCGGATTGAGGCCGGCGGTGCCCGCATCCGTCACGGAGCGCTTTCGCTGGGAGCCCATTGCCGATCTGCCACGGCGCAACGTTCGATCCGTCGCAACATTGGCACGCAATGGGCGCGACTACCATTCGATGTTCATCCTCCCGCCGTTGTATTGCGCGTACTTCTCCCGCAGGTCCGGGTCAGGATTGCGCTTTTCGTACACTGCGTAGCGCCCCTCCGCGAACATGTGGAACGCCTGCAACCGATCAACGGGCTCGTTCGTGTATCTCCGGTATCGAATCGACGGAAAACCAACATCCTTCCTCGCCTGAAAGATGTTGTGCCCGATGAACCACTTCTCCCGGCTATTCTGATTGCGCACCACCTCGTCCCGGTGATGATCGTGATCGTGCAGGACGCTGAATTTCCCGTAGGCATCGATCAGCACATCGTCGAGCATCGCCGTCTGGGTCAGGTCGTTATCGGAGAACACCGATGGGTAGATGGGATAGAGAAAATACCCGAGCTGCTCGTAATAGGGTCTGGTCATGATGGCCAACGCGATCAAACCGCCCTGGTCCCCGTAGCTGCTTGCGGGAGCGAACCCGAGCAATTGCGGTTTTTCCACGTCGAGATATTCAAGCACCTTCCTGTCCCAGTGCCTGTCGGGCAGCATGTCATCCGACAACTGGACCAGCACATCCCCGGTCGCGCTTTTCGCGCAATGGTTCCACGCTTCGACGCTGTGCCGCCGACCGGTGGGCAAGGCCAGTATCGTCTTCCCCCGGCTGGCGGACCGGCACCTGGACAGCAAGTCGTCTCGAACCGTGACCGGGACGTCGAAATCGAAGCACAGGAGGTGCTCGACATGAACATCTCCCGATGCCTCGCCGTACCACCTCTCGACGCATCGAACGGCTTCGTCGCGTCTCGCCGTCGCATGCAGCAGTGATATCTTCATGTGGTTCAAGGATACGAAATGCAACCCCGCGAAGGGCGGACCGGGGCAGCGTATCACGGGTTGCCGGGACGGGCGCGAGGGGGTCGGGTTGACGTGCGCCGCGCCGGATCGGGGCCGGGGTGCCCTCAATTTCGATTGACGACGATCCTCCGCGGGTGCGTCCAATCGTGGCGCAGGTCGAGGTCGGGGATGTGGTGCCACGATGGACGTACGGCGCTGCAGAGAATGCTGGCGGCGGTGTTGACGGCAAGGACGTGCTTCGCTGCGGCGATCCATGCCGTCAGCTCGGGGATGCTGCCCAGTTCATGGCAGCCGAGGTCGCGCTTGCCGATGACGCAGACGGGCACGGCGGGAAACAGACCGTGCGCCAGGAGCACCGTCTTGCGCGGGTCAGGCGCGTTGCGCTGCGAATAGCCGTTGGGGAACACCAGGCAGGCTTGCTTCACCCAATCCGGCACGGGGCGGGCGAGCGCAGGGTGGCGATCGAAGACAATCTCCCTGTCGCAGCCCGGCCAGGGCTCGTAGATGTAGTCCATCCAGTTCAGCCCGCGCGCCTCGAAGTGGGCGAAGCGTTCGGGCCAGATTTGCAGACGGCAGACCTCGCCGAATGTCTCGCGCGGGACGCCCGGGGCCACTGGCATGGCGTAGGACACGAGCGAAAACAGGCCGTGATACTCGGGCTTGCACTCGAAGAAAACGTCCTTGCCCTGCGCGGCGAAGTGGCGGGCGAGCGGCAGGCAGCGGGCGATATCGCCGAGGCGTTCGTGATAGACCAGCAGGACTGCAGGGTTCATTCGGAAGCCGTGTTTGCTTGTTGCAGGCGGCCCCCAAGTCGACGGCGCCTGCGACGCGAAGGGACGTCCCCGTCGTTCCCCGCCATCGACCCACCCTCCGGCGCTTCCGCGGCATGACCGTGCGGCAACGCCCCGACGCACCGGAAGGCGAATCGGGGTCGCGCGCGACGTTCAGCGCCGGCGCCAGGCCTGCGTGGTGCGTGCGAGCCGGTGCGTCAGCACGACGTGCGCGATCTTCACGGCGGCCGACGTGGCGACGATCGTGATGGCCATCGCGGCGGCGGCGGCGGTGAAGCCGGACTCGTCCATGTTGATGATGGTGACTGCGGCGAGCTTGGTGTCGGTCGAATAGAGGAAGATCACCGCCGACACCGTGGTCATCGCATTGACAAAGAGGTAGATGCTGATGTCCAGCACGCCCGGCAGGCAGACCGGAACGGTCACCCGCGCCATGGTCCGCAGCAGCGACACCTTCAGCGACGCGGACACGGCTTCGAATTCCGGGTCGAGCTGCTTCAGCGACGTGGTGGCGGTCAGGTGGCTGACCGTGTAGAAATGCGTGACCGAATTGACGACCAGGATGATCATCGTCGCGTAGATGAAGCCGAGCGGATTGCCCCGCGCATTGAAGAAGAAGATATAGGCAAGGCCCAGGACCAGGCCGGGCACGGCCATCGGCAGCATGGCCATGAATTGGGCAAGGCCGCGCCCCCAGGCAAAGCCGCGCGTCTTTTCCATGAGATACGCGCCCAGGAAGACGACGCCGGTGCCGATCGCGGCGGTCCACGTGGCCAGAACGACCGAGTTCCAATACGCGGCCCAGCCGTTGGTGTCGAAATCCCCGAACGCGTAATTCTTGAGCGTGAGCGCGAGGTTGTAGGGCCAGCGCGTGACGAACGAGGCCCACGCCGACATCGCCAGCAGGCCGAAGATCAGGCCGCCGACCAGGGCGCAGAACGCGAACAGGCCCCAGTCGCGCCGCGGCACCGGCCGGGGCTCGAGCGGCACGGCCCGCGCGGACAGCAGCGCCACCTGCCGGCGCTGGATGATGCGGTCGGCGGCAAAGGCGACCACCGCGGGGATCAGCAGGATGAAGCCGACCACCGCGCCCATCTCGAAATTCTGCTGGCCGATCACCTGCTTGAAGATGTCGGTGGCGAGCACGTTGAACCGCCCGCCGATGACCTTGGCAATGCCGAAGTCGGTGATGACGAGGGTGAAGATGACGAAGCCCGCGCTGATCACGCCGTACTTCGCGCCCGGCAGCGTGACCGTGAAGAACACGCGGGTCTTCGACGCACCCAGCGCATCCGCGGCTTCGTAGAGCCGCGCATCGGCCATCGACAGCGCCGCGACCAGAATCATCAGCGCGTGCGGAAAGCAATAGAAGACCTGCGAGATGATGATGCCGACGGCGCCATAGATCGAGACGCCGAACATCCAACCCTTGAGGAAGCCCTGGTTGCCGAAGAGGTAGATGAGCGAGATCGCCGGCAGCAGCGAGGGCGCCAGGATCGGGATCAGCGCCAGCGCCTGGAACAGGCCTTTCCAGCGCATGCAGCTGCGCTGCAGCGCATAGGCATAGACAAAGGCCAGCGGCAGGACGATCGCCGTGGATGTGACCGCGATGAACAGGCTGTTCCACACCGAAGCGAACAGCGCCGGGGTGGAGAAATAGTGGATGTAGTTGGCGAGTCCGATGAAGTCGCCCTGCTGGTTCTTGAAGCTCTTGAGCAGCAGCATCCCCAGCGGCAACACCAGCGTGACCAGCATCCACCCGATCAACAGGCAGATGCCTAGGCGCATCAGGATGTCGTCGCGGTCGAGCCGGCGGCGGGTCGCCGGGAACGACGCGGCGGCCGGGGCGGCCACGCTGGTCACGGTTTCTGCGGCGCCCGCGGGAACACCCGGAGGCGGCCCGGCGGCAGCGCGATCGGCAACTCCTTGCCTTCGACGATCGAGAGATCGCGCACGACGTTGATCGAGAAATCAGCCACCAGCGACGGGGCACCGCCGTTGATCGCCAGGCCAACGCGGCAGAACGAGCCCAGGAATTCGATGTCGGTCACCCGGGCCGGGAACGTGTTGAGGGTGGCAGCGACGATGTTGCGCACCACGACGTCCTCGGGCCGGATCGCCAGCGTGACATCACTGCCGGGCCCCGGTTGGATATCCAGGTCGCAGGCGAGGTCGATGTCGCCGAAACGCACGACACCCGGCCTCACCACCACGCCGGGCAGGAAATTGGTGGTGCCGACGAAATCGGCGACAAAGGCGCTGGCCGGCTTGCGGTAGACCTCCACCGGCGTGCCTACCTGCTCGATCACGCCCTGGTTCATCACCACGATGCGATCGGCCATCGTCAACGCCTCTTCCTGGTCGTGCGTGACCATGATGGTGGTGACGCCGATGCGCTGGTGCAGGCGGCGGATCTCGATGCGCAAATACGCGCGCACGCGGGCATCGAGCGCGCTCAACGGTTCGTCCAGCAGCAGCAGGCCCGGCGACAGCGCCAGCGCGCGTGCCAGGGCCACGCGCTGCTGCTGGCCGCCGGAGAGCTGCGCCGGGTACTTGCGTCCCGCATCCGGCATGCCGACCAACCGCAGCAGTTCGTTCACGCGGGTTGCAATTTCGACCTTGGGCAGGCCGCGGCTGACCAGGCCATAGCCGACGTTCGCGGTCACCGTCAGATTGGGGAACAGCGCGTAGGACTGAAACACGATGCCGAAATCGCGGTGCGACGCCGGCAGGTTGGAGATTTCCTTGTCCGCCTGAAATATGCGCCCCGAGGTTTGGACGTCGAGCCCGGCGATGGCGCGCAGCAAGGTCGTCTTGCCGCAACCGGACGGGCCAAGAAAGCACACGAACTCCCCCGGAAAGATGTCGAGGGAAATGTCCTTCAAGGCGACGAACGGACCGTACCGCTTCGTCAGCCGCTCGATGCGCAGGTAGGGCGCGGCATTCGCCACGGTGCCGGGGGTCGTCATGACCACGAGAACGCGGCCCTCACCCCGGCGCAAGGCAGGGCGTGGGCCGCATCGCGTCTAGACCGAGGGTGCCGGGCCGGACGTCACTTGGGCGCCGACTTGCCGTCGTAGCGCTTGGTCCACTCCGCCAGGATCTTGGCGCGCTCGGCACCCATCTTGGACAGGTCGATGTTCACCATGGCCGCGTCGGCGCTCGGCGGATAATTCGGCGGCGCCGGGTTCATGCCGGGGTAACCGACGATCGCGTAGTACTTGCCGTAAAGCTCGTAGGCGCCCTTGCTGACGGCGAAATCCGCGAGCTTCTGCGCCGCCGCGAGGTTCTTGGTTCCTTTCATGATCGCCGTGGCTTCCATGTCCCACGGCGCGCCTTCCTTGGCCAGGATGATGTCGATCGGTGCGCCGCCGGTCTTCTCCTTGGCGCCGCGCATGTCGAAGCCGATGCCGATCACGCGTTCGCCCTTGGCGGCCTGCACGCAGGGTGCCGAACCCGAGTGGGTATACACGGCGATGTTCTGGTGGAGCTTGTCCATGAATTCCCACGCCGCCTTTTCGCCCATGATCTGGATCCACGCATAGACCGCCTGATAGCCGGTCCCCGAAGACGCCGGGTTCGGCATCACGATCGAGTCCTTGTAGACGGGATTGGCGAGATCGGCCCACGCGGCCGGTTTCGGCAGGTTCTTCTTGCCGCCTTCGACCGTGTTGAAACACATGACGGCCAGCCACGCGTCCATCCCGGTCCAGGCCGGCGGATTCTTGGTGCTCCTGAACACCGGCTTGATCTGGTCGACGCCCTTCGGCGCGTAGGGCTGCAGCAGGTCCATCGAGTCGAACAACGCGATGCTGGAAGCGCCCAGGCCCCAGATCACGTCGGCGCGCGGATTGTCCTTCTCGGCCAGGATGCGCGCGGTGATCACGCCCGTCGAGTCGCGGACCCACGCGAGTTCAACATCCGGATTCGCGGCCTCGAAGGCCTGCTTGTACGGGCCGAGCTGATCGTTCTCCAGCGCCGTGTAAACGGTGATCTTGGTCTTTTGCGCGAACGCCGGCGCTGTGATCAACGCCGATAGGGCGATAGCCGCCGCACCGATGACCAGGCTACGGAATGAAGATTTGAACATTGCTTGAACTCCTCAGACAGTGATGTCAATCGATCCCGAGCCTGCCGGCATTGCCCGGATCAGGTCTCCCGCGCCGCCATTCCACCTCGAACGGAATCGGCAGTATAGCGAAATGGTGACGGCACTATATGACATCCCCGGGTCGATTGAGAAGTTCGGGGAGGAGAATTTGCCAAAGCCGCCGCTGTCGGGAGTTATTGCGCTGCGACATGACCCCTCCCGCAGCGCGGCCTCTCCTCAGCCTTCATCGGGAATGATGCCCAGCCGCCGGTAGGTCGGCCGCAGCAGCTGCGCCAGCACGGGCAGCCGGCGCCGGAACCAGAGAGCCGCCAGCACGCACGCCAGGCCGTTGCCCAGCAGCGTCGCCGGCGCACCGATCGCCGCCGCCAGGGCACCCGCGGCGAGATTGCCCAGCGGCGCCACCCCGAGGAAGGCCATCGTGAAGTAGCTGGCGACGCGGCCGCGCAGGCGATCCTCGACGATCGTCTGCAGGATCGTGTTCACGGATGCGGCGGCTAGCATCAGGCCGCCGCCGACCAACGCCATCAGCAAGAGTGCCAGTGGAAAGACGCGCAGGTGGGAGAATGCGGCGAGCGCTGCGCCGGACGTCAGCGCCGCCGCCGCGATCACGCGCCCGAGGCCGCGGATCGTCGAGCGGCCGGCGAGATAGACCATGCAGGACAGCGCCCCCGCACCGGCCGCGGAAAGCAGCATGCCCAGCGTTTCGGGCCCGCCGCCGTACAGATCCTTGGCGTACACCGGCATCAGCGATGCGTACGGCATGATCGTCCACGAGAGCACCGCCACCAGCGCGAGCAGCGCGCGCGACGGCGCGAACCCGAACGCGTAGCGCGCGCCCTCGCCCCAGCTCGACCACCACCCGCCTGCCGGTATCGCGTGCGTTTCCGCGGGCCAGTGCAACCGCGCGATCGCGACGATGACCGCGACGAAGGACAGCGCGTTGAGCGCGAAGCACGGCGCCTCGCCGACCAGCGCCAGCAGCAGCCCGGCGATCGCCGGTCCGACCACCCGCGCCACATTGACGATCATCGAATTGAGCGCGATCGCGTTGGGCAGGTCGGCGCGGTCGTCGACGAGGTGGACGTACAGCGACTGGCGCAGCGGCACGTCGAACGCCGTCACCGTGCCGAGCCACAGCGCGAAGCCGATCAGGTGCCA
>Ga0315276_10001488_pt1 | contig 20971 bp, 11 predicted proteins | sample YL17G05_0_MG_FD_204542 | JGI IMG/M metagenome (GOLD analysis project Ga0315276, IMG submission 204542) | Sediment microbial communities from Yellowstone Lake, YNP, Wyoming, USA - YL17G05_0 | ecosystem: Environmental > Aquatic > Freshwater > Lake > Sediment | place: USA: Wyoming | collected... | reverse complement strand
ACCCACCCGGCAGCACGCCGCCCGGAGTCGCCACGCCTGTGGAGCAGGCTGCGCTGGCAACCGCGCTGGAGCGCCAGCTGGCGGGCGAGCGGGCGGCGGCCGCGGCGGCGGCGGTGGCGGCGCGGTTGGGCGGGGCGGAGGTGGCCGAGCGGGTTCAACCCGATGCTGCTGCGGCGGCGGGCGGTAGCGGCGCGCCCGGGGCCTCCCCTGCCGCCGCTCCCTCCGCTGACGGCGATGCCGACGCAGCCCTCGCCTCCCTCGCCGCCGCCACCCTCCAGTACGCGTCCTCCTCCATCCCCGCCCCCTCCTGGCCGGACGTCATCCGCCGCGTCCGGGCGGGCGTGGGCGGCGCGACGGCAGGCGTGGAAGCCGCGGCCGAGGCGGCCACGTGCGCGGCGGTCGGCGCGGCCCGCACCCTGGCCGGCCCTGCCGGCGCGGACGCCGCGCCGACGGACGCCCTGGAGATGCTGCGGCGCCTTTCAGCAGGGGGAGGGCCGGCCGCGACCATGGCGGCCGCCCGGGCGGCGGGGCCGGTCGCGGGCGCGCTGACTGAGCTGACGCCTGGTGGGGGGGGGGGCGGACAGGGCAGCGCGGCGGCCGCGGAAGCGTGGGCCGCCTGCTTCGCCAGCCTGGACGCACGCTTCTCCTCGTCCACCTTTCCTCCGCCGCCGTCGTCCTGGCGTGCTGCCCGGGCGGACGCCCTGGCCGACGCCGCCCGGGCGGGCCTGGCCCTGGGGGTGGTGGACGCAGCCGCGGCCGCGGCGGGTGGGGGCGCGCCCGCCGCGGCCGCCGCCTGGGCTGCCGCCCGCCCGGGCCTGGCGGCCCTGGGTGCCGCCGGCCTGGCCGCGGCTGCCACCGACCCGGACCCGGCCCTGGCCACCGCCGCCGCGGAGGAGGCGGACGGGTGGGGTGAGGGCGAGACGGGCGTGGACGCGGCGGGCGCGGCCCTGGCGACCGCGCTGCGAGGGTGCGGCGGCCCGCCGGCCCGCCGGGCGGCCCTCACCCTCCTCACCCGCCCGGATGGGGGGGGTGGCCTAGCGCGCAAGCTGGTGGAACCCGTGATTCCGGGCGAGGATGATGAGGGCGGTGCGTGGGGCGGCGGCGACGGCGGCTCCTCCTCTGAGGAGGAAGCACGCGGGACGGCGGGCGGTGGCGTTGCTTCCTCCCGGGCGGCCCTGGAAGCCGCCGGCGTCCGGGCCGACCTGGCGGCGGCGCTGATCAGCCCGCCCCTGCCGCAAACGGCGCCCGTGCTCCCCCTCCTGGCGGCGTGGGCGGTGGTGCTGGCGCGCCTGGAGGGCCTACCGCCCGGGTCGCCCGCCCGGTCGGCGCTTGGCCAGGCCCTCCACGAGTGCGTGGAGGGCGGGGTGGGGCGCCTGCTGGACTGTGTGGCGGGGCTGCTGCAGTTGGACGGTCATGGTGGCGGTGGCAGGGGGGAGGGCCGGGGCGGGCGCCGGGTGGCGGCCCTGCCAGCCGCGCCTGCGGCCGCCGCGGCCGCCGCGGCCGCTGCGCGCGCGGCCGGGCGCAACGCTGACGCAGCCTGGACGCTGCCCTCCGCCCTGGCGGCCCTGCCCCCCCTCCCACCCCACGCCTCCCCGCAGGCCGAAGCCGCACCCTTGGCCGCCCCGCTCTTCCGGGCCGCCCTGCGCGCCACCCCGGCCTCCGCCCGCCTGTGGTTTGCCTCCCTGCGCCACCGCGGGCTGGCGGCCGCGGTCGAACGCTACACCGCGTCCCTGGAGTCGGCCACCATCATCGCGGGCGAGCTGGCGGGCGCGGCCTCGGTCGGCCCGGGGTCCGGGGCCGACGCAGTGCCTGGGTGGGCGGTGCGCACCGCGCCCGGCGCCCGGGAGGCGGTCGCCTCCCTGACGGTCGAGGACGGGGCGGCCCTGGAGCTGGCCCTCACCCTCCCGCCCTCCTGGCCCCTCCGCCCCGCGGCCGTGTCCGTCCGCCGGGCCGTCGGCGTGCCGGACGCCCGCCTGCGCCGGTGGATGCTGGCCATCGCCGCCTTCCTGCGCGCCCAGAACGGGGGCCTGGCGGGCGGTGTCCGCCTGTGGCGGGCCAACGTGGCGAAAGAGTTTGCGGGCCTGGAGGAATGCCTCATCTGTTATGCCATCGTCGCGGCGGGCGCGGAGGGCGGGGGTGGGGGGGGGCTGCCGCGCAAGGCGTGTCGCACGTGCGGCAAGCGCTTCCACGGGGGCTGCCTGTACAAGTGGTTCCGGTCGAGCGCGAAGGCGGCGGCGTGCCCGCACTGTCAGGCGGAGTGGGGCGTGTGAAGGTTGCCTTTTCCTCGCATCGTTTTCTTTTTTTTCATTCTCATCATTCACGCGTGCCCTTGCCGAGCTCCGTTTTGCTCAGTGGCAAGGTCCCAGGCCGGACAAACACGCAAGCATCGCAGTGTACTCTCATCAGCAAGAAGCACGCACGCGGGAGTGCGAGGCAACGGAAGACACATCCCGACCTTGCCGATTGAACAAACTCGACTTTTGTTTTCGATGTGGCGCGGCGGCTACGTCTTCAGCCCCTGGGTCGTCCTGGCCCAGATGGCGGCGGTGCAGGCCGCGTTCTATGGGTCCATGGGGGTGGCTTTATTCCTGTTGGCAGGTGAGAAATGAAGGAAAGAGAGAGTCGCATGCGATGGGCGCGCAGCGCGAAGAGAAAACTCAACCCCTATATCCATCATCTCCCATCTAGTCCCTGTCTCTGGCGGGACCGTCCCCCTGACCGCCCTCATGTTCTCCGCCAGAGCCCTGACCATTCGGTCCGCCCCCGGCCTGGCCGTCCTGGCCGCCAACGCCCTGACCATCGCCCTCACCGCCGTCGCGGTCGCGGCCGTCGTGAAGCGCTCCAAAAAATGCCTGGACTTTGCGGCGTCCGCTTACGCCGTCCATGGCGCTGCATGCTGGGCGGCGGGCGGGTGGCCGGGCGCGTCCCTGACGTGGTGGTTGACGAATGTCCTGGGCGCCGCGGCGGCCGCGGGCGGGGCGGAATGGCTGTGCCTCCAACAGGAGCTGCGGGACATCCCGTTGGGCGCCGCCATCCGGCGTGCGGCGGCAGCGGCGGCGCTCGGCGTGCGCGGGGCGGCAGCAGGAGCTGCGGGTGGGGGTGGCAGTGGAGGAGTGGAGGGGAAAGCCGCGGGAGGCGCTGTGCCGCCCCTGGCGGGCGAGGTCGTATTGGATGGGGCGGCCAGCGGGCGGTCGCCCGGCCGGTCGCCGGCACGAGGCGCGGCCGTCCAGACGCCGCGCGGGGCGGAAGCCGTGTAAGTGGGCCACCCGCGCTTTTGTTGTAACGATCGCTTTGTCGCCTTGTTTTTTTCTACACTCACACCACGCCAAAAATGATGAGGCCGTACATATGATCACGCACGGGACGGTTTATGGACGCCCACCACAACCCACTTCTTTGTTCTTCTATTTCTGCTGCCCCGCCCGCGCCAGGTCGTTGCGGGACGCCTGCACCCGGGCCCCAGTCCCCACGCCCGCCAGGCACCAGGGGGCCAGGTAGGGCGACGCGCCTGCCGACGGGCCGCCGTCGCCGCCCTTTGCCTCGCTCCAGTGGAGGAGGGCGGGAGGCACCTCGCAGCCACCCGCCTGGAGCACCAGGCGGCGGCGGCGGCGGTCCGGGCCGGCCAGGGCCGCCCGCAGCGCGCCAGCCACAGCCGGTGGCATCAGTAGGTACAGGGCGGGCGGGGTGGACGCGCTGCCCGCGTCGGCCGCCCGGACGAGCGCCAGGCCGAGGAAAGATGGGAGGGCCGGCACGCCTCCTCCCCCTCCGTCCTCGCCCTCGCCCTCGCTGCTGCTGTCACTGCCGCCCTCCTCTTCGCCGCACTCCTCCACGCCGACCCCGACCACGCCCGCATTCAGGGCCTGTAATTCTCGGGCGGGGGGTGGAGTGCCACCCCCGCCCACCCACACCAGGCGTGGGCGAGGAGAGGGAGAGGCACCCCCTCCTCCCAGGCGGAGGAGGAATGGGGTGGTGGCCGCCAGGGCGGCCGCGACGGGTGAGAAGGCTGCCACCACGGCCGCACTCTCCGCGCAGCACGCGCGCGCCCAGGCCAGCCAGGCCAGGGCGCGGGCGTCCGAGGGCGATAGGGCCAGGCTGCCCGCGACGCCCTCGCCCGCGGCTTCAAGGGTCGCGACCAGGGGAGGGGGTGGGTGGTCGCCCCTGCCTCCGCCTCCACCCCCACCCTCGCTCACCGGCCACCACGGCACGGGCGGCGTGTTGCGGGCCGGGTGGGATGAGGACGCCAGGACGAGGACGTGCGTGGGCGCGGCTGCGCAGGCCAGGGTCGCCGTCAGGTCCGCCCCGACCCCGCGGGCCCAGCCGTGCGTGTTTATGATGGCGGGGAGGGCTGGGGTGGTGTGGCTGCCCAACCCGCCGCCGCTGCCGGCCGCCACCGCCGCCTCGGGCGACCGGCCCCACCGACCCACCAGGTCCGCCCCGGACGCGTACCGCCCCGGGTCCGCGCCCGGGTTGGGCGAGCCCAGGAAGGCCGCGGCGGCGGGCGGGCCCGGGCGGGGGTGGGTGTGGGGCGGGCCAAGGATGGGGAGGCCGCCGCCGCCGCTCCCTGCACCTCCTCCCCCGCTCCTCAGCAGGTGGGCGCTGATCAGGCCGGGCGGCGTGAACTCAGGCTGCCCCGCATCCCCATCCACCCAGAGGACGGGGCACGGCAGGAGGGCGGGTGTGGAAGGAGAGGAAGGCGCACCACCCCCGCTGCTTCCAACCTCATTTGCGACCAGGCGGGCGAGCGTGGACTTGCCGGACCCACGCGGGCCAACCACCATGATGACGGGAGGCGAGGCGCCCACATCAGCCGCCGCCCGCGTCGCGTCCGCCAGCGCGGCCGCCGCGGACCGCCAGGGCGAGGGCAGGCGGGGCGGCGCACCGGGCGTGCCTGGTGGGGCAAGGCAGCCGCCCGGGCCGATCGGCGTGACGCGCAGGACGGGGGACGCGGCGCCATCTGCCACGCGGGGCACAGCTATGCTTGGACAGGGTGCGGCTTCGAAGGCGGCGAGGGCGGCGGCCGGGACGGTGATGGCCGGGGCGCCGGGGCGGAGGGTCCAACTGATGGGAGGGGGAAAAAGAAAAGGTTTGAGAGGAGGGCCGAGGCATGCAAGAGAGGAGCGCGCAAGTCTCTCCCTCTATTCCACACGCTCACCCATGGCACCAAGCCGAACCGTGCAAGGCTTCCACCGTGGCCGGGCCCCGGATGAGGAGCGGAGGCGCCTGGCCGGCCGGGGCGAGCGGGATTTCCACAGCGACGGCTGTCTCAATTCGAGCCGCTGGTTTGGCTGCTGTCGCCTCTGCTGCTGCTCCTGCGCCGCCGCTGCACCTGGCAGGAGGGGGCGGCGCATCCTCAGGGGGCAGTCGGTCCTCTCGTCGGCCGCCTTTCGGCATGGCGGGCGGGGTGAGCGCAAAGGAAATAGAAAAAAAAAAAAAACTTCTCTTTCTTCTCTAGCCCCGCACACGCCCGCGCTTTCTTATTCACCGCCCACTCAAACTAAACACCGCCACAAACGGGTCCCGCCCCGCCGACGCCAGCAACCCCCTGTACGGGTGGAACGCCAGGGTGTCTACTGGGCCCACCCGAGCGCCCAACAACGGGCCGTGCGCGCGGACGGCGGGGCCCGCCGCCTCGCCCTCGCCCGACCACAGCTTGACGACCGCCGCGGCCGTCCCAGTGGCCAGCAGCGGCGCCCGCGGGTGGGAGGCCAGGGCCGTCAGCCCGCCCGACGCGTGCGCGGTGACGACCTTGACCACGCCCGCCGCCGTGGAAGAGGTCAGGGCACCACCAGAAGCCCCGCGCCAGTCCGAAAAGGCGAGCTCCCCGCTCGCGGCCGCGGTCACCAGGCGGTGGCCGCCGCTCCCTCCTCCCCCACCCCCGCCGCCCGGCCCGGGCACCAGGCCGACCAGCACGCACCCAGCCTCGTGGGGGCGGAGCGAGGCGACCGGCCCGGTTGACCCCGGCACCCGCCCGTCCAGCAGGGTGACGACGCCGTCGGTGCGGGCGGCGGCGAGGAGGAGGCGGGAGGATGAGGATGAGGGCGGGGCACAGGCCAGGCGGCTCACCCCCGGCCCGCCCGCCGGCGAAGCCACGAGCACGGCCGCCCGGCGCTCCGTCTCCAGGGACCAGACGTGGACCAGGCCGGGGTCGGCCCCGCCGGCGGCGGCCAGGGCGCCCGGGCCGGGCGCGAGGCAGTAGCAGGAGAGGGCGGTGGTGGGCAGCGGGGCGGCGGCGGCGGCGCTGCCGCCTCCACCACCACAACCACCACCACCCCACCGCCGCCCGGCCGGCCCTTCCAACGGCACGGCCTGCCAGGCGGTGGCCAGGCGGTGTGCGCCCCGGAAGGACCAGTCCCGCCAGACCCGGACCCCGCCATCCGACCCGCAGGCCGCGAGCAGGGAGGCGTGCGTCTCGTTGAGGATGAAGAGGCAGGGCGGGCCGGGCGGCGGCAGGCGGGGCGTGGGTTGGCGGCCGCCCGCCACGGCCACGGCCGGCCCCGCCAGATCAAACGCGTTTGTGCATCGCCCCGCCTGTGGCGGCGGCGCCGCAGCACCGACCTCCTCCCCGCGGTGCGAGGAGAAGGAGGAGAGAGCATAAACGCGGACGATGCCAGCCGTGTCAGCGGCCGCGATGGAGGGACGGAAGGGGTGCAGGGCCAGGGCGGCCGTCGCGGTCGCGCCCGTCTCGATGGACGCCAGCGCGTCCGTGATGCGGCCTCCGGCGGCGAAGCGAGCGGCCAGGCCGATCGCCGCGGCGCCCCGGTCCCGGCGGCGGGCGGCGGTCAGGGCGGCGTCGCGGGGCGCGCCCGGGCGGGGCGGGGCGACCGCCCAGGCGGTGGCCGCCGCCGCGGCTGCGGGCGCCACGGGCGGGGCGGGCGGTAGCATGGGCGCGCAGAAGCGGGCCCTGGCGGCCGCCCAGGCCGCGGAAGGTGGGGCCAGGGACGGGTCGCCGTGGGTGGTGGGGCGAGCGCGGCGGGTGCGGGCGGGGCGGCCCTCGTCCTCCTCCTCCTCCTCCTCGCCCCCGCTCTCGCCGCCGCCGGCGCCGCCTCTCAAAATGAAAGGTGGCCAGGCGGTGGCGGGCGTTGCACGCCGCACACCCGCCGGCGGCGACCCGACTGGCGTGGCCGGCATGGAAAGCGCGATGGTGGACGACCGGCCCCGCCCCGAGCCGGAACCGTCCGAGTGCGGGGCGCCCGGGTTGGCGGGCAGGCCACCGCCACCGCCGCCGCCCGCACCACCGCCCGCTGCTGCCTGCCCGCTGATTGCCGCCCGCCACGCCCGCGGGTTCCAGCGCGACGTGGGCGGGGCGGGGGAGGCGCCGGACGTGCCCGCAGCTATTCCAGCTCCACCACCAGATGAGGCGGGCCCGCCAAACCCGCCGGGCGAGGGCGGCGGGCGGGAGGAGGACGGGCCGGTCGCACTTCCGACCAGGCTGCCAGCCGACCCGCGCGCGCCGAGCGGGCCGCCGCCGCCCGCGCCCGGCACACCCATCGCGCCGGGGACGGGCTCCACCTCCACGCCCGCCGCCGCCAAGGCAGCTGCCCCCGCCGTCGCGACCTCCGGCGCCGGGTCGGCGGCCAAGGAGAGCAGGGCGGCCAGGACGCGGGCGTAGAGGGCGGCCGGGTCGGCCGCCGCGGCCGAGAGGAGGCGCACGCCGGGGGCGGGGTGGGTGGGGTGCGCGCCGCCGCCCCGGCCCAGCAACAAGTCGGCGCCCTCATCGTCTCCCGGGCCGGGCAGGTCCGCGCCATCCGGCGACACGGTCCCCGTCCACCCGCCCGGGCCGGGCGGGGAGGAGCCGGCAGGGGCGGCCGGGGAGGGGAGGGCACTGACCGCCGCCGAGGCGGGCTGCATGCTCGCTTGCCCGGCGGGCCCCGGCAGCAGCGGCACCGTCCCGACAATGGCGCCCGCCAGGCCCCGCCCAGCCGCGGCATCCATGACCGCATCCCCAAATTCGCGCCCATGCGCCAGGGCCAGGCGGGCCAGGACAGCCGCCAGCTCGGCCCGGACAAGAGGGGACGCGTCCCGCGCCGCCCGCAGCGCCGCCGCGCCCGCCGCCCGCTCCACCGCCGCCGCGGCCGCCGGGTCGACGACGAGAGGAGGCGGGGGTTGAAGAGGGGGGGGGGAGGGCAGGTGGTGGAGGAGGGGGGGGGGCGGCGCGGACGGGACGTCGGCGGAGGCCGCAGACGCCGGCACGCCCTGCTGCTCCTCGTGCGGCGGCGGCGGGGGGGGGTGAGGGTCGCCAGCACTCGCGCCAGGTGCGGGCGTGCCACCCGCCGAGGACGCCCCTCCACCACCGCCCAGCTGCTGCTGTGGCTGAGGTACGCAGATGAGGCGGCCCAGGGCAAACAGGGCGGCCGCCCGGACCTCGGGGTCGCCCGACCCGAGCAGGCGGGCGAGCGCGTCGGGCGCGCCGCGCGCGGCGGCCGCCGCTCCCAACTCCGGCGCGCCGTCCACCAGGGCTCCCAGGCCCAGGGCCAGCCACTGGGTCAGCAGGGCGCCGCCCGCCGCCTCCCCGCCCGGGTCTGCCCCGGGCGGCGGGTCGGGCCGCCCGCAGACCGCCCCACAGGGCGGGGTCGCGCCTGGCGGAGGCGGGCACGGCGGCGGCCCCGCCGCGGCGGCTGCCACCAGGCGCCGGCACAGAATGTCCAGCAGCCCCGCGCCCGCGCACGCGGCCTGACCGCGCGGGTGCTTGTCGCACACGGCCGCCAGGACAAAGGCGGCGTGGGCGCGGGAGGCCGGGGTGGGTGGGCCCGGGGGTGGCGGGGACGGGTGGTGGAGGGAGGGGTGGAAGGGGCCAGAAGACACAGCGCCGCCCGCGCCCCACCACCCGCCCAGGCCGGCGTCCAGAGGCGGCGGCGCGACGGGGGGTGGGGGCAGCGGGGTGCCCGCAAACACGGCCGGCGGTGGAGGGGCGCCGTAGAAGGGCGACCCGGCCGCCCAGGCGGGCTGCTGCGGGAGGGGTTGGGGCGGGCCCCGAGGCGGGGACGCGCCCGGCAGCGGCCCGCTCGCGGGCGGCAGCCACTGCTGCCGCGCCTGGGGCGGCGGCGGTACACCCCCGTTCACCGCCGGCCCACCCGGCGCGTCCAGGTGCCGCACAAAATATATATGCCCCCCATCTTTCGCGAGGTCGGCCTGGCACGCCGGGTCCAGGGCCAGGACGCGCGCCCAGATGAAGGAGAGCGCGGGCCGCAGGTCGGGCGCGGTCGTTTGGAGGAGTTTGAGGACGTAGGGGAAGATGCCGACGCTCAGGGCCAGGTCCACCGCGCCGGCGCCCGCGTCCAGGAAGCGGGCCAAGAGGGCGAGGGCACGCACGCGGTGCACCTGAGAGAGGAGGACCTGCAAGACGATGGGCAGCTGTTCGGGCGGGCGGGGGGTGGTCGAGGTGGTTGACAGCGCGCCCTTCGCGCCGCCTGCATTTGCCGCCGCCGCCGCCGCCGTCCGGGCCGCGCCCGTCGCCAGCCACAGCTCGAAGGCGGTCAGCTGGTCCGCAAAGAAAGGGGAAGGCCGGAAGGTGGCGGTGGGGCCGGGGGGCGCGGTGGCGGCGATGCCGGCGGGGCCAAGGGGCGGGGCGGGCGAGGGGGAGGCCGCGGCCGCGACGGCCGACGCGGCGTGCGCGGCGACCGCGCCGACGGCCGCCACGGCAGCCGCCTCCGAGGCCGCCCCCCCGGTGGCCCCGGCCAGCAGGCCGGGCAGTTGGAGCAGCACCGCCTCCGCCGCCGCATCCCAGGCCGCCCACAACGGGTGGGCGTGGGTGGGCGGCAGGGGCGGCCACGCGCGGGGGGTGCACCCCTCCCGCCGCATCACCCGTTCGGCCAGCAAGAAGTTGCGGCACAGCGAGGCGACCAGCAGGTCCTGCCTGAAGAGGCGCTGGAACAGGGCGCGCGGCAGGCAGTTCCAGGCGATGGTGTCGGTGACCGCGGTGAAGACCCAGTTCAGCTCGCCCAGGGGGGTCTTGCGGTCGGTCTGCTTGCCCGGCACCCGGTCGGCCAGGTCGGCCGTCAAGCCCTCCGGCCCCAGGGGCGACCGGGAGGCCGCCCACCGCAACGCCACCTTGATGGGCGTCGTCAGGCAGGCCGTGAAGACGTCGGCGGGCAGGTCGGGCGAGGAGGGCAGCGTCTCGTGCGCGCCGCAGGCGGCCAGGAGGATCACGTCATCGCGCAGCCCGGCCGCGACGGCCGAGGCGGTCGCCGCGTCGGCCGCCCCGGGCCCGCCCACCGCCGCCGCCGCCGCGGACGCCGCTTCCGCCGCCCGCTGTTCCGCAAATGCCCGGGCGGACGCGGCGACCAGGCCCGCCCCCGAACAGTCGAGCACGTACACGGCGGGCGACCCCACCCAGGCCTGCAGGTCGTACACGGAGAGCGGGATGTATTGGGTGTACGCCCGGTTGAACACCCAGACCTCGCCGTTGGGGGTGGGGCGGGGCACGCCGTGGCCGTTGTAGTGGAAGAGGACGCGCTCGCCCCTGGCGGCCCGCCGGGCGGAGGAGGCCAGCTTGCGGACGTCATCGGTCGTCGGGTCCAGGTGCAGGCGGTACCGCGCGCGCGGCTGCCACCGCTCGTACTGGGCCTGCAGGGCCTGGCCGACCGTCTCCAGGGCTTTGGGGGGAGCCATGGAGCCCGGGTCCACCCAGCACTCCAGGCGGGCGCAGGGCGGCACCCGCACCGCGTCCGGCGGGTCGACGCCGATGTTGAGGCACAGGACGAGCGCGGCCGCCGTCGTTTTCGTGCGCTCCCGCTGGCGCCACCGGGGCACGGCGGCCGGGGTGAGGGCGGTGGTGGAAGAGGGCGTGGAGGCTGGGTCGCCCGCAACGTCAGTCGTGGTCGGCGTGGAGGTGGAGGCCGGGCCGGCGTCGTGGCGGGCCTGGAGAGGTTGAGAGAGAGATGAGATGAGAAAAAGGGCGTGGTCGGGGAGAGGAGGTCGCGTGCAAGGAGGAAGGACGAGCCTCTCCTACTTACATCTGAAAAGAATACGGGCGAGACCGGCCTGTCCAGGGAGGAGGCTGGGTCGTCCGAGTCATCGTCCAGGTAATCGCCGGGCGGGTCAGAGGGTGGTGGCGGGGCGCCGGCCTGTGCAGGAGGGAGAGAGCGGAATTGGGTTAGGGCGAAAATATTGATGGGGGTGGGTTTTGCCTCTCCACCGGGGCGGTCGCCCACTCGGGGCCGCATCGACCCAGGCACACCCGTGGAGCCACGCTGCTGCTCTACCCAGTCCGACAACATTCCGTTCTCCGCTGAACTCACCATCCCCACCCCACCCAGACGAGCCGCTGCGTCGGCGGCCACGCCGGCGTTGGCAACCGCAACGGCCGGCGCGTGCCCGTTGGCGGCGGGGGCCTCCATTGGCAGTGCGTGCTGTGTGCGCGGAAGAGGACGCAAAGTGCACCCCCTAGCCCTGTCGCAGCCACAGTCGAGGAGAGGACGCAGGCCGCACGCACAAAGAGAGTGTGCAATTCTTCGCTCGCCTCTCGCTTTTCGCGTCCACTCACTCTCTCAACCTCATCATTTTATCTCCCCACTATTTCACGTCACTGCACGTCACCCTCTCTCTCTGCATGCCCCGCCCAGCTATTTCACACCGCCACGCTCTGCACGCCCGCCCCGCCCAGAGACCCCAAGTACAGCCTCCCGTCCGGCCCCACCACCGCGGAAGTCACACCCCTGACCACCCGCCCCCCGGCATCCGCCCGCGTCTCCAAAATAGACCCGTCGGCCGTCGACACGCGCACCGCCAGGCCGACGGGGGGCGTCCCGCCGGCCAACACGGCCGCCGGTAGGCGGGACACCAGCCAGCGCGCGGCTTTACTGCCTGCCAGGGCACGGGCGAACCCGGCGGGCGGGGCCTCCACGATGGCCACCCAGGCGGAGGGCGGGCGGGCGGGCGACGGGTCGAGGGCCACGCCGTCCGGGCAGCCGGGCAAGTTGGAGAAGGGGGTGACCACCCCTTCCCCCTCGCCGACCAGGCCCACACGCACCAGGCGCCCGCCAAAGGTTTCAGCTACCAGGGCGGCGTCCCCGCCATCCACTGTCACGACTCCATTTGCAAACCAGAGCCCGCCCGCGATGGCGCTTGTCACCCCGCTCGCCTCATCATACCGCAGTAGGCGGCCGGTGGGCACCCCTGAAAAGAGGGCCGCCTGAGCGGCCTCCACTGGCTGCCACCACCCGCCCGGCACCCTTGGGGGGGGGGGCGGCGTATCCATGGAGGTCGTAAACAGGGCGCCGCCCGCCCGGCCCGCCCCGCCGACGCCGGGGGCGAGCGGCGTGACGCTGTTGGCGAGGCATACCAGGCCCGGCCCAGGCGAATGCCCCCCGTGCCCCGCCTGGGAGGCAAACGAGGCCAACAATGACACCCGCCCCGTCTGTGGGTCCACCGCCAGTAGGCCCTTGACGGAGCAGGCGACCAGCAGGCGGGCGTGCGTGGGGTCCCACGCCAGCCCCAAGGGGCGGCCGCCCGTGTGGGCGAGCGGGCGGGGCGTGGGGGGGGTGAGCCTGCCGCCTGGCGGTGCGCCGGCCACCGCCCACACGGTCCCGTTGGCCGACCCCGTGTAGAGCGTCCCGTCCGGCCCGAACGCAAAGGATTCGGGGCCCGCGATGGCGTCCGCCCACTGCGTGGTGGCGGCCCGCAGGGACGAGGCGGCCAGGGCGGCGCGGTCGAGCGGCGTGTAGGCGGGGAGCGAGGCGGGCGGCGGGTCGCCGAGGGGCAGGCGGACGGCCGTGCGCATGGAGACGCCGCCCCAATCACCCAGGCGGGCCAGGGTGAGGGCCAGGATGGCCGTGGCTATGGCTGGGGCTGACGAGGGGGGCATTGTTAAGGTGACGTGTGGCCACTTCAATTGCGTTGGAGCAGAGGCGCGCGGGCGAGCGAAGGGAAGCAAAGGCGAGCAATGAAAAGTGCGTCATTTTATTTCCTCACTCTCCAAGACAACAACAGCACACCATGCGCCTCCTCGCCTTTGCCCTGTTCCTCGCCGCCCTTGGCCTGGCCCGGACAGCGGATATGTCTGAGCCAGCAGGTGCGTGTGGTACTGGTGCTGGGCCCTCGTGAGCGTGAGCGAGAAGGAGGCTGAAGAACGCATGGCGTGCTCGACCCGCTCGCGTCCTTCGGCACCCTTCCTTTCTACTCGTTGCCGCACGCCGCTCAGGCTAGCCCTGCCTCGCCCCGCCCCGCCAAGCCAGGCCAGGCCTTGTTGCCAGGATAAGCAGGGAGTGAGGATGAGTGCGGCCGTGTGCGTGCTGCCGTGTGAAAGCGCCTCGTTTTTTTTTCAGAGGCGCGCGCGTGTGCACTCAACCCCTCAACCTGTTTCTTCCCTTGCCTTGGCCTCCTCTCTCTCTGCCACCACCTCCACCACCACAACGCCACAACTACACAGCCGTCGCCACAGAGGAAGCCGCCACCTCCTCCTCCCTCCTGGACCTTGACACCAGAAAGGGCCAGTGGGCCCCCAAGCTGACGACCTTCAAGGCCGCCGAGGCGACCATCACGTGCAAGGCAGTACAAAACGGCCAGTTTGGCGGGGGGACGGCCTTTGGCAACTGCACCAACTCCTCCCTGCCCGCCGGCGGGTGCGGCTGCTCGCCCGGGTACGCGCCGGCCTGTCCGCCGGGCTCCTCCATCGTCTCCTGCTCCGCCACCCAGAACCCGACCGTGGGGTTTGGCCCTGGCGCGGACTGGACGATCGGGACGTCTCTCATCGTTCCCGAAAAAGGAAACTGCATCGCCATCTGGGTGAACACGGCACCCGTTCCGCGCGAGTCGACGATGACGGTGGCGGCCGTGTGCTCCAAGATTGAAAAGGGGTGGTGATGAGAGGGAGAGGGGGTCGACGCCGGGATGCGGCCATATTGTTTAATTGCTCATTCCTTCTCGGCACGTCCACGTACGCGCACCACCGCCTCTCTCCCAAAACCATGGCCTGGCGCGGCCGCCTTTCCAAGAACCTGCAGGAGCTGCGGTATGAGTGTGGAGGAAAGAGAAGAGGAGTGCCCCTGCGTCGCCGATCGACACGCTGCACTGCACTCGCGTCTTCTCATACCACGCCTCTCTCTTTCTCCCCCCGCCACCAACACAAACAACAGCATCCACCTGTGCCAGACCTCGCCTGCCAGCAAAGGGACCCGGTGCGTGCGGAATGCTTTGATGGAGCTGTCGTGTGACACAGGGGCAAGGGAGAAAAGAGTGGGCGACGTCGACCCCGCTGCAGCAGTCACGCCCTTTTTTTGCATGCGCACGCCTCACTGCCCGCTCCCTGGCGCCTCGCATGCAGCTGGGTCGCCCATTGCCTCGTCCCAGGCCACGCGTGCATGAGCGCGCGTGCATGGGGAAAAAATAAGAGGCCCAAAAGGGACGTGCCCCCCCCCTTCTCACCCCTTGACCTAACCTCTCTGTCCTCATCCTCTCCCTCCCCCTCTCCTTCTCTCAGCGACTTCCTCGCCGCCCAGTTTGCCGGCATGAAGCAGTCCAACCCGGGCTTCCCCCTGCTGGTGCGGGAGGCTGACGGCACCCCTCCCATCGCGTACGCCCGGTACGACAAGGGCGCGGAGGCGTCCGTGGCCCTGGGCGGCCTGGACGCGGCTGGTGTGGAGGCCGCGGTCGGGGGGCTGGTGGCCAAGGGGGAAGCCATGCCGCGGGGGGCCGAGAGCGCGGGCGCGCTGCCGCAGGCGGGATGAGGGTCGAGGGGAGAGCGCGAGAAGAGGCGGCGCGGCGTGTAGATGAAAGAGAAAAAACCCACTCAAGAGGGGCGCGGCGCACGTCCACGAACACACAGCCGGATATCATCAGACATGAACAAAAGACGTGATGAACAAAAAACATACATCACTTTTACACCTTTACACCGATAACATAACTTGCTTCTCACGCCCCACCGCCACCGCCACCCACGATCGCATAGTCCAGCAACACCTGCACGTGCGGGGCTTCCGGTTCTTTGAAGCCCACCAGGGGGTCGGGCGCGCCGGCCCCCGCCCACCCCCGCCAGACACAGCGCAGCGCGTCGGCCGCGCCGGGGGCGGGGCGCAGCGTGAAGGACGCCTGCACCAGGTCGCCCTGCACCGCCCCGCGGGCCGCCAGGGCGGCGTCCAAGGCCATGATGACCTGTTCCGCCTGGTTGGCGACGGAGTTGTAGGGGAAGGACGGCCCCGCGCGGGAGGGCAGGATGGCGGGGATGAAGGCGACCGCCCCACCCCCAGCAGCAGTGGCAACGGCCTCGACCGGGGGCGGCGGCGGCAGGGGCTGTTGAGGCGCGGGTGCGGGCGCGGCGGGGGCGGTGGGGCCGGCACCCGCCGCACCCGCACCCGCTCCCTCCGGCACCCGGCGCGAGGGTTGGGGCGGGGGGCCTGCGGCGGCCACGCTGAATGCGGCGGCGGCAAAGTTGGCGGCCTGGCCACCACCAGGCAGCCCGCCGCGCCGGCCGCCGCCCCCGCCCGCCGCGCGCCCGCCGCTCGCCCGGTGCGCCGCACTGCCCGCCCGCCCGGCGGACATGGCGTCCTCGCCCGCGGACGCGCCCTCGAGCTCCACGGACCGGGCGGAGGAGGCGGCCTGGTGGTGGACGGCGGCGCCGGGGCCGCCGACGGGCGGCGGCGCAGGTGCGACGGGCGGACGGGTGCGGACGACTGCGACGCCCCCGCCCTCGCCCCGCCCCTCCCGCACCTCGCCCGCCGCCGCCCGCTCCCGCCGGACGCGGGCCTTCCGCCTGGTCTCCTCCCACTCGTCCACAGCCCGACCGCAATCCACCTCCCGGTCGGAGCCGGTCGAGGCGTCGTCGTCGTCATCGTCGCCGCCACCGCCGTCGGCGCCGGCAGCGGCTGCAGCGCCACCACCCCCGGCAGGTGGGGGTCGTGTGTGTGCGGCCGCTCGGGGCGCCGGGGCGCCCGCCTCCAGGGCGGCCCGGGTGGAGCGGGCAGGCGGCGGCGGGCCACCAGGTGACGCCGCGGGCGCCAGGCCGGCGGCGGCCAGGGCGGCCAGCTGCTGGCGGGTGCGGGTCGGGGGGTGAGGAGGGCGCGGGGCCGCGGCGAGCGCGGTGGCCGGCGGGGGCTCGCTGCGCCGCCCGCCACTCACGCCCGCCGGGGCGCCGCTCGCGACGACGCCGGCGGGCGGGTCGGCCGTGACCGTGACGGTGGTGGTCGCCATGGCTGCCTTGAGGGCGGCCGCGACCGGCGTGGCGTCCGTCCCGGCCGCCGCACCGGTGCCAGCCTTCCGGGGCGGGGCGCCGCCCACCTCGGCAGCCGCGACGGCTTCGGTCGCCAGGGCGCCGCCCCGGGTCGGCCCGCCCCGGGCCCGCTTGTTCACCCGGGCGGCGACGTTGAAGGGCGAGGTAAGGGGCGGGGCGCCGCCCTCGCCCGCGCTGACGCCGGCAGAGGGCTCAGGGGCGGCGGACGCGGTCGTGGCAGGCGTCGCGCTGGCGGCAGCAGCCCCACGTCGGGGCCGGCCACGGCCACGCCCGGTCCCGCGGCTCTGGCCCCGCCCCCCGCTGCCGCCGCCGCCGCCCCCGCCACGGGGCCGGCCACGGCCCATGCGGCCCCCCGCACCCCCCGCACCACTCCGCCCGTCCAAGGACCCACCAGTAGACGCGTCGGGCGCGGCAGCGGAGGGCGGGCATGCGGGCGTAGTGGCAGCAGCAGCGGGAGGCGCCGGGTACGCCGGCGGGGGCGGCGCCGATGGCAACAGCCCGGCCGCGCCGCTCACGCGCCCGCTGCCCGTCGCCGTCCCGGCGCAGCCCAGGTCGCCCAGGAGCTCGTCGACCAGGTCCCCCGGCAGGCCGGGGAAGGAGATGCCGGGCGCGCCGCCGGCGGCGCCCGTGGCGGCGGTGGCAGCGGCCGTTGTCGCGGCCGCGGGCGTCGCGTGGGTGGTGGCCACACCGGTGGCAGCGGCGGGAGGCGCGGGCGGCAGGGGCGGCGCAGCGACGACGCCACTGCCGCCACCACCACCCCACCCCCCGCCTAGCCCCCCGCCCGGCCCGGCGGGCGGCAGGGTGGCGCCCAGCGGGATAACCGCCTCCACGCCCGCGGGCGTCGCGCACCGGATGCCGGCCGCAGCGAGCGGGGAGGTGGCCGGGGTGAGGCCGAGGGGGTAGGGGGGCTGGTTGTGGTAGGGCGGGCCGCCCTGGGCGGCCGAGCCCGCCCCGCCACCGCCACCCGTACCCGCCAGGGCGGACCGCCAGGGCAAGGGCGAGGCCAGAAAGGAGGCGGCTGACGGGCCGGCGCCGCCGCCGCCACGCCCACCAGCCGCGCTGCTCCGGGCCGCGCTGCCGCCGCCGCCGCCACCGCCGCCGCCGCCACCGCCGGGGGGCAGCGGGTCCGCCTCAGCCGCCAGGGCCCGGGTCAGGGCCCGGCCGCGCGGGGAGCCAAAGAGGGCCAGGAAGGCGGCCGCCTTGTCGGCCTCGTCGCCCAGGCCGATGGCGGAGGGTGGGGGCGGAGGTGGTCGGGCAGTGGGCAGGGGCGCAGCGGCGGCGGCTGGTGGTGCCGCAGCCCCCCCACCCGCCCCCGCCCCCGCTCCGAGCGCGGTGACGGGCGGCGGGTCCGCGCCCAGCGGCACCAGGCGCGCCGCCCCGTCCCCGCGCCGGTGGCTCGCGCACGCGGCCAGCCAGTCGGTGAGCGGGACGAGGGAGATGCCGCCTGAGGAGTCCTGGGGCGGGGACGCGGCCCCGCCTGTAGTGCCGCCGCCGCGCACGACCACGCTCACGTGCCGCTTCCAGTCCGTACCGGGCGGGGGCGGGCCATCAAAGGTGATGGCCGACCCGTCCACCCAGTCACCGGGCGGCAGGGCCGGGTCCCGCACGGCCAGGCGGACAAAGAGGGCGCCCGGAATCTCGCCGCCTGCGGGCACGCCCGCCGCCTCCCGCCCCGCCAGCCCGTCCGGGGCGACAAAGCGCCAGGTGTCCAGCAGGAAGAGCGAGGGCACGCCCGCGCAGATGACCTCCACCTCCGCCGCCCCGTAACCAGGGGGCGGGGGTGGGGGCGGGCCGGCGTGGGCGGGGTTGAGGGTGCTCGTAAGCAGCGGCGGCCCTGGTGCCTGGGGCGGGCCCGGCGGCGCGGCGGCGGGTGAGGGTGCTGGCGCCGCCACAGGCGACCGCGCCCCCGCCTCAATGCCCGTCGGCGGGTCGGCCGACACAGTCGCCGCCTCGCTGCCCGAGGACGCCCGCCCCTGCATGACCCGCGCCACCGCGGCGGCGGCCCCGGCTGTGGCGGCCCGGGAAGGGGCCGGGGACGGTGAGGGGGCCAGGGCGAGCGGCACGCCGGCGGCGGCGGAGGGGGACCGCCGGGGCGGTGACGGGGACCGTCCAAGGGCGGCAGCAGGAGCAGGAGGAGTCGGGCGGGGCGGGGACGATCCCCGGCCGCGCTTGGCAGGCGGCGGCGGCGCGCCAGCAGCAGCAGCTGCAGTGGCAGCGGTGGCAGGTGGCTGGGGCCGTACCGCGGCCGTCCCGTCCCACGCCGCCGGCCGCCGCACGTTGGCGCCGCGTCCACCACCCTCTTCAGCCCAGGTTCGCCGGCCAGGGAGGCCCGCAGACCCCAGGGACCGGCGCCAGTGTTCGGCGGCGCCCCCGCTGGGGTGGCGGTGGTGGTGGGATGAGGAGGGGTGGCGGGGGTGGTCGCGACCAGGGTCAGGCGCGGTGGCCGGCCGCTGCCAACCAGTGCCCGAGGGAGGAGGCGGGCCGCGGTCACCGCCGCCGCCGTCGCCGCCGCCGCCGCCGCCGCCGCCGCCATCCTCCGTTTCCCGCCAGGGCTGGTGGTGGCGGTGCCGGCGGTCGTCGACGCCGTCCCGGAGGCCGCTGACAGGGCGGTGGGCTGCGCCGCCGGCGGCAGAGCCGGTCCGGGCGTGGTGGAGGTGGTGCGACGAGGGGCCGGCCCCGCCCCTGCTGTCCGCCGCCGACCAGGGGCGCTGGTGGCGGTGATCTTCGTGGGACTGCCTGCCGCGGGGCCCCGTCGTCGGCGGGTCGGACGCGCCCCGGGCGGGCCAGTGTGAGTTGTGGCCGTCACCGCCGCCGGCGCCGCCAGGCGGGGTGGCGGCGTGGGCGGCGCCGAACGTGTCCGCCGCGGACGGCAGGCAGCGATCGGTGTGGGTCGGGGACGGTCCGCCTCCGCCTTGGCGGTGGTTTGGGTGCGCGCTCCAGCCGCCCGGGCCCCGGGCGCGCTGGTGGGGGTTGCTCCCGCTGCCGCCCGTCGCCGGCCGGCGCGCGTACACACCACCTCCACCGCCGCCGCCGTCGCCGTCGTCAAAGGGAAAATCGTATTCATCGCGCGGCCGCTTGAGCCGACCGGCTCCACCGCCGCCCGGGGGTGGTGGTGGCATCGCGGAGGGTTGGCCGGCCGTGCCGGGGCGGGCCATATCAAGAAAAGGGTGTGTGCCTAGGAGGAGAGAGGAGGTGAGGGGATTTGAACGCCGTTTTCAGCTACCTCATTTTGTTTCCGGGCCCGCCCGAAATTGCGTGCGCTACCGGCAGCCGGAGCGGTTGTGGACTGCATTCACGGCAGTGTAGCAGTGGATGAGGCTAGTGCCAATGCGGGGCAGGCGCGTACGGCGCGGCGCGGCGGACACGAACAGATGGCTCGGGGCGGCGGCGGGGCGGGAAGCAGAGACTCCCGGCCGTAGCACCGCCCACCCACTGGCAACCCACTTGTACTCACCGAGCCCGCGATTTGGTAGCCTTGCTTGCCAGGCTCGTGCCCCAGAGGGAAGGCGGGTGTGTGGAGTGCTGATCGCTGCTCCTCTCGCACAGGGACAGAGAGAGAGAGCAGCGGCTCCCGTAATTGGGCGAGCGAGAGCAGAGGCGCACACGCGTGCTCACACACACGGGGGGTGAGTATAGATGCACAGGCCTGCGGGCGGTGGGCAGAGAGCTTGCCAGTCCCTGTAGCGTGCGTGTGTACTCTGTCAGGCCGCGGCTGGGGCGCCGGGCGCTGAAAAATGACAAGTGGAAAAGTGACGGCGCAAACCCAATAGAGCACAGTTTTTTTCCCAAACAAAAACAAAAAGAAACTCTCTCGCGGCCCTCGAACGCGATGCCCGCAGCCCTGGGGGCCGCGCGCCGCGTGCTGCGCATAAGAGGGTCCGACGCCTATCACTTCCTCAACGTAAGCTAGCGTCGATGGCGGTGGCGTGTGGAGCAGCGCGGGAGAGAGAGCCGCCCACTTTCGGCCACAGTGAGCGTCTCGACCTCGACCTCTCACATCCTCAACCACGCACGCACGCACGCACAGGGCCTCCTCACCAACGACGTCGCCCGCCTTACCGCCGCCACCGCCACGCCGCCCCCAATGTATGCCGCCCTCCTCACCCCGGCGGGGCGGGTCGTGGCGGACCTCCACCTGAGCGTTGAAGGCAGCTGGACAGCCCCAACCTCGCGGCCACCCCCATCCGCCTGCCCGGCCCTCCTGGCCGACGTGGATGCCGCCACCGCGCCCGCCCTGCTCCGCCTGCTGTCCATGTACAAGCTGCGGGCGGACGTGGACGTGGCGGACGCGTCGGACGAGTGGGGCGTGTGGTGGTGGAAAGGAGAGGGAGGTGAGGCTCCACCGCCTCCTCCTCACTCTCTGCTCTCTCCCCTCTTCCTGCCCGACCCGCGGGGCTTGCCCGGCCTGGGCTGGCGGGCGCTCATCCCGCACGCGACCGCTGAGGCTGCAGGCCTGGGCTCAGACGGTGGGTCGCCTGACCCCGCCGCCGCCACCGCCGCCCCGCCCCTCCTGCGCGCCGCCCGGTTTGCGTTGGGCGTGGCGGAGGGTGGTGAGCTGGCCGGCCTGGTGCCCCTGGAGGCGGGCCTGGACGGCCTGGCCGGCATCGCCTTTGACAAAGGGTGCTATGTGGGGCAGGAACTGGTGGCGCGCACGCACTTCCGGGGGGAGGTCCGGAAACGGGTGGTCGGCTTCGTGGTGGAGGGCGGCAGCCTGCCCCCCGCCCCAGGCGCGGCGCTGGCCTTTTTGGCGGCTGAGGGCGGCGCTGCTCCTGCCTCCGCTCCCCCCCCCCCCCCCCCCCCCCCCCG
>Ga0315276_10001487_pt1 | contig 20979 bp, 23 predicted proteins | sample YL17G05_0_MG_FD_204542 | JGI IMG/M metagenome (GOLD analysis project Ga0315276, IMG submission 204542) | Sediment microbial communities from Yellowstone Lake, YNP, Wyoming, USA - YL17G05_0 | ecosystem: Environmental > Aquatic > Freshwater > Lake > Sediment | place: USA: Wyoming | collected... | reverse complement strand
GATTAAAAATTTCCAATTCTATGAAGAAATATAAAATGGAAAATTTATTATGCCTAGTGTAGAGAAGATCGAACAAAGCGTTTTAACGGGAACCATATCTGGTTTCTTGGATAAAAAACGATCTTCTCGAGCTCGAACCGAACAAGATTCAAATTTTCTAAATATTATTGATTTCATTGAAAGGTTTAAACTCCTACCTTATGGACTTTTTCCGGTTCAAAAATTTTTAGTCAAATTATATTATAGTATTCCCTTAGAAGATAAAGAAAAAACTATTAAAATAACTGATAGATTTAATACTAAAACTCTCTATAATTTGACTGAAGTTGAGTATCTTCATTATTTACACGACCAAGGTCGTTGCAATATTAAAGAACAAGATGAACGAATTCGAAATGAGTTAATTTTAGTTCTCGGAAGGCGTTCCGGTAAAAGTACTTTAAGTGCTCTTTTTGCAGTTTACGAAATGTATAAGCTTCTTTGTCGGGGAAACCCTCAAGCTTATTACGGTCTTCCTGCTGGTAACGAAATATTGCTTTTTTGTGTTGCTAACGATAAAGATCAAGCCTCTATCGTATATAACGAAATGAGTGGTCATATTGAGCAGATGGATTTCTTTAAATTTGCTCGAGCTAATTTTACTCAAACATATATTAGATTTAGAACTGATGCTGATAGACAAAAATTCGGAGAACGTGGAAAAGCTACTTTAAAAGCTACTTTCAAGAGTTCTATTGCTAAAGGCCTCCGTGGTCGCGGAACTATTCTTTTAATTTTAGACGAGCTTGCATTCTTTGTTGATAAGGGTAACTCTTCCGGAGAAAAAGTTTACCGAGCGATTGTTCCTTCTACTGCTGCATTTTCTCCTAAAGACCCGATTAATAGACATATTCCACTAGGCCCATCTGACGGAAAAGTTGTTTCTATTTCATCTCCCGATGCTAAAGAAGGGTTTTTTTATAAATTATATCAAACCTCTATGGAAAACTCTCCGGCCTCTAGAAATATGCTTATGATTCAAGCTCCGACTTGGGAAGTGAATCCAACTATTTCCAGTGATTATTATGAAGTTGAATATAGTAAAGATCCGAAGAAATTTGGAACTGAATTTGGGTCTGAGTTCTCTGACCGTGTTCGTGGTTGGATAGAAGATTCTAAAGATTTAACCGATTGCATAATTCCTGACCTTCGTCCTAAAACTCGTGGGATTCCGAGAAAGCCTCACTTTGCCGGGGTAGACTTTGGAATAGTTAACGACGGAACTAGTGTATCTATAACTCATTTAAATAATGGGAAAATTGAACTTGCATATCATGAAGTTTGGTATGCAAAAAAGAAATGGAAAGAATCAAACCCACATCTAGAGCATCCTCTTGTAGATTATGCGTTAACTCTTCAAGACAGAAACCGATTAGACCTCGATGCCATATCTGAGTGGCTAAAGATTCTTGCTAAAAATTTCTTTATTTATAAAGGAATTTTTGATCAATGGGCAGGTCCCGTTTTTGAGCAGGCGTTACATAAAAATGGTCTGACTCAGTTTGAACAACGAAATTTCTTTCCAACTGATTCTTCTAATATGTATCAGACATTCAAAATGTTTATGTACAATAAACAATTAGCACTATATGACTGGCCTGTTCCTGAAGCTATATCATTTGATGCTAGTGCTTCCGTATTTCGTCATTCTCCGTTAATCTCAGAAATTCTTGAACTTCAGGCTTCTTCTGAAGGTAAAAATATAATTATAGTAGAAGCTCCGAAGGTTCCTGGAAAACACGATGATCAGTCTGACTCTATAGCTCGAAGTGTTCTTTTAGCTTCGGAGTATATTAAAGCTAACCCTGGTATATTGGAACATAACGTCACTATGTCAAATTTACCCCCAGGCGGGCCGTCTACCGGTTATCATCAATATTTGAAAATGAGGAACAGGATGCATGGAGTTGTCCGGGAAAGAATTCCTCCTAGAATTCAGCGACGTCGCTGAATTGCTTATGCTCCATTACTGTTGATGGATGATTTAGGTCTTAAGGATACTATTGCTTGGCGGATAATTCGTCAAGTAGTAGATCATACTTGGGGTGATGAAGAATTTGACGATGAAGAATTTTTAGAGTTGTGTGTTAACTTTGTGAAAAATGGCGGCTCTTGGCAAGCTCTTATGGACGGGGATATGGATAGCGTTAAAGCTCTTGAGAATTCTATAGACTCTTTTATGAAAGAAAGATCTAAATCGGATGACCCGTCTGACCTTAAAGAATTTCTAAATTGGTAAGGTTGTCCGTGGTTAAGAATAATCTCGCTAATAACCTCGAAATCCAAGAAAAAGTCGAAGAAATACTCTCAGCACTTAAAAGTGTTCAATCTGATATTGATCACCAAGACTCCTCATTAAATAATATTATGATTAATCTTTCAAGGTTGGAAAGAACTATTAAATCGGACCGGAATCTAAGACGGTTTAGGTTTGATAAAAGAATTCATTTAGATACTTTTCTAAAATCTATACAATCTATGAAATCCCAGCTTTCCAAGACCTCTAAAGATATGGAAAAGGTTTGCGCTTCTCATAAGGATTCTTCGTGGATACCTGAAGAATCGGTATTTGAATAATGGCAAGTAAGAAAAAAATAGGGGTTAACCCTGCTGCTCAAACAACTAGTGGCGGAAGAGTCATTAAACACGTTGATGAACAGGAAGTGCCGAAAAGGCGCTTGACTCGTTTAGAGAAACAAGCTCGTCGTGAGATGTCTCAGTCTATTCGTTTAGCAACTGGTGGTGGTGGGAATGGGAATTTCGGGAACGCTGGAAGTTCTTCCATAACCAATGCTGATTTTTCTTTTTATAGCCCGCAGTTATCTACAGATTTCCTTGAACTCCCCCAATCAGAACGTGAAAAAAGAGAACTTTTTCGTTTTTGGTACAATACCCACCCTATAGTTGGAGCAGCCATAGATTTTCATACAGATGTTCCTATGAGCAAGGTTCGTCTTTCCCTTCCTAAAGGGAAAGACATGAAAAGAAATCGTCAGATTCAACATTTTTACGAGAACATGTGTAAACGTCTGAGGCTTTTTCAGACTTTATATGATGCTACTCATGAATACTGGCTACACGGGAATGTGTTTGTTTTTTGTGAAGATCAGGAAGTTGATATTCCTGAAGAAATGCTTGTTGACGTAAAACAGGAAGAGGTCGGAGAAGTCGATTATGCCGGGAGGCCTCAAAAACGTATTGAAGTAGTAAGAGAACCAAAATCTCAATCTGAACAAATTTCAGCTATCAAAGATTATGTTGCAAAACATTATGAAGGATGGCAACGTCTTCAAATTTTACCCCCGGAACAAGTTAAACTTGAGGTGTTTCAATATACGAACAAAGTTAAGATGGAGCTCATACCATCTGAAAAAGATCGTTTAGTTGTCTTAAGAGCCCAAGAACAGCATGATGAGGAGGCTGCTCGTATCGCAGATGATATCCCTGAACAGATCAGGGAAAATCTTCTTAACGGTCAGCCAATACCGTTAAACTCCAGTCCTTATGATGACTTTTTCTGTTCTTCTTTTTGTTATCATTTAGCGCATAAGAAAAGTCCATATGATGATCGTGGTATTTCAATTCTCGAGAGATGCTTAAGAACTCTCCTATATAGTGATAAACTTCGTCAGTCTCAGACGAGTATAGCGAGTCGTGCTATGACGCCCAAACGTGTTGTTTGGGCGGATAAGATGAGCTCTACAGACGTTGATGACTTAAGAGACCAAGTAGACCAAGCCCTAATAGATCCTGATTTTAGCATCATAACGAACTTTGAAGTCCATTGGGACGAGATAGGATCCAGAGACCGTCTTCTCGATCTCGGGACGGAGTATGAAATAAACAACAAACTTCTCATGATTGGGCTTAGAGTCACTGAACCTATGCTCACCGGGGAGTCTTCATATTCTGGAGAAAGAATTCATTTAGATGTTATGAACACTATGTATCTGCTATATCGTGAAACTATATGTGAATTTGTTGAGCAATATTTATTTGCCCCGGTGGCTGAAAAGAAGGGTTTCTTTGAAGAGGATGAATATGGAAATAGGAATCTTCTATATCCTAAATTACAATTTACTCGTTTAGCTCTCCGCGACAATACTGAACTTCAGGATTTCATGTTTAATCTTTATCAAAAAGGGTCTTTACCTATTTCTTTTATTCTTGATCTCCTCAATATTGATTCTGATGAAGCTTCTGCTCAACTCAAGAAAGATATGTTTACCCCGAATGATTCTAAGTTTAATGATTTGATAACGAAAATTCTTGAATCGGTTGGTGAAGAAATAGCTAAAGAAACTGATGTTAAAGAGAGACTTATCAAAAATATGGGACTAAAAACGGTAACTAAAAAAGGAGATCGGTTTGCTGAAAAGGAGGAGGGCTAGAATTAAGCTTGTTGTGAAATATTGATTATGTACCGGCATGCGATTTTTACAATCCGATTCTTCATTGAGTCCGAGCGAAAAGGAAGAAAAAGAAGTCGAAAGACTGATAGGACGGAAGCCTGCTCCAAGTAGAAAATCTGCCCCGAGAAAAGGTCCTAAATTTGATAATAGAAGAAAAAGGATGAAAACTGACGACTCAGATACTAAATCTGGGGATAAAGATCTATCTATGAAAAATTCCTCTTTAGCCGATTTGGCCTTAAGAGTTTTCATTTCTACTACAATAGCTGCTGATGAACCTGATAAATTTGAAGACATTCTTAAATACCCTGGAAGGATTCATGATAATGAATCCTTTGAATATAAATATAAATATGTAGTAGACAAATTAGAAAAACTTGACCCTGAAAAATTAAAATTATTTAAAAATACATACGATATACCATTTGGTAAATATATTAAAGAAAAGAAATGGGACATAATTGATTTTGAATTAGGTAAGGCTTTAAGTTATATTAAAAAAGAAGAAAAAAGCAAGAAAAGCCCGGAAGAAATCCTTGAAGAGAAAGTAGAAAATAAGAAAGATATAAGTAAGAAGAAAAAAGATCTATTTTTTAAATTTAAGAGAGTTTCTCCAAAACTCGCTGAAGAATTTGAAAATACCGAACTCAATGAAGAAAAATTAGATGAAATAAAGTCTGACGCTTTAGATGGTAAGCTTCGTAATAAATTATCTAAAACAAATGATGTTGGAGAAATCCTATCATTAGTTGAGAGAAGATGGCCAGAGGGTTCTTCTCTTTCATTTGGTATTAAATATAATATTTTAAACGCTTTAAATGATCGTATTGAAGATATGGGGGATTCTATACCAACTTGGTTATACGCTTCTTTTTTCAAAACTAGCCCGGATGTTGAAGAATTACATAATAAAATAATTGAAAATTCTGAACACGGGTCTGATTCCTTCAATAAAATTAGACCCGGAGATTTATTAATATTTGCAACCATAGCATCCCTCTTCCAAAAATTAAGTAAAAATCCTAATGTTGATGCTAAAAATCTTTCCCTTAAAAAGGATATTGATGTTGTAAGAAAACAAATAGAGTCAGAATCAGAATTGATTTCTGATACCCAAGCTTTCATGAAAGCTTGGGATCAAGCTGCTGAACAATTTAAAACCCATGAAGGGAAAGAAGGATGGAAATGGGATGATGGTCATGGTAAATTATTAAAAAGTGTTGAGAGTTTATTTAATCTTAAGAATGAAGAGAAAAAATCTGAAGTTGATCCCTTTCTGTTGATGGAAAACTTTAGAGATAAAATTACTAAAAAATATGGTAAACTACCTAAAGAAGCAGAAAATATGTATAACGGATTAATGAGAAAGAGTAAACAAGCTTCTAATAAAGCTTCTGTTTCAGGACCAATGTCTGTTAAGACGGCAACTTTCCATGGATTGGTTGAACAGGGCCATCCTTCTGGTCCAACTAATACTGGATATAAATCTTATCATAAGAGATATTTCGGTAAACCTCAATATGAATCTATACTTAAATTTGCTAAGGAATTATTAGATGAGGATTGGTTTAAATATGGATGGGATGATGGTTCTATTGATGCCCAGCAGAGGGCAGCTTTAGATATATCCATTCAGACCGGCGATGATAATTTATATCAGAGTAAGATAGACGCAGAAACATATGATATGTTATTGAACAGACTTGCTGGGTGGGGTCACGATTCATTTTCAGAAACTGTTTTCCCTGTGGAAAAAGGTTCCAGACGGAGCGCATCGATCATGCAAAATCAGATCAAGAACATACTTCGCATAGCCAGTGATATACGTAATGATAATCCGAAGGCTGCCTTCGAGATCGTAAAGAATCTGCGTTCTTTAGTTGGAAGAACTGCTGAGGACCAGCAGCAAGGTCAGCAACAGGAGCAGCAAGGCCAGCAGCAAGAGCAGCAGGGTGGGAAGAATATAAAAGATAAAAAAGATTCTGGGTTTAATAGGGAGGATGAAGAAATACTTGATGAAACAGAACAAAATGTTTTTAAAGGTGGAGAGCATAATCCTCAAAAGACCATAAACGATCTTAAGGAAGCTTTAGATAGTTTAGATATTGACGATTTTGTTTCGGCTTTTGAAGAATTAGGAAGTCTTGCTGATTTTTTGAAAAAAAATAAAGGTAAAAAAGAGGCTTCTGTTAATCACAAAATTGCTATAATGGAAGCCCTAGAAGGCTTAGAAGATATATCTGAAGATGAAATAGAGAAGGCCTTTAAGAACATGCAGAAGGTTCTTAAAGATGACATTGATGATCCGAAGGATATTGACTCGGAAGACATTGAAAAGTTGATAAAAGACATGATAGACCAACTCAGTAAAGATGTTAAACCCTCTTCAAAAGAGGCTTCGGAAGCAACTGTTGGGGTTGGCGTTTTAATACGTCTAGCCCATAATAATCCAGGGATTCGTCGGGTTCTTCTTCCTGTCATCTTGGCAGCGAAAAAGAAACCCAGTAAGAAAAAGAAGCCCGTTCCTCCAGCTTTCTTGAAAGGCAAGAAAGATAAGAAGGAAGAGGACAAGAATAAGCCGAAAACTTCTAAGAAGAAAAAGAAGAAGAAGGTTTCTTCGGTTATCCTTACGAAGGAAGACGGAAACTGGTGATTGATGGGGCTTCTATGCTGAAGCCAAATAGGACGGAGATTTCAATGGACAAGACTACGGCCAACAAAATTTTAACTGCTCTCGATCGCACTGCTGACGAGATCCAGACCCTCATAAAATCCAAGAAGATTGATCCGAAGGTAGCCGCTCAGGTTATCAAGAATATCGATTCTTTTGCGGATAAGTTTGAGGTTACGGCTTTTGGTGCGAAGAATCTCGCATCTCGCAAGGCGAAGGTTATCCAGCAGGATAACGATGAGCCATACATGAAGGCTTTTGAAAACACTGTCGGTCCTCTTCAGACAGAGCCTGATGAGCCGTACATGAAGAAGATCGGTCCTTCTTTTAATTCGAAGGAAATTAACACTTATGACACGGACCGTTCATCTGTGGTAGAGAACCGGAATGAATATGATGTTCGTGATCTGAGCGAATGGACCGATAAGACCAAGAAGCAACCTTCTTGGGAGCACGGTTCGTCCGGGAAGAGCACGCGTCAGGGTTCGTCTAAAACTTGGGCCCCCTGATCATCCCATCAAGGGAAGCAAAATATGTTCCGGAGAGCCTTTGTTGACGATCAACTTTTAGCCCGTGAATTTCACACGGGTGATTTTGTTCGTCATTCAGATCTCCACGATCTACTTTTGTCTCCTTATGCTGGACGGGTTCTTTATTCAAACCCAGATACAGGCAAAGTTTCTGTCCAATGGCCATGGGGGGCCGAACAAGACTCTCCGTCCCAGCTTGTTCGGCTCAATATGGAGTTATTGGAGTTCTTCCCTCCAATGCTAATTGATCAAAGTTACTCCTCCTGGGAAGGAGCGAGAAACATTGATGATAAACAGACTTTAAAAGAAGATGACAAGTGGCGTAAGTCTCTAGCTTCTCGAGTGGCTTCTCGTTTTGAGGAAGCTACTGGCCCTATTTGGCGTTCTGCCTGTAAAGCTTGGCGTCAAGGGAAGAACGAAATACAAGCTTTTACGAGTCTCCATTCTATTTTCGGAGATCAATTCGGGACCGACACGGTTCGTTTAACTGTCTCAAATTTATACGAACATAGTCGCAGGCTTTCCATATACTATAAGAATAATAAAAGAAAATATAAAGTAACTCAAAAAGAAAAAAATTCAGGAGACTTGAAATGCCCTCGATGTAGGACTCCAGGCTCCATTAAGCCAAGAGTTTACCGTCAGGGAAAACGTGTTCTTCAGTGTAGAAACTGCGGATTTTCCATACATCCCGGTGATCTTGTAAAATAGAAGTTTTATGACACCGTTCAAGTGTGAAAATCTGGACAGTTTATTGTCATACTCATATTGAATCAGGCCGTAAATACATAGGGCTTACTTCTCAAACTATGGAGAAGCGTTGGAATCTGTCATTAGTAAAGAATTGTGGAAAAATCCGGAATTTAGGTCTAAAGGTTTAAATAGTCTTAAACTAGCTTTTAAAAAATCTCAAATATTAGAATCAAAAATATCTCAAAAAGCTTCTTGTAATACACCAGAAGCTAAACTACAAAGAAGCTTAAATGCTAAGAAAATATGTTTTAAACCTGAAAATAGATTTAGATTAGTAAATTTTAGAAAAAGTTATGTTTTAAATGATGAGTCTCGTGAAAAAATATCTATTTCAAGTAAAAACAGAGTTTGTTCATTTGAAACTCGCAAAAAACTCTCTGAGACTTCAAAAGATAGAAAACTTAGCCAAGAGTCAATAGCTAAGGGAGTTAAAACTAGATCTTTGATTCCTCTTAAGACTCATTGTAAACACGGACATTCATTACATGATGCATATTTAAGATCAAATAATGAAAGAGTGTGTAAAATATGTAATAAAATAAGAAAACTTAATAGAACTTTGATTTGTGTTTAGTATGTGAATCAGAATTTGCAAAATCTTCTTAAGATTTCGAATGAGATTGACCCTGTTCTCGGGGAATCTCTGAGAAAGAATCTTATTAATATAACTAAATTTAAGAAGATTTCTGTCGTAAACCCTGACGTTCAAAAATTTGAAGAGCGTCTTCAGACTCTCGTAAATTCTCTAAAATCAGTCAATAAAGATATCAAGAAGGCTCTTGATAATTTAGACGTTGAAGAAATTGATGAATGGTTTACTAAAGAACTTGATAAAATTAATGAATTAGATGAAGCGGCTGAAAGAATAGAAGTTTCTAAATTTAGCAGTATTGCTTCCCGTATAGCTGAAATAGAAGATACTGCCGGTATTAAAGACTGGGTTAAGAACAAGTTCAAGAAAAAGCCAAAAGCCGAACCAAAATCAGAAGAATCTGAATCTATGGCTCCGTCCTATCAAATGGATGAGAGTCGGATGGATGATTTTGTTGAAGGCAAAGATGATTGGGGCGATGCTTCTGCTTACATAGAAGCGGAATCCCGTGAAAAGAATGAGTTACTAGGTGAAATTGATAATTTCCTAAAAGAGTTTAAAGAGACAGAAAAAGGTAAGCCTGTCAGGAAAAATCTTGAAAAACTTTTCGAAAAGTCCAAAGGCCTAATTAAGCGTGGAGAGAAGTTCGTAAAAGGTTTCCGTGATCACCTAAAAGAACCCGGGGCTTGGCTCCCTCGTGATGAGGAGAAGTCCGATGCCAAGCCGAAAAATCTCAAGAAAACTGTTGAGCATTATTCTGATATGCTCCGGGAAAATCTCGGAGACGAAGATAAAACCATCCAGTCTTTAAGAGAATTCTTTAAAGCTGTCGGACCCATGATCAAAGAAGAAAAACAGGCTTCTACTACTTCTTCCATCATAAAACAACTTTCTAGAAAAGCTTCTGAAGACCCTTCTTTGAGGAAGAAGCTCATACCCATAATCAATTTAGCCTTGGATTTCAATTCTTAATAGTATGGTTTTTCCAGGAACATGGCCTGGAAAAAGACCGCTAAAGCTATAGTTACTCATAATAATATTCAGTTTGATGAGTGGATGGATGAACTCCGTCGTAATAACGAGGGGGCCGTACCTGAATCTCAAATAACTCGAGTAGCTAAAACAGTTTTACGTAAGGCTGACCCGAAGCAGTTTCTTTTAAGTCATGCGACTATAGTCGCATCAGTTGATACTTTTACTCCGAAAAATGCTAAGACTGGGCGTCAAATGGCCCAGGGAATCCAAATTGATGTCAGATATCCGAATTTCCGGATCAATAAAGAATGTCAAGAATTAATCAATAATAATGGAGATGCCTGGGATCGTTCTTTGCTTCTTTCTACGTATCGAACCTTCATAGGTGCTCAAAATTATTTAGAGCATATACAAGTTCCAGAGCTCTCAAAGGGATTTATTGTTGACGCTATTGCCCGTGATTTAGGTCATACTTGCTATATAGATATATTAGTCGCTACTGATAGGAAACATCAAAAATTAGTTAATGATATTTTATCTGGGGATATTTCTGGTCTTTCAATGGGTTGTGTCTCTCTTTTTACTATTTGTACGAAATGTGGGAACGTAGCTGCTGACGACACTCAACTTTGTCCGTGTATTCAATATGAAGGAAAAGGAACCATTTTCAAAGATGAAAATGGGATGGACAGTAAAATTGCTGAACTTGTCGGACATGTGAGTTCGCCAAATTCTAATCAATTTATTGAAGCTTCTTGGGTTCGTAACCCTGCCTTCCGTGGAGCTGTTCGTCGAAATATATTAAATCCCAACACGGATCAAATTGCGGCTAAACTTGATGTTGCTTCTCAAGTTTATGAAATACGTTCATCTCAACCATTACCTGACGGTTTGAAGAAAGCGGCTTCAGTTAGATTTGCAGAAGGGCAAGAAGATGATTCCGCCCAAGATGATTCCGCCCAAGATGATTCGGATTCTCAAGATCAATCTCAAGATCAGGGTGATGAATCATCAGACTCCGGGGCTGAATCTAAGATTGATGAACTTGTAAACAAAACTCAAGAGCTTTTGCTTGAGGGAATTGTTAAATCTTTAACTGATAAACTCGGTCCAAAGCCGGAAGATGTCGGATTTGTACAAGCTCCTATTGATTTAACTAACGAAAACGACAATCTAGTCAGATCTTCAATAGATTTTAATCGAAAGCTTCAGAAGGCTTTCCCGAAAAATGTTAAGTTGGTTAAATGGGCGACTCGAGCTTATAAAATTGTACATGAAGGTGGAGTAAAATCCATTCGTGCAAACAAAATGAATCCACGTGATTTAGTCGCACTTTCTTGGATTGAAGACCGAATAAACAATAAAGTTTATAGTCCAATTTTATATAAAGCAGTCATGTCTGCCGGGCCGATCATCAAGTATCCAAGCCCAAAATCTTATTTGGCAGCTTGCAGAGTTAGGATTGGAAGAAACGTCTCTAATAAAGAGTCTAAGTTTCTTATTTGGAAGGGGAAAATTGCGTCTTTTGCAATTTCCAATTGATGGACTTTTCATGATGAAATTTGATAAGCAGCGGTTTCTGACAATTTCGAAATTATCAGGCAAAACCGTGAATAGTTTTAAGACATTGATAAACTCGGTCTCTCAGGAGGCGAACTGAACATGCGCCAGCGTTCAACTTGGATCCGATCAGCAAATGCACTACCCACTGCCCCGAAAGGGAAAGGGCGTCGTGCGGATATCTACAATATGAACCAGGAGCATCCACAGCCGTCTCCTGTTGAATACGAGAACGGAAGTCCGGACTCATGGGCAGAATCTCTTGCTCCGTATTCTCATATTGAAAAAGAATACGAAGGCGGCCATGTTAAGCGTAATGAGCTTAACTTTGCTGAATTCCGCGATGATACGTGGGATCACAAAGATGCCGATAAGTGGAACGGCAAAGGCAAGTACGATAACCATCGTAGTGCTTCCGAGCGTAAGGCTCAGGCTTGTGAGAAATTGGCGCGTGGTCTTCTTAAGACTGCCAATCCTAAGCTGATTGAAGATCAGGCTCTTGATTTCATGTGCCTTCCTCCTAACGTTGTAACGGCGACGATCAAGCGGATTCAGGAGACTTCTCCTGCAGCGCTTGCCCCCGCGAATCGTTACAATCGTGCATTGGCTTGCACTAAGCTTTCAGCTAAGATGCTCGGAGACGAAGCTCCGGAGAATCTCGTTGAGAAGCTTGCCACGTTGTTCATGAATATTGATGACCCGACTCTGAAGTCCATGGTTCGGGTTGTTGCCTCGGTTCGTTTTGCTGAGCAGGATGAACAAGAGCAGCAGCAGGAGCAACAGGGCCAGCAGGAGCAGCAGGGCCAGGATGAAGAGCAGCAGCAGGAGCAACAGGGCCAGCAGGAGCAACAGGGCCAGGATGAAGAGCAAGAGGAACAGCAAGAACAGCAAGCGCAAAATGAAGAATGCGCTACTGGTTTGACGTCTGAAGAGATGTCCATGCTGGACCAAATGCTCAACCCGGGAATGGGTCAAGAAGCTCCGGGAATGGGCCAAGAAGCTCCGGGAGCTGAAGTTTCTCCACCGGCCATGCCAGCGATGGCCAGCGATTTCTCCATCTCCTTTGACGGAGATGATGACGGCTCAGAAGGTCTCCCTCATATATCGTCACTTGACGTTTTGTTCAATGACGATCCTGAGGTCCAGGCTCAACGTGAAATCGTTGCCGCTTCTCAGGAGCAACGGGCTCGTGAGCAAGGTGGATACTCGATCAGTCGTACTGCCTCTGCTAAGGGCGCAAAAAAGCTTGGTCAAGTCACTAAGCCCAAGGCCTCGAGCATTGATACGGCGCTCGAGAATCTCTGGGAGCGCCCAGGCGCGTGAAATTCTGGTCTGTCCTTCATGATCCGAAAGGAAGTGAAGGACAGACTGGCGAGATTGAATACTCAAACGTAGATAATTCTAACAGCGACGGAGGTCTTAGCGGGATAACTGGAAGGTTCAGAAGAAATAATAGAATTCGCAACTAGGTTGGACTGAATTCGTTGTTTTGGAAGAATTGAAAGTATGTTCTAGCTTGGACCGAAGGAGACTGGGTTAAAATGGGAACGATTGGTGGACAGGCATCGGGCGATTTTCGCCTCTCAACAAGTGCCCTGCGTATTCTGTATTCGCTCATAAAGGACTCAATTGAAGTTCTTGCGACGGATGCGTTTACTCAGGCAAACCCGTCTGTGGTGATCACGCCTTCAGCTCGTTCGACGACGCTTCCTGCTAACGTAAAGCGGGGCGTTCTCGGTGGGTCGATTGCGTTTGTTCGCCCAGACATTGGCTCGAACACCGTTGGTGGTGCGGCCGTTACGGGTGGTGGTGCATTCTTTGCACGTACTCGCCCTCTCGGTCTGTTCATCAACGATTCTCTGGGTAATGCCTATGAGAATACACCAGGCGTGGCATCCGGTAAGGGTCCATTCCTTCGCGGTGGCTCGATTGGATTGAAGGTCTATGAGACCCAGGTCCAGACGACTGTCGGTGGCGGCGTTGTTGGTACGGCGTTAGTTTATAACGTCGGTGATATCCTTTACGCTAGCGTAAATGGATTTGCCACCAATCGCTGGCAGGACTCATACGAGACGCAATGGATTACCGTTGCGGCAACTGGTTCTGGCGCGGCTGGCGCGGCCATTGAGCCGGACGTAACTCGTGTTGGTGTTGTCATTTCGCCCCCGGATGCTAACAGCACCGAAATTTTCATAGCTCTCTATCTCTAATAGATAGAAGGAGAAAGCATACCAAATGTTCGGCGTTCAAGCAGTTGATAACTCCGTTAAGGAGTCAGTCGTTGACAAATTCATTGGTAGCCCGTCAGGACGTAAGCGTCTTGCGGCTTCCATGGTCCAGCCGCTCCGTGAGCGGAGGGACTACTCGTCCGTTGGCCGTAAGACCTTTTTGGTTGAACAGCTTCCGGATGGCGCTCTCCCGATTTACGATAAGGACCCCGATGTGGTCGCTTACGTGATCGGTGAGGAAGGCGAGTCGATCACCGCCGTGGCTAAGCCACGCCGTGTGATTTTCCCGCTTTTCGAGATCGCGGCCCTCCCCAAGGCCCCACTTACGCAGGTTAAGGAGCGTCGCTACGACCTTCTCAAGCGTATGCAGGATCTTGGTAAGGCTCAGATCCAGGCCGCAGAAGACGATCGAGTTTTCTCGATTCTCGATGCGATCGCGGTTAACGGATTCGACTCGCTTCCGGGCGGGACGAACCCGGATATCCCGGTTGTGGCTCCGCTCTCGCCGGCCGTCCTCGCGGACGCGTACGCCGAGATCGAGCGTCACGATCTCCGGGTGGCCCGCGTTTACCTGAACGCTACGGATTATGCTGATATCCGTAAGTTCGGTCGCGACGTCCTGGACATTGAGTCCCAGGCGTCCCTCTGGAAGACCGGTATGATGGCAACTGGGTGGAACGCCCAGTTCATCGTGTCGCGTCTCGTTCCCGCAGGTGTCGTGTATTGTTGCTGCGAGCCCGAGAACTTCGGTCGAATCCCGGTCCGTACGGAGCTTACGGTTCTCTCGGCGGACAATCCCGAAGACCGGACAATCGGATTCTCGATGTTTGAGAACCTTGGGATTGGAGCATTCAATCCCCGCGGTCTCGTTCGTCTGATCATCACCCGCTGAAGATGAGCCCGAAAGGGCTCTCTCAACTAAGCCCCGGCGGACTTTAGTTCACCGGGGCTTAGTTGTATTTTATATTAAATGGAATGTGATTATATTATAAATATAGATCCTGGTCCGACCGAACCAGGATCTAATGGAGAAAAGAGAAATTTTATCATAAATAGATGCACATTAAAGGCAGCTTTTTTCTTTATCATGGAACAACAGTTAATCATGAGATGTCAACTCCATGTCAATGACGACTCTAAAGAAGTAGTTATTTATATTAGAGGGAAAAAAGCCATATTTATTTCTGAAGAAGAGGCCAAAACTTTTGAAGTTCTCAGTGTATAGTGTAGTATGAGATCGATTTTAATTGAAGATGGTGATATATTTATAATTCTTAAAAAACGGAAGGAATCTATGGTTCCTACCATTAAAATTGAAAATGAGTCAGGACTCTTAGGGATGATCTCCAAGTTTTCTTTTGAGATTTCTGCAGATAAATTTGTTCCTAAGATTGAGGTTGATGTTTGTTCAGATCTCACAGAAGAAGCTTGGAAAAATCTGTCTGAGTCTTCTAAAGAAGTTATATTCAAGACGGTCGGTGCCTTCTTCAATTTTACCGGGGTAAAGATTTTGTCTCCGAACTACAAAGAAGAAATTAAATGAAATTAAAAAGTTTTTCCGGACTGACCCGTAGAAGTGCATATGAGAAATATGAGTCAGACCAAAGTTTAGCAACGGAAGAAATTCCCACTCCTGAAGATTTGTCTGAAGAACAAAAAGATATATATCGTCAAATATATGCATCGTCAAATAATCGGAACTTAGGATTCACAGAATCCATGGCAGATGTTATTTCTCGAAGTCCTGAATTATATAAACAATTTCTGGAAAAACATCGACATTTTACCATTAATACCATCGGGTGCTTATTAGCCAACAATCCGAATCTTCAATCTCTTTCCCATGATGTTTTGATACAAGTTCTCTCCCTCCCTGGGGATGAGATCAGTTCTATTTCTCAAATTTCTCACTGTTTACAGAGTTCTAATTACAAATTAACCCAAGAAGATGTCCCGGAACTTTTAGACATTGCTCATACAACAGAAGTTATAGGTAAAGAAACCATCATAGATGATTTGGAAAATCCCCAAGCATCGCAAGCATCAAACCCTGGATATTCTTCTCAACCTTTCCCAATGCAACCTCTTCGTTAACTCTTTCATGCTGTTTTAAATATGTGAACTTTTTTGACATCGCTCGAAAAATATTTTCAGCCGATCCCGAGAAGAAAAAGGGGCCGGGACCGGCAGCCGCAAAAACTCTTCTTAAAGAATTAATATCAGATCATTTAGACAAATTGGAGGAAGAACATCTGAAATCATCGGATGTTGAACCTCGGACTATTTCTCAACTCGAGCTCAATTTTCTTCTTAAAAAAATTAGAACTTCTCCTTATTACAGCATACTTTTTAAAGGTGATGACGAAAGATCTCATAAATTTGTTCAGGAATTTTTATATGATTTAAATAAAGAAGACTTAAGGAAATCAAGGAAAAATAAAGAAAACTCAAGGAAAAAGGATCAGTGGATCATGGATTATTCAAGAGATCCGATTAAGCGTGCAAACGTTGCTTCTCTCATAAAACAGATCGCTTTTAAAATATCAAGCGATAGAACTCTTTCGAATTCTGTTCGAGATGCTTTCGTTTTTGACGCTGCCCAGGTAGTACCCGGGGAGCTTTCTAATGGCTTGTATGACACAAATCCTGCAGGAAAAGGATTTGACGTTCATGGTAAAAAAGGATTCGTATCTTTTGCTATAAAAGCAGACTCTTTTTCATCAAACTATTTAATAGGAGGGATTCTATTTAAATTAGAATATGACTCTAGCTTATATAAATCAGAATCTGATGACTCTGGAAAATATCCCACTGGGCTCAAACATTCAAAGGGTTTGCAGACTGTCACATTTAGTACAAAAGCTGGATACTATAATAAACTTTTAGAAGGTGGTTATTCTTCTCCTAAAGATTTAGGTGGATATATAATTGATCTTGATGATCAAGAAAATATAATCGATTCAATTATTGTTGATCCAGCTAAGTTTAAAGCTGGTGTTAATGGAATAGTAAATGATGTTCTTTCAAATCCTCCTCCCAGCTCTCAGTCTACTAAATATAAAGGTGTTGTTTTAAAAAAACAACAACAACAAATAGCACCGACAACTAGTGCAAGAGCACTCTTGCAGTGGATTGTAGGTCAAAAACAAACTGAAGTATTTGGTAGTCAAATAAATAATCTTGCTCAAGCTTTATCTGCAGGGTCTGGGTCTTCATTTGCAACAGAACACCAAAAAGTAACTGACTATTTCAAAAATCGTAATTGGGTGATAAATCATAATAAATGAAAAATTATTATGCGAAAGATGAGGGTTTGAATTGGGAAATGTCCCAGGCTTTGGCTGAGACATTTCTTAACGGTGCTAAGAAACTTCAGAATGCTGCAAAGCAAGAAGATTCTCAAAAATTTTTGAGGATACTTATTATAATTTTTCAAGATTCTATTGATTTGTTTGAGCAAATGGGACTTAGTGGTGCTTCTTCTTCTATGAAGACAGTTTTGAATAAACTTAAATCGGACAAAAGGGAAATATTAACTAAAGCTAAATAACTGTAATTTTTCGTATGAAAGATGGAGATTATTTTCGTGTAATAAACGAAAAATCTAAATATTTTAATTATTATGGAAAAATAATTCGTTCAGGCCCTCCGGGGCAAGCTAAATGTTTAGTTCAAAATAAAAATATGGATTTGAGTGACGATATAGGAGGTATGGTTAATTTTGATTTATCGGAACTTATCATAGCAAATGATGAAGTTGAAACTTATAAGCTCTTAAATAGTTAATTAAGTTCTTCGGAGCCTTCAAATAATTCTTTTTCAGCTAAAAGCTCAACTTTATACCCATCAGCGGTGAATTCTGAAATTACCCAGTCCATTTTTGAAACATAATCAGGGATACTATCTATGTCTAGAATACGTTCTTGAATACGTTCTTTTCCTTCTTTCTTTATTCTGAGAGTTATTAAAATCTTCACCCGGTACTTTACTGTCTTTCGGTTTTTAAACCGAAAGAAGAGCCATCGTCGTTTCTTCGTCGGAGGCTCGTCGGAGCTTTTCTAAAATAACTTCTTCTGGACCATAAAAAAAGAATACTTCTCGTCCAAATTTATGATAAAATATTTCTCGTCCTTCTGCCTTTTCTTGAAAATTCACGCCTCTTAAGAAAATATTGTAAGGGCTGCTCGTATCAGATTCTTTTCTATATTTGTTGGCCCTGTCAGATAAAGTTGAGTCTGACAGTTTATATAATAATCTTTCCCCTATACTCTCGTCCGTAACATTTTTCCCAGCTATGGAAGTTAGTCTTCGGAATTCTTTATCTATTGATTTCGACTGCTTTACCATATACTAATATACAATTTTCGATCTCTCATTTACAAAGACTAAGAGTCAACGACTTCTTCGCATAAAGCTTCATTCATCATTTTCTCAATTTCTTCTTTTTCCATTCCCGATTTAATTGCTGCTTTCATTGCTTCATTAAGGACAAATTTTGGATTAATAAAATTTCCGAAACTTGTATTTCCAATAGTTATATGTTGCCCTCCAGGCATTCCATTATATGGGATAGTTTGTTGACCCATCGGATCTATCGGATCTATTATCCAAGTTCCGTTCATATTCGGATATATAACGGTATCCCCAATAGTAATCGTTGTTTGAGAAATATTTGTTGATGTTTGAGGAATATACAAGTTGTGATCACCTAATGACATGTTGGCCTCCGTAAAACTTTACTTTTCTTGAGCAAATCCTCCTAGTGGGGTGACTTGCTCTTCGTCATTTATCTCGTATGGGGATATGTCTCTTGATGGAATGAAGTCATCATCTTCAGACCCTTTCCCATTTACTCCAGGTTTTCCATAAACAGGCTGCTCTTTTTTCCCCTTAATTAATTCTTCTTCGGTTATCCAGCCTCGATTTCCCATAACATCCATATTCATTCTTAAAAATAGCATTCTGTCTTGCGATAACTCAGATCCTTCCACAAATTTAACAGATTTCGGGTTCGGGAGAATAGACGCTAAAAACATTGATTGGCTGAGACTTAGTTGATAAGGTTCTTTCTTAAAATAATAATAGGATGCTGGTCCTATTCCGTATAAATTCGGACCATATTCGATTATGTTTAGATAGGTTTCTATAATTTGGTCTTTAGATAAAGACTGTTCAAGCCATTTGGCTAAAACAAGCTCTTGTAATTTTCTCGCGATGTTTTTATTTCTATCTAGCCAAAGATTTTTGGCTAATTGCATTGTTATAGTGCTTCCTCCTCGTATAAATTTCCCGAACACTAAATTATCTCTTAAAGAACCTTCTAAGGCTTGAAATATGATCCCGCCATGCTTTCGAAACCCCGGATCTTCGAATAATCGAACTCCTAATTCTACATATGGAGACATTTCGGATATTGGAGTCCAGTCAGATGTCCCTGGACCTACAATAACTTCTTTCGGTTTCCCGTCTGAAGAGTATATCTTATGCTTAAATGTCTTTCTAAATCTTTTCGTATCAAGTTCTTCTGGAACTTTTGTTATACTGCAGTCTATTTTTTGTTGAATCCAAGCGTCTGATTTGCTTAATCTTCCAAAATTCTTGTAATCATATAATATTTTTATTTTTCCTTTTATTTTTCCATCAGATTCAATCCCTTTAATTTTTTCGTTCATTCCATCGGGAATTGAGTCTAGCAAATTTTGACAAGGAGTTTCGGGTAAATCAATTTCGAAAAGAATTAAATATTTATCCTTGCTGAAAGATATCGGTGTTTTAATTTTCATGAATTCTAACATATTATCTGTGTGTAATATTGTTCCATCTAAACTTATATGCCCTGTTGTTTCTATTTTAAATTTTGGTATATCTATGGTCTCTTTGGATAAAACCCTATGGTTTATCTTGATCGGACCAATTTCCGCATTTGTTTTGAATTCTATTTTTTCTCCTTCATCTAATTTTAAAAATATGTTAGAATCTATAGATGTACATTCTAAATCCACAAGTTTGGGAGGATTTTCTTTTGAACATTCTTTCAATAGTTTAAAAGAGATCCCAGACTCATTCGGATTTATTGATATTTTTGCTGGTCCATAAGAATTTATGGAGAAAGATTCAATTTCTGTTTTGAATTTAGATACTTTTTCATAAATTCTAAAAAGTTTTTCTAAATTTCTCGGTTCTTCTGATTTTTCTTTTTTCTTAGTTTTTATTGATAACTCTTTGGAATTTATAGATTTTATTTGTTTTTGATTCAATTCTATTTTTGTATTTTTTGAATTTATAACGAAAGACTCATTCTCAAATAAAATTCTTTCCATATCTATGAATATTTGTTCTCCAATTTTCTTTATATTCCGAACATTAGTTATGAATTTTCCTCTCTTATCAGTATAAATAACCTCTCCTGCTCCTGTCTCTATATTTTGACTTGTAAAATTAATCTTTAATAGTTTGAATTTAGCGTTATTTTTATTTTTATCAAATACTTGAACATCTGATATTTTCACTTCATGCAGAGACGGCCAAGCCCACCCCATCTTTACTTCTAAATCAAATTCTTGAGCTTTTGCTTTAATTTTTGTATGAGCAAAAGAATTAAACCAAATTAAAGCGATTGATATTATTATGAATAGGAATATTGAAAACTTGATCAGTTTTTTCACATGAGAAAGTACATCACGAAGCTGCAATTTTTGCTGCTATGACCCGAATTTTTTCTTGAACTTCGTGGATTAAAGCAATTTTCTTTATAGAACCTGTTCTCCCCATATCGTTTATTATTTCTTTCGCAACTGATCCTATCAGATCTGTTGTTATATACTTCTTTACGATTTTTTCAAGATATGGGTCATCTTCTTGTTCTGAAAAAGGTATTTCACTTGGTGGAACTGGTTTTGCTGCAAGTGCGTAATCGAGATCACCTTGCAGTTTTCTTACCATCAATTTTAAAGTAGAATCTTTTGGTCTAATAAAAATATCTTTAACTATTGAATTACTAATTTCGTCATCTAGTATTCTTTCCGCATCTTGACGAATTTTAACCGGGTCTTTTTGACTTTTTGCTGGCATACCTTGAGTTATATTTTGAAATATTAAATTGACTAATGTTTCATTTAATGAATCTAAAGCGTCGTATATAGCTCCTTCTATTAATTTGGTTCCAAATTCTTTTTGAAGATAGTCTTGTAAATCGTGGCTGAGTGCAGCAATTCTTCCC
>Ga0315276_10001486_pt1 | contig 20979 bp, 21 predicted proteins | sample YL17G05_0_MG_FD_204542 | JGI IMG/M metagenome (GOLD analysis project Ga0315276, IMG submission 204542) | Sediment microbial communities from Yellowstone Lake, YNP, Wyoming, USA - YL17G05_0 | ecosystem: Environmental > Aquatic > Freshwater > Lake > Sediment | place: USA: Wyoming | collected... | reverse complement strand
AGACCAACGCGGGCAGCACGCGCGTCCAGATGGCCAACTTCGTCCGGGACGACCTGGCCCGGGTCGGCATCCAGTGCACGGTGGCCGCGGTCGACTACAACACCATGCTCAACACCATGCGCGAGGACTTCGACTACGACGCCATCCTGGCCGGGCTCGGCGCCGCGGTCCCGCCCGACCCCGGGATGTGCGGGAACTTCTACCGCTCGAGCGGGCTCTCGCATTTCTGGAACACCCGCCAGACGCGGCCCGAGACCCCGGAGGAGGCCCGCCTCGACGCGCTCTTCGGCGAGTTGCTGCGCCCGGGCCCGCTGGCCGCCCGCCGGCAGCTGAGCGCGCAGCTGGACCGGATCGTGGACGACCAGTGCTGGCTCATCTGGCTGCCCACGATGAAAGTGAAGCTGCCGGTCCGGGACCGCTTCGGGAACGTGCACCCCACGATCCTGCCGCACCGCCTGCTCTGGAACATCGAGACGGTGTTCGTCAAGCCAAGGGACCGGAGATAGGGTCCGGGCCTCCCCGATCCCGGCCGATCCACCGGAGCATGCGAACCTACGTCCTGCGCAGGCTGCTGCAGCTGATCCCGCTCCTGCTCGCCGTCGTCACGCTCAGCTTCCTCCTCCTCAAGCTGGCTCCGGGCGACTACCTCACGACCCTGTCGGAGAACCCGCAGGTCTCGGCCGCGACGATCGACGCCATGAGGCACCGCTTCGGCCTTGACCGCCCCTGGACGGTGCAGCTCGCCCTGTACCTGAAGAACCTCGTCCTGCACCTCGACTTCGGCGAGTCCTTCTCGCGCCACCAGCCGGTGTTCGCGGTGCTGCGCGAGGGGCTCCTCAACACGCTCCTGCTGGCGGTGGCGGGCGCGCTGGTGACCTGGGGCCTCGCCATCCCGCTGGGCGCCTGGGCGGCCGCGCGGCAGGGCACCGCCGTGGACCGCACGCTCTCGCTGGTGGCGTTCATCGGGCTCTCGGTGCCCGAGGTGCTCTCGGGGCTGTTGCTGCTCATGCTCGCCGCGAACACCGGGTGGTTCCCGGTGGGAGGGATGCGCTCGCTCGACTGGGAATCGCTCCCGCTCGCGGGCCGGTCGCTCGACGTGCTGCGGCACCTCGTGCTCCCGGCGCTCGTCGTGGGGCTCGTGCCGCTCGCGAGCCGCATGCGCCAGATGCGCGCCAACCTCCTCGACGTGCTGCGCCTCGAGTACGTCACGACCGCGCGGGCGAAGGGCCTCGACGAACGCACGGTGGTGATGAAGCACGCGCTGAGGAACGCCCTCAATCCGCTCATCACGCTCTTCGGCTACACCCTGGGTTCGCTCCTGTCGGGCTCGCTGGTCGCCGAGATCATCTTCTCCTGGCCCGGCCTGGGACGAGTGACCTACGAGGCCATCCTGTCGCGCGACCAGTACCTGGTCGTGGGCTCGGTCCTGATGGCCGCGGTGGTGCTGGTGCTCGGCAACCTCGCCGCGGACCTGCTGCTCGCGGCGGCGGACCCCCGAATCCGCCATGAGTGAGGGCCGCCGCCAGCCACCGCCACGCTCGCCGGGGCGGGTCTTCTGGCGCCAGTTCCGGCGCAGCCCGCTGGCGCTCACCGGGGGCGTGCTGCTCGGCGCGCTCTACGCGCTCGCGCTCCTGGCGCCCTTCGTCGCGCCCTACCCCCAGGACGAGCTGGACCGCAGCCGTTTCTATCACCCGCCCCAGGCACTGCACTGGAGGGACGCCGGCGGCGGTCTGCGCCTGCGTCCCTTCGTGCACCCGACCGTGCCGGGCCCGGCCATCTTCGAATACCGGGAGGACCGCTCGCGCGAAGTCCCGTTGCGCTTCTTCGTCCGCGGTTCCGGCTACCGGTTGCTGGGGCTCGTGCCCTGCGAGCGGCACCTCTTCGGCGTGGATCCGCCCGGGCGCGTGGACCTGCTCGGCACCGACCCCGCGGGCCGCGACGAACTCTCTCGCCTGCTCTTCGGGGCCCAGGTTTCGCTCACCGTGGGACTCGTGGGGATCCTGATCTCCTTCACCCTCGGGCTGCTGCTGGGCGGCGTGTCGGGCTATCTCGGCGGCTGGGTGGACGGGCTCATCATGCGCTCGAGCGAGGTCCTGCTCAGCATCCCCGGGCTCTATCTGATCATCGCCCTGCGCTCGGCGTTCCCGGCCAGCCTGCCCAGCCAGCAGGTCTACCTCGCGATCGTGGCCATCCTGGCGCTCATCGGCTGGGCCGGGCTGGCCCGCGTCATCCGGGGGATGGTGCTCTCCATCCGGCACTCCGACTTCGTGGCCGCCGCCGAGGCCCTGGGCATGAGCCGGATGCGCATCATCGTGCGCCACGTGCTGCCCAACACCATGTCCTTCGTCATCGTGGCCGCGACCGTCTCCGTGCCGGGCTACATCCTGGGCGAGGTCTTCCTGTCCTTCCTCGGCGTGGGCGTGCAGGAGCCCAACGCCTCCTGGGGGAACATGCTCCAGCAGGCGCGCAGTCTCACGGTCCTCACGGACTTTCCCTGGCTGCTGTACGCTCCCGGGGTGGCGATCTTCCTGACGGTGATGGCCTTCAACTTCCTCGGCGACGGGCTGCGCGATGCGCTCGACCCGCGCCGGCTCGGCGCAGGCAGGGCGGGATGAGCGGAGCGATCCTCCAGGTCGAAGACCTGCGGACGCACTTCACCACCGACGACGGCGTGGTGCGCGCGGTGGACGGCGTCTCCTTCGAAGTCCGCGCCGGCGGGACACTGGCGCTGGTGGGGGAGTCGGGCAGCGGGAAGAGCGTGACGGCGCTCTCGATCCTGCGGCTGGTGCCGGAGCCCCCGGGCAAGATCGTGGGCGGCCGCGTGATCTTCCAGGGCCGGGACCTGCTCGCGCTCCCCCTCGCCGGGATGCGCCGGGTGCGCGGCAAGGAGATCTCGATGGTGTTCCAGGAGCCCATGACCTCCCTGAACCCCGTCTTCACCTGCGGCGAGCAGATCGTCGAGGCCCTCGTGCTGCACGAGCGCATGGCGGTTCGCGAAGCGCGCGCGCGCGCCGTCGAGCTGCTCCAGCAGGTGGGCATCGCCGCCCCGGAGCAGCGCGCGGCCGAGTATCCGCACCAGCTCTCGGGGGGCATGAGACAGCGGGTGATGATCGCGATGGCGCTCGCCTGCCGCCCCGCGCTGCTCATCGCCGATGAGCCGACCACGGCGCTCGATGTGACCATCCAGGCGCAGATCCTCGAGTTGCTGCAGCGGCTGCAGGACGAGCTCGGCATGGCCGTGCTGCTCATCACCCACGACCTCGGGGTGGTGGCCGAGACGGCGGACCGGGTGGCGGTCCTCTATGCGGGCCAGGTGGTCGAGTCGTGTGACGCCGCGGCAGCGTTCCTGCGGACGCGCCACCCCTACACGGCGGGGCTGCTGGCGTCGCTGCCGCGGCTCGGCTCGCGCGACCGGCGGTTGCGCGTCATCCCCGGGCAGGTGCCCGACGCCGCCCGCTTCCCGGCCGCCTGCCGGTTCCACCCGCGCTGCCCGGCCGCGGTCGAGCGCTGCCGCACCCTGGACCCGCCGCTGCAGACGCTGGACGGTGACCACCAGTCGCGCTGCTGGCGCGCCGGGGAGATCGCGGCCGGGACCCTGGACCCGGTCAGCGGGGAGGAACGGGCCCGTGTCTGAGCCGCTGCTCGAGGTCCGCGACCTGGTCAAGCACTTCCCCATCCGCCGCGGGCCCTTCGGCCGGGCGGCCGGGCAGGTGCGCGCCGTGGACGGCGTCTCGTTCGACGTACGGCAGGGTGAAGTACTGGGCCTGGTGGGGGAGAGCGGCTGCGGCAAGACCACGACCGGGCGCTGCATCCTGCGGCTGATCGAGCCCACCTCGGGCACGGTGCGCTTCGACGGCCAGGACATCACGCGGCTCTCGCGCCGCGAGCTGCGGCCGCTCCGCCGTCAGATGCAGGTCATCTTCCAGGATCCCTACTCGAGCCTCAACCCGCGTCTCACGGTGGGAAGCATGCTGGGCGAGGCGCTGGCGATCCATGGCCTGGCGCACGGAGCGAAGGCCCGCTCGCGCGTGGCCGAGCTGCTCGAGCTGGTGGGGCTCTCGCCCGGCCACGCCCGCCGCTATCCGCACGAGTTCTCGGGCGGCCAGCGCCAGCGCATCGGGGTCGCGCGGGCGCTGGCCGTCGAGCCGCGGCTCATCGTGGCCGACGAGCCGGTCTCGGCGCTCGACGTCTCGATCCAGGCCCAGATCGTGAACCTGCTGCAGGACCTCCAGCGCAAGATGGAGCTCACGTACCTGTTCGTGGCCCACGACCTCTCCGTGGTCGAGCACATCAGCGACCGCGTGGCGGTCATGTACCTGGGCCGCATCGTCGAGCTGGCCGGGGCCGAAACGCTGTACCGCGCACCGCGGCACCCCTACACGGTCTCGCTCCTTTCGGCCATTCCCGTGCCCGACCCGGCGCGCCGCCGAAGTCGCATCGTCCTCCAGGGCGACGTGCCCAGCCCCGCGAGCCCGCCCGCGGGATGCAGCTTTCATCCGCGCTGTCCCATCGCCCGCGAGCGCTGCTCCCGCGAGGAGCCCGCGCTGCGGGAGGTGGCGCCGGGGCACGTCTCCGCCTGTCATTTCGCCGAGGAGCTCGCGGACTCCGCCGTCCTCGCCGGGACGCCGGCCTCCGCGCCCGCGCGAGGCTAGCGCTCGCCCGTTCCGCCGGGGCCTGTGACCGGGCTCCCGACAGGGTCCGCTGTGCGGATCTGCGGGTTCCGCCCCATCCGGGGGCCCTGGCGCGGGGGCAAAGCCCCGCGGTCTCCCTGCCGGTGGCCTACGGCCCCCCGAGTCTCTCCGCACCGTCGCGCGCCGGACCAGCCCTAACGGATTGCGGCGAAGTGCCATGGGTTGGGCGGAGCCGGCCCGCAGGCAAGCCCGGCGCAGCACGGCACCGCCCTTGCGACCACCTGTCCGTTGAGGCCGCCGATTCGACGGGGCCAGGCAGGCGCCAGAGAGCGCGAGGTCCCGGGAGCCGGACGCCGACAATCGAATACGGTGTGTTCCCTGTGCGATTCGTGCTTCGCCGCCCACAAGGCTGATCCCCCTATCGCGAGCGAAGGAGTCTTGAGGAATCGGCACACGGTCGATACGGGGAACCAATCTGAAGGGCCCTGGCCCGCGGGGACTCCGCATCTGCGCTCCGACCTCCTCCCGCGCCACCAGGGCCCGCCCATTCCTCCCGATCGCGGTTCCGCCCCTCCGGGCTCGCGCTGAACCCTCCCCGCTGGACCCGCGCAGGCCCGCCCGTCGGCCATTCCCGCGCAGCGCTGGTACTTGCGGCCCTCCGCGGAACTCCTGGACCCGTTGACCGGCCCACCCATCCCTGATAGCGTCCCGCCCTCGGAGTGGGTCGAAACGACGCGCGGGTCGTCCTCACAGCCCGCCAGGGAGGAGCCTCGGGGTCCGTGCCACGTGAAGCGTTGGGTCTGATCGAGACGCGCGGGATGGTCCCTGCCGTCGAGGCCGCCGACGCCATGTGCAAGACGGCCCGGGTCCGCCTGACGCGCTTCGAGATTACGCGCGACGCCCTCGTCACCGTCACCGTTCGGGGAGCGCTCGCGGAGGTCGAGGCGGCGGTGGCCGCCGGGGCCGCCGCGGCGGCGGGCAAGGGCGAGGTCCTCGCGCGCCATGTGATCCCGGCGCCCGAGGAACAGCTCGAGGAACCGATCGCGGGACCCCCGCCGGGTGCGGCGGCCCCTGGGAACGACACAACCCCCTAAGGAGAGTCCCATGCAGGAAGAGGCTCTGGGCCTGATCGAGACACGCGGCTTCGTCGCGATGGTCGAGGCGTCTGACGCGATGGTGAAGGCTGCGCGGGTGCAGCTGGTGCACTACGAGAAGATCGGCGGCGGGTACGTGACCACGATCGTCCGGGGCGACGTGGCCGCGGTGCGCGCAGCCACCGAGGCCGGCTCGGCGGCCGCGGCAAAGGTGGGAGAGGTGGTGTCGGTCCACGTCATCCCGCGCCCGCACGCGATGCTCGAAGACGTGCTGCCCATCCGGCGGCCCGAGAGCAGCGGCAAGAAGTAGCGATGATCCTGGCGCGCGTGCAGGGCACCGTGGTCTCGACCCGCAAGGACCCCGGTCTGCTGGGCCTGAAGCTCCTCCTGGTCCGCGAAGTGGACGGGCAGTTCAAGCCGGCCGGCAGCCACGTCGTGGCCGCCGATGCAGTGGGCGCGGGCGAGGGCGAGATCGTAATGGTGGTCGCGGGCTCCTCGGCGCGTCTGACCGAGGTCTCCCGCGACAAGCCCGTGGATGCGGTCATCGTCGGGATCGTGGATGCCGTCGAGGTGGCCGGGAAGGACGTCTACCTCAAGAGCTCCGGCGTGGCGGGTTGAGGCGCTTCCCATGGCGCTCGACGAGCAGCGGATCGCCTCCATCGTGAACGAGGTGCTGGAGCGCCTCGAGTCCGGGCCGCGGGCGTCCGTCGGGAGCGGGCCGGCCCGAGGGCGGGATGCGCTCCTGGGCGTGCATCCCGGACTCGAGGGCGCGGTGGAAGCCGCGCGAGCGGCCTTCAAGGCCTACGACCAGACCCCGCTCGAGACCCGCCGCCGCATCATCGCCGCGGCACGCGAGGCACTCTCCTCCCAGTACGAGACGCTGGCCGCCCTGGCGGTCGAGGAGACCGGGCTGGGACGGGTCGAGGACAAGATCCAGAAGAACCGCCTGGTCACCGAGCGCACCCCGGGGGCCGAGGACCTCGAGCCTGTCACCTGGACCGGCGACCACGGCCTGACGCTGATGGAGCGGGCGCCCTACGGCGTGATCGCCGTCATCACGCCCGTGACGAATCCCAGCGAGACCATCATCAACAATGGCCTTTCGATGATCGCGGGTGGCAATACCGCGGTGTTCTGCCCGCATCCGTCCGCCCGCAAGGTCTCGATCCTCACGATCGACCTGATCAACCGGGCGGCCCGGCGCGCGGGGGCCCCGTTGCCGCTGCTGCACACGGTGGAGCAGCCCAGCATCGAGGTCGCGAAAGCGCTGCTGAACTTCCGCGGCATCCGCCTGAACGTGGTGACCGGGGGCCCCGGGGTGGTCATGGAGGCGCTCGCGGCCGGCAAGAAGGCCATCACCGCCGGGCCCGGCAACCCGCCGGCCGTCGTGGACGAGACCGCCGACCTCGAGCGCGCTGCGCGTGACCTCGTCGCCGGGGCGTCCTTCGACAACAACATCATCTGCACCGACGAGAAGGAGGTCGTGGCGGTCGCGCTGATCGCGGACGGCCTCAAGGAGGCGTTCGCGCGCGCCGGGGCCGTCGTGCTGCCACCGCACCAGGTCGACAAGCTGCGTCGGCTGGTGCTCGAGAAGGAGCACGGCCCCCGCCAGCACGCCGAGATCAACCGGCGCTACGTCGGCAAGGACGCGGGGCTCATCCTGCGCGACGCGGGGATCCCGTGCGATCCTCGCGCCCGCCTGGCCGTTTGCGAGGTGGATGCGGACCATCCCTTCCTCTGGACCGAGATGATGATGCCCGTCCTGCCCATGACCCGCGCGCGGACCGTGGACGAGGCCATCGACTTCGCCCTGCAGGTGGAACAGGGCTATCGCCACACCGCCTCCATGCACTCGCGCAATATCGAGAAGCTCTCGAAGATGGCGCGGTTGTGCGACTGCTCGATCTTCGTGAAGAACGGTCCCAACTACGCCGGGCTCGGCTTCGGAGGAGAGGGGCCCACGAGCTTCACCATCGCGAGCCCCACGGGAGAAGGCATGACCACCGCACGCAGCTTCACCCGGGTGCGCCGCTGCACCCTGGTGGACCATTTCCGGATCGTCTGATGCACGTCGCCATCGCTGCCGTCGAGACCAGCAGCATCGCCCAGGGGACGGTCGCGGCCGACGCCATCCTGAAGACCGCCGAAGTGGAGATCCTCGAACTCGGGCCGCTCTCGCCGGGCAAGTTCTGGATCCTGATCGGCGGGGAGGTCGCCACCGTCCGGGCCTCATTCCAGCGCGGCCTCGAGGCAGCCGGCGAGACCCTGCTCGACTCGCTCTTCATCCCGCAGCTCCACGAAGGCGTGATCCCCGCGCTGCGGGGCACCTGCCCGCCCCAGGACCACGACGCCCTGGGCGTCATCGAGACCCTGACGGCGGCCTCGGCCATCGTGGCGGCCGACCGCGCCGCCAAGGCGGCCGAGGTCATGCTGCGTGACCTGAGGCTCTCGAACGGACTCGGAGGCAAGGGCGTGCTGTGGCTGAGCGGGGCGGTGGGCGACGTTCAGGCCGCGGTCGAGGCCGGGCGGGCCGAGGCGTTCCAGAAGGGCCTGCTGGCCCGCTCGGTCGTGATCCCCCGGCTGCATCCCCTGCTCAAGGCGAGGCTCTTCTAGTGTTCTTCGCGCGCGTCATCGGGACCGTGGTCTGCTCCACGCGCGTCCCCGCCTGGACGGGCCAACGCACCCTGCTGCTGCAGCCCACCGACCCCGAGGGCAATGACCAGGGGCGCTGGCTCGTGGCGGTGGACCTGGTGTCCGCGGCGCAGGGCCAGCGGGTCTTCTACGTTCGCGGCCGCGAGGCCGCGAACGCGCTCGCGGACCCCGACAACCCGGCCGACGCCGCCATCGTCGGCATCGTCGACGAGGTCCGGGCGCGAAGCTGGACCGCCCCAGGAGACGCCTGATGTTCCTGGCCCGCGTGATCGGCGAGGTGGTGGCCACCGTCAAGCACGACGACCTTGGCGGGCAGAAATTGCTCCTGGTCCAGCCGGTCACGCCCGCAGACCTGCCCACCGGCAAGCCGGCCATCGCCGTGGACGCGGTAGACGCCGGCCCGGGCGACCTGGTGCTGGTCGCCGATGAGGGCAACATGGCCGCGCAGGTGCTGCGGCGCTCGCGGGGCCCGATCCGGACGGTGATCGTGGGTGTGGTGGACCGGGTGGAGGTCGGGGACGCGGCCGGGTAGGTCCGGGGGCCCCGGGCTCGCGGGCGAGGAAAGGGCTGCGCAAATCACCGTGTTAGTGTAGATTACGCTCGTCCGGCGCCGAGCGGTGACTGTGCCGCTCTACGAATACCGCTGCAGGGCCTGCGCTCGTGGTTTCGAGGCCCTGCTTCAGCGCCAGGACGAGGCCGCTCCGGAGCGTCCGACGTGCGGGGCCTCGGAGTCGGAGAAGCTGCTGTTCGCGTTCGCCGTGCCCCGAGGGGGCCTTGAGGCCTCGCCGGGGGCGTGCGGTTCCGCGGACGGCGCGTGTCGCAGACACTAGCCGCCGGGAGGACTCGTGCCCGGCAGGCGGAGTACCCGTCGACTCGGGTCGATGGGACGGGCAGGCACAGGGAGGACCAGCCATGACCAAGGCGGACCTGGTGGAGGAGATTGCGGCGCAGACCGGGATCTCGCGCAACCAAACCGCGGTCATCGTGGACCAGCTGCTGGACGCGATGTCCCGGGCACTGAGCGAGGGCAGGCACCTCGAGATCCGCGGCTTCGGCACGTTCAAGGTGCGCGAGCGCCGCGCGCGGCGGGCCCGGAACCCGCGCAGCGGCTCTGAGGTCATGGTGCCCGCGAAGCTCGTGCCGGTGTTCAAGCCGAGCAAGGAGCTGAAGGCCGTGGTGCTGGGAGAGGTTGCCGAAGTCGCCGAGCCCGTACTGAGCTGAAAGACACCGATCGCGGGATGCCATCGGGCAAGGGTATGGAGGATGAGGAATGGGGTCAGGCAAGAAGCGCAAACGTAAGAAGATCGCAACGCACAAGCGCAAGAAGCGGCTTCGCAAGAACCGGCACAAGAAGCGGATCCGCTAGCCCCGCGGAATCGCCCGCCAGGCGCCTGATCGGCCGCGCGTACGTGACGCGCGGCCGCTGGGTGTTCGACCCGGCACGACGCTGGCGGGGGGGCCGCAGGGAACTGATCTGGCTCGGCGACCACGAGCCGCTCGACGGCGACTGGTGTGTCGCGGAGGTGCCCGACGAGGGCCCGGCTTCCCTGGTCGAGGTCCTCGGGGCGGACGACCGTCCAGAGTGGGACGATGCGGGTGTGGCCTCGCAGTTCCGGCTGCGCACGCGGTTTCCCGTCCTCGTGGATCGTGAGGTCCTCGGGCATCGCGAGCCCGGCGCCCGCGAGCGCCACGGGCGGCTCGACCTGCGTGATGAGCTGGTCTTCACGATCGATCCCGAGGACGCGCGTGACCATGACGACGCGCTCTCCGTGCGTCCCCTGGCAGAGGGCCGCTTCGAGGTCGGCATCCACATCGCCGACGTCTCGCATTATGTGACCCCCGGCTCGGCCGTCGACCGTGAGGCCAAGGCGCGGGGCACGAGTTGCTACCTGCCCGGCGGGGTCATCCCGATGCTCCCCGAGGTCCTCTCGGGCGATCTGTGCTCGCTGCGCCCGGACCGCGACCGGCTCGCCCTGTCGGCCCTGGTCGAAGTCGACCTGGAAGGACGCCTCCTGGGCTGCCGCTTCGCCGAAAGCGTGGTACGCAGCCGCCACCGGCTGCACTACGGCGAGGTCCAGGCGGCGCTCGACCGCCCGGGGACGAAGGAGCCGGCCCTCCAACAGGCGCTGCAGACGCTCCTCCAACTGGCCCGGGCGCTGCGGCGGCGGCGCGTTGTGGCCGGGGCCCTGGAGCTGGAGGTCCCGGAGGTCAAGGCCTGGGTGGATGAACGGGGCGTGCCCTGGAAGATCGAGCGCCGCCCCCACCTCGAGAGCCACGAGCTGATCGAGGAGTTCATGCTCCTGGCCAACCGCTGCGTCGGGCAGGAGGGCGCCAGACGCAAGGCCGGGCTCCTCTTCCGGGTGCACGAGCCGCCCTCGCCGCTGAAACTGGAGGCGCTGGACTCGATGCTCGGCACACTCGGCCTGCCCCGCCTCGCCGCCCCCGGCCCCGGGCGGCACGCCGGCGCGTTCGCCGACCCGGCCAAGCCCCTGCAGGCCTTGCTGCGCGCCCCGCTCGACCCGCCGCGGCGACGGCTCCTGCACCGGCTGGTGCTCCGCTCGCTGGCCCGCGCCCGCTACCTCGAGCGTGACCTCGGTCACTTCGGGTTGGCGGCCCGCGAGTACTGCCATTTCACCTCCCCCATCCGGCGATACCCGGACCTTCACAACCACCGTCGTGTGCGCGAGTGGATCCACTCCCGGCCCAGCCAGGCCTGGGATCCGGTCGCGCTCGAGACGCTCGCCCAGGGCTGCAGCGCCACGGAGCAGGCCGCCACCGACGCCGAGCGCGAAGCCACCCGCGTCAAAGGTCTGCGCTTCCTCGAGGGGCGACTCGGGGACCGGGGTTCGGGTATAGTGAGCGGCCTGGTGCCTCAGGGGTTCTTCGTCGAGTTGGACGACGTCCCCGTGGAAGGTTTCGTGCGCGTGTCGCTCTACCTCGAGGACCAATTCACGCTCGATCGGACCGGGGTCCGCATGGTGGGCCGCCGGACGCGCCGCCGCTTCTCTCTCGGCGACGCAGTCCAGGTCACCATCGCCCGGGTGGACGTACCGGCACGCGAGTGCGACCTCGCGCTGGAAGAGCCGCGACGGCGGGGTGCCCGCAAGCGGGGCCGAAGCCGCGGTGGGAGGGTCTGATGCCGCAGAAGCGCAGCACCCGGAAGAGAGAGCGGCGCGCGACGGCGCGTGTGGACGCCCGCCTCAGCATGAGACTCAAGGGCGCGCGCCCGGACGGCGACCTCACGCAGGTCGTGACCGAAAGCCAGAATATCTCCGCGAGCGGGGTCTATTGCCTCTCGCCGCACTACCTGGCTCCGCTTTCGAAGGTGAACCTGGCCATCGTGCTGCCGCGCCTGCCGGGAGGCCGTGGCACGAAGGACATCATCAGCTGCGAGGGCATCGTGGTGCGCTGCGACACCTGCGCCCACCACAGCGAGGGCCAGTACCAGCTGGCCTGCATGTTCACCGAGCTCGACTCCCGGCGCAGGGAGCGCCTCGCGGAGTTCGTGACCTGGCGGAACCTGCAGGCACTGCGCGCCGCGACCGGCGGCAGCGGCAAGACGGCCGTGCGCGCCCGCACCGCGGCCACCAAGGCGACGGCGACCCGCAGCAAGCGCGCAGGGACCCCGCGAAGCAGCCCGGTCGCGAGCCGTCGGCGCGAGACCGCGCACTGACCGGGCCCGCCCGCCGGACTCCCTCGAAGGCGCCCTTGTCTGCGACCCGCCCCCTCATGGTCTGCCCCGGGCCGCCACTCGCGGGGCGCGTGCAGGCTCCCGGGGACAAGTCCATCACGCACCGCGCCTACATCCTCGGGCTGCTGGCCGAGGGCGAGACGGTGATCCACGGCCCGAATCCCGGCGCGGACTGCCACGCCACGCTGCGCTGCGTCGAGGCACTGGGCGCCGAGGTCCAGGCGGGGGAGGGCGTCGTCCGGCTGCAAGGTGCGGGTGGGCGGCTGCGCGAGCCCGGCAGCGTCCTCGACTGCGGCAACTCCGGGACGACGCTGCGGTTGCTGGCGGGCGTGCTGGCGGCCCAGCCCTTCGATGCGACGCTCAGCGGCGATGAGTCCCTGCGGCGGCGTCCCGTGGACCGCGTCATCGCGCCCCTTCGCGCGATGGGCGCCTCGTTGTCCGGACGCGAAGGGGACCGCCTGCCACCGCTCGTCGTCCGCGGCGGGCCGCTCAAGGGCATGTGTTTCCCGCACCCCACCTCCAGCGCCCAGGTGGCCAGCGCGATCCTGCTCGCCGGGGTGCAGGCCCGTGGTCCGACCGCGATCCGGACGTCCTGGGGCGTGCGGGACCACACCTCCCGCATGCTGCGCCAGTTCGGGGTCCCGGTGGAAGAGCAGCTTCCGTCCGGTGGCGCCAGGCTCGTCAGCGTGGCGGGCCCGGCACGCCTTCGGGGGTGCTCCTTGCGCGTGCCGGGCGACTTCTCGGCGGCTGCGTTCTTCCTCGCGGCCGCGGCCGGCTGCCCGGGTGCCCGGGTCACCGTGCGGGGGTTGGGGCTGAACGACAGCCGGATCCAACTCCTGGACACCTTGAAGCAGATGGGCGCCAGAGTGGACGTGGGGCCGATCGCGCTCGAGGACGGAGAGCCCGTGGGCGAGGTCACCGTGACGGGCCCGGAGGAGCTGCGCCCCTCGGATATCACCCCGCAGCAGGTCGTGCGACTCGTGGACGAGGTCCCGGCCTGGGTGGTGGTGGCGAGCGCCGCGCGCGGCACTTCGCGGCTGCGCGGCGCGGAGGAGTTGCGGCTCAAGGAGAGCGACCGCCTCCACGCCCTGACCGAGGGCCTGCGCGTTCTCGGGGTGCAGGTGGAGGAGTTCCCCGACGGCCTGGCCATCCATGGCGGTCCGGTCGGTGGCGGCCTCGTCCGCGCGCACGGTGACCACCGCATCGCGATGGCATTCGCGGTTCTCGGCAACCGGGCCGCCGGGCCGGTGACCGTGGACGACGGGTCCTGCATCGCCACCTCGTACCCGGGGTTCAGCGAGGCGCTGCGTTCGCTGGGCGGCCGGGTGGAAGATGCGCAGGCCCCGCGGGGGGGGGCATGAGCTTCGTCGTCACCATCGACGGCCCCTCGGCTGCCGGCAAGAGCACGGTGGCACGCGAGGTCGCGGGGCGCCTCGGGCTCCTGTACGTGGACACCGGTGCTCTGTATCGCGCGCTCGCCCTGAAGCTCCAGCGGCAGGGTGGGTCGCCGGAGCAGCAGGCCGAGGTGGAGCGGATGCTCGAGGGCACGCTCCTGGACCTCTCGGGGTCGCCCGAGCAGCTGCACGTCTGGCTCGACGGCGAGGATGTGAGCGGCCTGATCCGCACCCCGGAGGTGAGCGAGCTGTCCTCGCGGCTGGCCGCATTGCCGGTGGTGAGGCGCTGGCTCGTCCAGATCCAGCGAGCCCTGCGCGAGCGCGGACCGCTGGTGGGCGAGGGACGGGACCTCGGGACCGTGGTGTTCCCGGACGCCGAAGTGAAGATCTACCTTGACGCCGACGCGCTGACGCGGGCCCGGCGCCGTGCCCGCGAACTCGAACAGCGGGGGCTGCCCGTCGCACTCGAACAGGTGCTGGCGGAGATCGAGCGGCGCGACCAGCGCGACCGCACGCGCGCGGACAGCCCCCTGCGGCCGGCCGCGGGTGCGATCGTCATCGAGAGCAGCGGCAGGGAGGTGGAGACGGTGGTCCAGGAGGTCCTGCGGGTGGTGCTGGCCGGGCCTGGCTGTCCGCCGATGACGCCCCGGTCGCCGGCCTCTCCCGGGGGGCCGGGTGGCCGCCCCGGGCCCGACCGGGCCGATTAGGAGTTTTCTTGGGCTGGCATTATAGTCTCGCAAAGGCTGTCGTCGGGGTCGTGCTGCGTGCGGCGACCGGGTGGGAAGTGAGGGGGCGCGAGCAGATCCCGCGGTCCGGGGGTTTGGTCGTGGCTTCGAATCACATCTCCTTCTGGGACCCTCCGCTGATCGGCGCCGTCCTCCCCAGGGAAGTGCATTTCCTCGCCAAGGAGGAGTTGTTCTCGAATCCGCTCTTCGGCTCGCTGATCCGGAGCTACAACGCCATCCCGATCCGCCGCGGCATGGTGGACCTGAGCGGGATGGCGAGGGCGGTCGAGACGCTGCGCCGGGGCAAGGCGATGATGATGTTTCCGGAGGGGACCCGGATGCGGGACGGCAGGCTGCACCCGGCGCGGCCCGGGGTCGGCATGATGGCGGTCAACGCCGATGTGCCGATCGTGCCGTGCTACATCTCCGGCAGCAGCCGGCCTGGCCGGTGGCTGACCCGGAAGTCGAGGGTCCGCGTCTCTTTCGGACCCGCATGGAAGTGGCAGGATCTGGCCGGCCCGGGGGCGGACCTCACGCCAGGACGCGCGCTCTACCAGGAGGTGGGGAACGCGGTCATGCGGGAGATCGCCCGGCTGAAGGCCGACCAGGAACTTACGGCATCACGTGGGGCGGTCTGAACCGCCCCCTATCTTAATGTTCAAGGAGGTTCTCATCCCCATGCAGGACACGACCGAAACGACCCTCAACCCCATTGCGGACTCACCGCAGCGGGCCCCGTCACCCCCACCCATCCCGTTCAACGCCGACGACGAAGACGAGCTGGACTTCGAGCAGCGTGCCGAGATGTTCGGCCAGTACGAGGAGTCGCTCCGCTCCATCAGCGAGGGCGAGATCGTTCGCGGTACGGTGCTCGGCATCGACGAGAAGGAAGTCCTGGTGGATGTCGGCTTCAAGAGCGAGGGCGTCATCTCGCTCGCCGAGTTCACCGACCCCTCCAGCATCAAGGTGGGTGACATCCTCGAGGTCTTCCTCGAGAAGATGGAGAACCAGGACGGGCTCGTCGTGCTCTCCAAGCAGCGCGCGGACTTCGTGCGCGTCTGGGACCGCGTCAAGGAGGCCCACGACACCGGGCAGGTGGTGGAAGGGAAGCTGGTCCGCAAGATCAAGGGCGGAGTCGTCGTCGATCTCTACGGGGTCGAGGCCTTCCTGCCGGGCTCGCAGATCGCGCTGCGCCAGGTGCAGAACGTGGATGCGCTGCTGGGCCAGAACGTGCAGGTCAAGATCATCAAGCTGAACAAGCGGCGCCGGAATATCGTGGTGTCGCGCCGGGCCGTGCTCGAGGAGGAGCGCGACCGGATGAAGTCCAGCATCCTCAAGGACCTCGCGAAGGACCAGATCCGCGAGGGCGTGGTCAAGAACATCACCGACTTCGGCGCCTTCGTGGACCTGGGTGGCATCGACGGCCTGCTCCACATCACCGACATGTCCTGGGGACGCGTCTCGCACCCGTCGGAGATCTCGAAGATCGGCGACAAGGTGCGGGTCAAGGTGCTCAACTTCGACCCCGAGAAGGAGCGCATCTCGCTCGGTCTGAAGCAGCTCGAGCCCTACCCCTGGGAGGGCGTCGACGAGAAGTACAAGGTCGGCGACCGCATCAACGGCAAGGTGGTCTCGATCACGGACTACGGCGCATTCATCGAGCTGGAAAGGGGCGTCGAGGGGCTCATCCACGTCTCCGAGATGTCGTGGACGCGGCACGTTCGACACCCGTCCAAGGTCGTCAACATCGGCGACATCATCGAGGCCGTGGTGCTGAAGGTGGACAAGGCGAACGAGAAGATCTCGCTCGGTCTCAAGCAGGTCGAGCCGGATCCCTGGCTGACGCTGGACGAGAAGTACCCGGCCGGCATGCGCGTGCGCGGGAAGGTCCGCAACCTGACCAACTTCGGCGCGTTCGTCGAGCTCGAAGAGGGCATCGACGGGCTGGTACACGTCTCGGACATGTCGTGGACCAAGCGCGTCGCGCACCCCAACGAAGTGCTCAAGAAGGGCGACACGGTGGAGGTGGTGATCCTGTCCATCGACAAGGAGCACCGCCGCATCAGCCTCGGCCTGAAGCAGGTCAGCGAGGATCCGTGGCCTTACCTGGCGGAGCGCTTCCCCTCGGGCATGGAGCTGACGGGGGCGGTCAATCGCCTGTTCGACCGCGGCGCGATCGTGGACGTCGGCGAGGGCATCGAGGGCTTCGTGCCGCTCTCGCAGCTCGGCATCGAGGATCTCAAGCGCCCCAACGACGCCTTCGAGGTGGGCGAGGAGTTCGCCATGAAGGTGACGCGCGTGGATGTCGCCAACCACCGGCTGATCCTCAGCGTGAAGGCCTGGCTCTCCGAGCAGGACGACATCGCGCTCGCCGAGTGGACCTCCAAGCGGAACTCCGTCCGCGCCAAGATCGCGGCGAACCCGCCGGAGGAGGCCCCGGTGGACCCGAAGGTCAAGGAGAAGGACCCGGTCGAGCCGGAGGACGAGGAATAGGCGCCGGGAACGCGCCTCGCGCGTGACAGGACGTGGCACCCGCCGGGCGGGGACGCACTCCCCGCCCGGTTCACTTTTCCGGGCAGGCGCTCTATCCTCCCCACCCATGTCGGTTCTCCACGTGCTCCTGCTCGCCCTCCTGGCCACCACGCCGGCGCCCTCGTCCGTCCGGCAGGTGCTCGAGTCCTGCCCGGCCGATAGCCTCCTTGCGCCCCTGGCCCGGCTCGAGGCCGCCCGGCTCGGCAGCGACGCTGCGGAGGCGGCGCTCACACTCGGCCGGCTGCACTACGCGCGCGGCGAGTACCGCCAGGCCGCCGGGGATTTCGCCCGCGCCATCCCGCGCTTCGACCCCGCCCGCCGCGGCGAGGCCCACTACTGGACGGGGCTTGCCTGGCTGGGCGCGGGGGAGGTGGGGCAGGCGCGGGCGGCCTTCGTGGAGGCGGCGCGGAAGGACTCCCCGCGGCGGCCGGAGGCCCAGCTGGGAATGGCGCTCTGCTGGGAGGCGGCGCGCCAACCCGAGCGCGCGCTCGAGACGCTCCAGGCCCTCCTCGCCGGCGAGCCCGGCGAGGCCGGCCCGGCCGCGCTGGAGCACGTCGCGGTGCTCGCCGCCCGGCTGGAGCGGCCCGAGCTCGCCCGCCGCGCGCGCGAGCGGCTCGCCAGGGACTACCCGCGCAGTATCGAGGCGGTGCGAGCCGTGCGTCCCTTGGCCACGGGGGCCGCGCGGGCCGCGCACCCTGTGTCCCGTCCGCTGGCGCCGGCAGCGGCGCGCGTGGCGCCTCCGCCCGTGGCCGCGCAGGTGCCGCTGGCCGTCCAGATCGGCATCTTTCGCGAGAAGGCCCGGGCGCGCGAGCTCGCCGAGCGCGCCGGGCGCGAGGGATTCCGGCCCGTGCGTGTCACGGCCCTGGCCGATGCGGGCGGCAGGCTCTTCGCAGTGCGCGTGGGCCTCTATGCCACCGCCGAGGATGCCCGCGGCGCTGGCGTCCGGCTGGGGCGCGCGCTGGGCGTCGCCTGGCGGGTGGTGCCCGCACCGTGAAGCCCCCGAAGAACGTGGGCCGCACCCCGCTCATGGAGCAGTACCTGAGCGTCAAGCGCGAGCACCCGGACGCCTTCCTCTTCTTCCGGCTCGGCGACTTCTACGAGATGTTCTTCGAGGACGCTGCCCGGGGAGCCGCGCTGCTCGGCCTCACGCTCACTTCACGCAACAAGCAGGATCCCGAGCCCATCCCGATGTGTGGCATCCCCTGGCACCAGCGCGACGCCTACCTCGCGCGCCTGCTGCGGCTGGGCCACAAGGTCGCCGTTTGCGACCAGCTCGAGGACGCGGCGCTGGCGAAGGGCCTGGTCCAGCGCGGCGTCACGGAGGTGCTGACGCCGGGCTCGGTCACGGGTGACGCCTTCCTCGAGGCCTCGGCGAACAATTTCCTGGCCGCGCTCTGGCCGGGGACGGAGACGCTGGGGGTGTGCCTGGCGGACGCCTCGACGGGCGAGGTCAAGCTGGCGGAGGCCCCGTGGGAGGACGCGCCGGGCTTCCTCTCCCGCCTGCGTGTCGCCGAGTGGCTCACGCCGCAGGAGCGTGACCTCGAGGATACAGCCGGCGGCCGGCTCGAAGCCGCGCTGCGCGGGCTCCCAGGCACCCGCAGCACCGCGACCGCGCAGCGCTTCCTCGACCCCGGGCTGCCGCGCGCACGATGGGACGCGGCCGGCTCGGCCCTGCTCGACGCGCTACCCGTCGCGGCGCTGGCCGCTGCGACCGCCCTCGACTACCTCGACCGCGTACAGGGCGGCGCGGCGCTCCAGCTCACGCGGGTCGAGCGCTGGAGCGAGGAAGCCGTGCTGCGCTACGACGGTGCCACGGCGCGCCATCTCGAATTGTTCCAGGCGCAGCCCGGGGGCGACCCCGCACACACCCTGTGGCGCCACCTGAACCTGTGTGTGAGCCCGCCCGGGACGCGCCTGCTGCACGCCTGGCTCGAGCGTCCCCTCACCGACCTGCCAGCCGTCAGGGCCCGCCACGACGCGGTCGGGGCCTGGCTCGCGGCCGGCACGGCGCGGAGCGCGTTCCGCGAGCGCCTCAAGGGGCTCGCGGATCTCGAACGCCTGGCTGCCCGGCTCGCGTGCGCCAGGGCGACGCCGCGCGACCTGGGCGCCCTGCGCGACGCGCTCGGCCGCCTCCCGGCGCTGGCGGCGGCGCTGGGGGACCTCCCCGGGCACGCGGCCGGCGGCGCCTCGCTCGCGGTCGACGCGGCCCTCGAGCCGTTGCTCAGGAAGGCGCTCGTGGACGATCCACCGCCGCTCTCACGCGAAGGCGGCATCATCCGTCCCGGCCACGACGAGCGCCGCGACGAACTGGACGCCCTGGCCCATTCGGGCAAGCGCTGGATCGCCGAGCTCGAGACCTCGGAACGCGCGCGTACGGGGATCGGCAGCCTCAAGGTGGGTTTCAACCGGGTCTTCGGCTACTACCTCGAGGTCACCCGGTCGCACCTCGAGAAGGTGCCGCCGGACTACGAGCGGCGGCAGACCCTGACGACTGCCGAGCGCTTCGTGACCCCGGCGCTCAAGGCGCGTGAGGCGGAGGTCCTGGGCGCGGAAGAGAAGCTGAAGGCACTCGAGCACGAGCTGTTCACGGTGGTGCGCGAGCGGGCGGCCGCCTATGTCGCCGAAGTCCAGCGCACGGCCGCGACGCTCGCGCGCCACGACGTGGAGGCTGCGCTGGCCGAGGCGGCTGCCCGCTATGGCTGGGTCCGGCCCGGCGTCGACGACTCGGACCGCATCCAGTTGGTCGCGGCGCGCCACCCCGTCGTCGAGCGCCTGCTGGCGCGTGGCGAGTTCGTGCCCAACGACTGCGTGCTGGACGGCTCGGCGCGGCAGATCCTGCTGCTCACCGGCCCCAACATGGGCGGAAAGAGCACCTACCTGCGCCAGGTCGCGCTCATCGTGCTGCTCGCCCAGAGCGGCTCATTCGTGCCCGCCGCGAGTGCGGCGATCGGCTGCGTGGACCGGCTCTTCACGCGCGTGGGCGCGGCGGACCGGCTGGGCGCGGGGCAGAGCACCTTCATGGTCGAGATGAGCGAGACCGCCGACATCCTGCGGCTCGCTACGCCACGCTCGCTGGTGCTGCTGGACGAGATCGGGCGGGGCACGGCGACCTACGACGGGCTGGCCCTGGCCTGGGCGGTGACGGAGTACCTGCACGCGGGCGACGGCCCGCGGCCGCGCACGATCTTCGCGACCCACTACCACGAGCTCACCCAGCTGGCCGGGAGCCTGCCGCGGCTCGCGAACATCCAGGTGACCGTGGATGACTCGGGCGGGAGCGTGGTGTTCCTGCACGGCATCGCCGATGGGGCGGCCGACCGCTCCTACGGCATCCACGTGGCACAGCTGGCCGGGCTCCCCGAGGCGGTCCTCTCCCGGGCGCGCGAGGTGCTCGTGGAGCTCGAGAGCGAGCGGACGGTCGAGCACCTGGAGCCGCCCGGGCGCCGCCGCGCGCGGGCGCCCAGGCCGCCGACCAACCAGCTCCCATTGTTCGGAACGGATCCGCACCCGGTGCTGGAGGAGTTGAGGCGGCTCGAGCTCGAGAAGCTCTCGCCGCTCGAGGCGCTCAACCGGATCGCGCAGTGGAAGCGGACCCTCGGGACGGGATGACCGCGGTGCGCCGCGGGCGTGACGCACCGGCGGCGGCGCCGCGGCCCCTGCGCCACGCCTGGAGGCGCGCCCAACGCCCGGGCCGCTCGGCCTGGATCCAGTCCTCGAACCCCCCGGGCGTGTCGAACCAGGCGCGGATGTCCGCGAGCCGCAGCCAGCGCTCGCAGGTGCGCGGGTCGTACCCCCGGCACGTCACCGGATGCCCCCCGTGGATCGCCCAGCGACGGTCCGGGGCCAGCCGGGCGCAGCGGGTCTCGAAGTGGAGGGACCAGCGCTCCGGCTGCTCCAGGTAGAGCTGCACACCGCCGTGGTGGAGGGCCGAGATCCACTGGTCGTACTCCCACGGCGTGCGCGGTGCATCGATTTCGACCGTGATGGACGTGCAGCACTTGACGCAACCGCGGCAGAGCGCGGCCGTCTCGGCGCGGCGCAGCGCCAGGGATGGTCGCGCGTCCTCTGCCGGATCGGGGCGCACTCCGCGCTTCTTCATGGGGCCCCTGTATAGCCGAAGCGGCGGCGGGAGCCAGGTGAGCGCAGCCGGGTGCGCTCCGCGACTACGGTGCCGGTACCGGGGGCCGCCGCGCCGCCGGCGCCGGTGGTTGGGGGGTGAGGGGGACCGGGCGGGCGCCCCGCCCCCATCGCCGGCGGCGC
>Ga0315276_10001485_pt1 | contig 20995 bp, 16 predicted proteins | sample YL17G05_0_MG_FD_204542 | JGI IMG/M metagenome (GOLD analysis project Ga0315276, IMG submission 204542) | Sediment microbial communities from Yellowstone Lake, YNP, Wyoming, USA - YL17G05_0 | ecosystem: Environmental > Aquatic > Freshwater > Lake > Sediment | place: USA: Wyoming | collected... | reverse complement strand
TCCTTGCAATCCCACCGTGTTTCTCCAGGTATTCGTTAAAATTTTTCACGTCGTAAATGTTCTCCTGCAAAAATGTCTTGAATGCGGCCGCATCTTCCTCAATCTCGAGCCACTCCTTCAAGTGCGCCTCATCGGAAAAATATTCAAACGGCATATTGCCGGGATAGCCGCCGTAAGGGATTTCGCAGACCGCATCGACACAAAAATACGGGATCATCACTTCGTGCGGATCATTTCGGAATTTCTCCGTTGAAACAAGCCTCTCGCAGGTGATGATCACATGCTTTGAGGCGCGCGCCAGATCCTCGTCAACGATAGAAACGCCGCGAATGACGGCGTTTCCATAGACATCCGCATCATTCACATGAATTATGGACACGTCCGGATACAATGCGGGGAAAGTGGCGAATCGCTTTCCGGTATATGGACATAGAATGACCTTCGAGCCGCTCCACTTGAGCGAATCTGCACCAAGGCTTTGTCTGCCAATGATGAAAGGGATGCCAAGCGCTGCCGCCTTGAAGCGCCATGCCATGCCGGCATTCGTCCACTCGACACACCTGACCTTCCCGCTCTCAATATAGCGTCTGGCATTTTTTGAAACTCCCCGGGCCTCCAGTCCTACTATGTAAGCGACATCGCAATGGTTAAAACACTCTCCCGCCGCTAAAATCTGGAAATCATGGGTGGCCGTATGTCCTGACAATCCCAGGTTCTTCTTTTTCTGCCTCACGATCTCATGCATCGCGGCAACAGGGACGCGCACGCCGCCGAAACCGCCAATGGCCAAATAACATCCGTCGGGGACAAATTTTTGGACGGCATCGTTTACCGACATGACCTTATTCACCATCATTCGGTTTCTTTTCCTGAAATATTCTCGCGCCTTATCCGGATCGGGGTTCATGAAGAGCTCGCCCTTTCCCTCTGCAATTACATTCACAATCCCTCCAAATTATAACTGCCAACAAATTCGAATGAATAGGGTTATTTTATTATTCGAGCGAGCGTAAGCGAGTCGAGAATTAAAAGGCATTTCATCTTCTCGACAGGCTCGAAGAATAAAATCCAGCGGTTTTTCAGAAGTTCCCATTTGTCATTAGAAAATTGTTTTATATATAAGATCGTGTATCTGCGGCCTGAATGCCTTTATCTTCTCATTCGTCGTCGATGGATGAATTCGATTCGTAAGCAGAATCACCCAGAAATCCTTCTGAAGATCGATCCAGATCGAACAGCCCGTATATGCAAGATGGCCGATGGAGTGTTTTGAAAAATAGCGGCCCGACGCAGAGTTCCTTGGAGACGGCGTGTCCCATCCTCCCAAAAACACATTGGCCGTCCTTCGCCCCTCAAAATTGAAGTAACGGTGAAGCGTTTCTTTGGGTAGCCAGCCGCTCTTGCCTTTATAGCTGTTTGTCAGTTCAAGCACAAAACGATGCAGATCGGCCGTCGTTGAAAACAGGCCGGCATGACCGGCAATGCCTCCCAGGGCATAGGCGTTTTGATCATGCACTTCGCCGTGAATCACACGCTCGCGCCACGGGCAGTCTTCCGTCGGCGCAAAACGGCGGCGTTCATTTTCCCTGCGCGCCACGCGATCACCGGGACGCCCATACTTGGGTGTCGGGACATGCTGATCCGGGGTGGCGTAACTGCGTTTTGCCGTCGTACTGATGGGGGCGCCGACCGAACTCACAAAAAAGGTGTCCTGAAGACCCATCGGTTTTGCAATACGACTGGAAAACAACACATCCAGCGCCGCTCCGCCCGCCTGAGCAATTACCTCCCCCAAAAAAACATATCCTATATCACTATATAACGTCTTTTCGCCCGGCCCGGTCAGTGGAGGTTCATTATAACACGCATCAAGGATAAAGCGTTTTCCGCCCTCCGTCCCGACCAGATCGAGCGGCAGTTCCCGATAATAGGGCTGCCACTCCGGCAGACCGGATGTGTGGTTTAACAGATGTTCAACGGTAATCAGTCTATGTGCAGCAAGTCTTGTCCCGCCAAGCCACTGATAAACGGTGTCCGTCAGCTTCAAAAGATTTTCTTCTACAAGCATCATCACCAGTGTTGCGGTGCACACCGGTTTCGTAAGTGATGCGATATCAAAACATGTTCCGCCGCGAGCGTCCCCGTATTGTCCATGGTGGACGATCTCGCCCTCCCTGGCGACCAAAAGATCAGCCGCCGGAAAAACACCGTCAGTTATCGCCTTCTCCATTGCCCGATTGATTGTTTCTTTCATGATCCTGTTCTTTCCCATTGTGTCATTCTGGGCCTGCCATATATGTGGCGGGCGAAGAATCCCACGACTCCCCCGGGACCCTTCGACTCCGCGCCCTGTGGGGCGCTTCGCTCAGGGTGAGGGGTCGGGAAAATCCCCGACCCCTCAACTAAATACGCCCGTAATAAATTTTAGCGAGGGCTTTCCCTCCTCTGTCGTATCAATAACTAATCGGGCCCCCAGTGGAAGCGTCACAAACGGGTTTGTATGGCCGGCCGGATAATCAACAATGACGGGCCCCTTAAAATCATCAAGCACATCTTGAATCATGGTGTGGACATCATGTGGCTCCCCCGCCTGAGTGACGATCGAACCGAATACGATGCCGCGCACACCGGAGAGCCTGCCGGAATTTTTGAGCTGCGTTAGCATCCTGTCAAGGACATAGACCTTCTCGCCTATCTCTTCAATGAAGAGGATTGCATCATCGGTCTTTAATTCATAGGGCGTTCCCATGCTGCTGTTGATAAGGGAAAGGCATCCCCCCACAAAGGCGCCTTCCGCCCTGCCCGGCTTTAGAACCTTTGCCCGGCCCGTCGGCATTTGCCCCAGCGGACCTTCTGTGGTTAGTGCGCGCATCAGATATTCACTTGTAAGAGGATCGCACTCTTTTCCAAGCGTTGAAACAACGGGACCATAAAACGTCGGCGTCGAACACTGCTGCCTTAAGAACGTGAGAAGCGCGGTCACATCGCTAAAACCTATGAGAGGTTTTGGATGATTCCGGATGATGCCCGCATCGAGCAGCGGAATGATCCGTTGAGAACCGTAGCCCCCGCGGGCAAAAAGAATTGCACGAATCTTCATGTTGCAGAAGAGCTCCATGAGCTCTTCTGCCCGTCTCTTGTCGCTGCCCGCCAGATAGCGCGTCTGATCAAAGATGTCATTGCGGTGATAGACCGAAAAGCCCATCCCCTCAAGTGTTTTAAGCCCCTTTTTGAATTCATTGCGGTCGAATGGAGAGGCCGATGCCGCGATACCGACAGTATCACCCTTATGCAGTACGTGGGCATGTTTCATGCTGCGGATTTAATGGCATTTCTATAAAGATGACAAGGGATAATTACCAAGTTGAAGAGGTGATGTGTCCGACACTGGATGTCGGACACCTCGCCCCTTGGAACCGCGTCGAGAGATCAAAACATAGGTGTTGCGCTGCTGACTGCCACCCCGTCCGTGGCATCCGCCCCAAAGAAGGTGTGCGATATGTCGTCGATGGCAATTGCAGATATGTCATGACCGCTTCCGGCCCAAGTGGTCGACCCCGGGATATCTGTCGTCGACAAATCCTTCCTGTAAAGGTCTCCATTTGCGTCTGATATAATAGCAATCGGATTGGAAGGCGATGATTCGGAGACCACAATATTTCGCAACACGACCGTAGGGAGTTCGAATGATAAATCAATCTGTAAAGCATTGAATCTTTGTATTGTGCTTATATCCCAATCAAATGTCAGCGGCCTGTTACTATCATCTGGATTTAATATCATGTACTTATGTAATGAATGGAAGAACTGATCGGTTGAGTTTAAAAGAGCTATATAAACTAACGTTGGACCTGAGACCGGGATTATCTTAAAGAGTGCCGCATCGGCAATGCCGTCTACAGGCGGGTTGTTGTTGAAATTTACGAATTCCGCGACTGCCCAAGTTGCCTTGTGAATTATGCCGTCGGCCTGAAATATAGTGAGGTAAGCACTTGTCGCCGAACCCGCATCGCTAATGAGCAACCCAAGATAATGCCCGACGCTGGGATCCATTGGCATGATGTCAAGCCCTGTACTCCTCACAAGGCCTTTTATGGGGCCAAGCGCTGCCATGGGTTTCATCGGCGTGCCGATCACTGAACCGTTCGTGAGTGATATCCTGTCAAGCTCAACCGAGCTCGACGTCCTGATCGCCACTATCACCTCATCGGTAGAATCGGCAAATGCAACGTGCATGGGCTCTCCCACCGCATCGAGCGAGAATTCATGGGTATCCTGAAGCGCTCCATCTATGAGGTGCCCGACAAGGAGTTTTTTGTCATCCTTGCTTGTCACAACGGCAGTGAAGTCCGTTGTGGTCGGCACGATAGCGATGGAATGGGCATAGCAACCCGGGATATCAATAGTTGTTGGACTGGTTGAGCCAACCACAATCTGGTTTGTTGTCGTATCGCTTCCCTGTTTGAGCAGCACCGGAATGCCGTCAGGAGGTAAAATAGCGATATCAACGGCCCGGCCTGTAACTTCTTTGCCGGCGCAGTTTGCTAAAAGCTCAGGGACTGCAATTCGCAATGCGGGGCTTCTGATATTACCATCGAGATCGATGATATAGATTGCAATTGAATCCCCAACCGCCGCCTTGAGCAATAATACAAACTCACCGTTCTCATCGGCAAATGCGCAGGCATGACCGGCCTCGTTACAGATAGCGGGCAGCTGTGTCTCTTGAGCATATGAATCTTTGACGAAGAGATTTAAAATCCCCGAAATCCTGATAGCTGTAACGCTCTCGTTGACGGCCATGACAAGCGATCCGCCCGGGACGGCACCTGCTGTGCCCGTTACCTTGACATATCCATTGGCATCCGGAGAGGAAACGACAACCCGTCCGGTTATGGGCGCCGGTAAATCAACAAGCGGCGCTGAAATAGACGATGTGCCACAGGCCGCCCATATAAACGATATAATGACGAGCAATACGACCGATAATTTTTTGCACACCTTCATTTTATTCTCCTATTAACAAGATTCTCCTCTTCATTATTTTAGCAAGTAGAGTGCCAAAAAAATCTGGAAAAAAAATATTCTTAAATATCCAATAATTACAAATATTTCAAAAACAGTTCATATTATGAACTCATAATATAATTAATATTCTGATTTATATTATATATCATGAACGTTAGTTCATATTATAGATTATATATGTTTCAATCTGGGTGATTATGTTATAATTAAATTTGACATATGATATTTTTTTGACGTTTGGGGGGTGTTAAATGGGTGTTCAAAACATTACGAATATAAACGGAAAATATCGGGTCATTCGCATGCTTGGAGGTGGGGCGTTCAGCGAGGTCTATCAGGTCGAGGGGCCGGGCGGTATATGCGCCCTCAAACTCCTGAGGGGGGCACTGGAGTCACTTAAAAGATCGACTCTGGAAGAGTTCAAAAACGAATTTTCAGTCCTCAAGGACATGCGCCACCCTTACATCGCATCCATTTTGGATTTTGGATTCGATGATACACTAGAACGCTATTACTACACCTCTGAGTTCATTGACGGACAAGATCTTTTAAGCGCATCTGAAAGTCTGTCCCTCTCCGTAATAACGGACCTCTTTGTTCAGGCGCTCCGCGCGCTGTCCTACCTGCATTCATTTCGCATCTATCACTTCGACATCAAAGCGGCCAACGTCCTTGTCGTCAGCGCCGATAAACCGTCCATTAAGATAATTGATTTCGGACTTGCCGGTATCGATCCCCGCGGCAGACTCATCGGAACGCCTTCATACATGGCCCCGGAGATCGCGGCACGAGAGAATGCGGACGGGCGCGCGGACCTCTATTCCCTTGGAGTGCTCTGGTACTCTGCCGTGGCGCGCACAAATCCGTTCCGCGCGGTCGAAAGAACTGAAACTTTATCGCGCCAGTTAAAACTTGTGCCGGAGCCGCCTTCTCATTTTATGCCGGCCATCCCCGGATGGCTCGATGCCGTGATCATGAGGCTTTTGGAAAAAAACCCGGCAAACCGTTTTCAGGTTGCATCTGCCGTAATCCGCGAGATCAACCGCTTAAGCGGCGCCCACTATCCACTTGAAACGCGCGAGACCCTCTTGTCCTATCTTCCCGATGAAGGGCGCTTTGTGTGCAGAGAAGATGAATTTTCTCAAATCGAGGGCGACCTTGACCGTTACAAAGATGCCTTGGGTAAAAGCGGCGGATGCCTCATTCAGGGGTCAGTGGGCACCGGCAAGACGCGCCTGCTCAAAGAGCTTAAGTACCGCTTACAACTCAAGGACATTCACGTTTCCTGGGCATCCGCCTCTGAAAGGGACCAGTTTGCCAGCTGGTGTGATCGTCTCGCATCACATATCTCCGGGGGACAGGAATTCCATGTGTTCATCCTCGACGATGCTCACCTGGCAGTGCAGGATGAAACCGCAAGGGTAAGATTGCTCTCTTTAATTTTAAAATCAAAGCGGCCCGCCAAATCTTCGTCGGCATGGATTGCGCTTGCAACAGGCCCTTTCGAAGATGAATCGTCACGTGTCTCTTTGGAATCTCTCTTGCCGCTTCACATTGAGGTCAAGGCATTTTCCTGCGACGAACTGGGAGAATATCTGGTCTCTCTCACCGGACTTGAAATCCCGCCGGCCCCCTTTCTTGAAGGGCTTTATGAACGCACCGAAGGCAATCCCTTCTTTGTAACCGAGATACTAAAATCCTTAATCGCGGGCGGCGGCCTCTTCGATGAAAAGGGGCGCTGGAAGGCGGCCGTCTTCGAAGACATGGGCGTTGATTTTTCAAAGGCGGTCATTCCCCACACAATGGAAGAGCTGCTTCTGAAACGAATCGCGTCTCTCTCCCAAGAAGCGCGGCTACTTATTGAGGCGCTTTCCGCCGTGTCGCGCCCCGCCACGACCATCGAGCTGGGGGCTTGGGCAGGTATTAAAGATCCTTATCCCGCCGCAAGGGAGCTTTTGCAGCAGGGCGTACTCGACCGCATGGAGGGATTTGCACTGCGACTGAACAACGCGCTTTTGGGTCAGGTAATCTACAACGCCATAACCTTACCGCGACGCAGCGCCCTGCATGACAGGATTGCCGCTTCGCTCAAAGAGTCGGGCGCAACCGCAGAAGAGATTCTAGATCATGTCCGCAAAGGTTCTAATCCCAAGGCGGCATTTGCGGCGGCACTTGATTTGGGTGAAAAGGCGCTGAAAGCCGGACGCGGCGAACAAGCGGCCTCCTATATCAAACACGCACTGGGCTTAATTGATCCCAACGATATTGAGCAAAGGGTCGATGTGCAAATGAAATTGGGCGAGGCCTTTCTCATAAGCCATGATTATGCCGCCGCATCTGAACAGTTTTCGGCGGTTAAGGACATTATCGCAAGTTATTCCGAAAGCCCGACCACTGCATCTTGGCAGGCGGGAGTGCTCACGCGCCTTGGCGGAACGCTCATCAAGCTTTCACAGTTTGATAGGGCGCGAGCCGTTTTCCACGATGCCAAGACGGCGCTCAAGCTCGCCGGCGGCGACAAGGTCCGCGAGCTTACCATTGAGAACTTTTTGGGAAGCATTGTCTATTTTGAAGGCCATCTTGAAGAAGCCAAAAGGATTTTTGAAAAAACAAGAAACGCGGCCTCTCAAATTGCCGAAGGCCAAAAAGAACGCATCACCAACAATGACCTCGGGATTGTCATGACGGCTCTTAACAAATTGGACGACGCCGAAACAATCCTTAACGACGACCTTAAGCAGGCCCTTGAAATCGGCGACGACTTGATCATCGGCCGCGCCCATTACAATCTTGCCCAGATGCATTCGTCGCGAAAGGCCTATGATGAAGCGATTGAATCATACAAGCAATGCGCCGAGGTGTGCCGGCGCTCTCATAACACAGAACTTTTGCTGCGCGTCTACAACGGTCTCGGCAACGCCTATCAAATCATGAATGAACCTGATCAAGGAATCGCCTTCTATGAGCGCGGTCTGGCGCTCCATGAGCGCATCGGCGATCTTCGCGGCGGCGCCGCAATCGGCGTCAACATGGGCATTTTAGAATCCGCCCGCGGCAAGATCGAAGCCGCATTGGACCACCTCATCCCCGCGGTTGAGTATTTAAGAAGCGTGCCGTCTAAGGCTTCATCTGACTGGGTAGCGCTTTCACGCGGACTTCTGGAATTGGGAGATATTTCACGAAAGAAAGGAAGACAAGATGAGGCGCGCGGCTATCTTGAGGAGGCGCGGCACATTGCCTCGCGCATTTCACAGGCTGCGCCGCAACGTTTTTGGATCACCGCGGCCCTTCTTGATGTGGCCCGGGCGCAGGGCCGCGAAGGCGAGTTGTCGGACCTCATGACAATGCTTGAGTCTCTGGCCGCAGGCGAGGCCGAACGCCGGACCTTAGAAGAGATCAAGAAACAACGCCGTGTTTCTGAAAAGATGGAAGCACCGCCATCGCAGGGCTTAAAAGAAGCTGGCCGGGCGCCGTCCATATCCGCACAAGCCCCGGATGAAACAGAAAAATACCTTGCGCTTCTTGAGATCAACAAGCTGATCGCAGCCGACACCGATGTTCAATATGTAATAAAGACTGCTCTTTTTTATGCGCTTGAACTTGCAAACGCCCCGGCGGGCGCAATAATAATTATCGATAATAAGGGTTTTATCTCGCTTAAACATGAGCGTAATATGGAAGACAGGGAGGAAGACCCCCCCTTCTTTCAAAAGATTTTTAAACATGTCCTCGAAAGCAGCCGGCCTGTATATGTTGATGACGCCTGCACCGACGGGCGGTTTGCAAAAGAACACTACGTGCGCGAAAATAAACTTCGTTCAATCCTTTGCCTGCCCCTTCGTGTGCACAAGCGGACGACAGGAATTTTATATCTTGAGAATCGTCATCAAGTCAGCGCCTTTGCCAAGGTCAACATGCGCCTGCTTGAAGCATTCGCTGAACAGGTTGGACCGCCCATAGAGACGGCCATTTTGCTCACAAAGGCATCCCGGAAAGAAAAAGAGCTCTCGACTGCACTCAATGAGGCAATCTTAAAGGCGGAGCACGCAGAGACGCAACTGATGCAGCAACAAAAACAATTCAAATCAGGGCAGGGAGAGTCGACGCTCGAGAGCCCGGTTGCATTCCTTGATGACGTAAACGCCTATGATCCGGAAAAGTCGTGGGCCGATTATGAAAGGCTCATCATTGCAAAATGTTATGAGGCAAATGACTTCAGGGCAAAGCCGACCGCCTCCGAACTGGGCATCGCCACTACAACACTTTATAAACGCATTAAGGATTTTGATCTGGAAAATCGCGCCAACAAATCATACCGGGAGCCGTTCACCTACGAACGCGGCAAAAAGATAGAAGACTATTTGCCCCCCATCTTCTCAGCTGCACTCAAGGCGGCGCACGGAAAACCCAAAGATGCCATCGCAAACCTTCGTGTGAGCCAGGGTTATTTCTACAAGGTCATAAAGGCGGCTAAAAAAATGAGATTGCCTAGCGATAAGTCGTAACTTCATCCAGGAGTCGCCTTGGCGGAACCTTCGGCCTTTCAGCCGGGGTTCCAATGGGAAGCATTGCAAGGGGGCGAAGGCCGCGCGGCAGATTCAGGATCTCCGCGGCCTTTTCTTCATTAAAAGCGCCGATCCAGCAGCAACCAAGTCCAAAAGAAGTTATCGTAAGCAACATGTTCTGGATTGCCGCCGCCGTATCCTGCAGGGCATAGGTGTTCCTTCCACGATCGCCGTAACTTCGCTCAACGTGGTGCAGGTCGGCGCAGACAACAATCACAACAGGCGCTTCGTTAATGAACGGCTGATGACCTGCCTCAACTGCCAGCCGCTGTTTGAGTTTGGCGTCACGAACGACATGAAATCTCCAGCACTGCGTATTCCCCGCCGATGGCGCCCATATTGCGGCCTCAAGGATCCTTTGAACCGTCTCCTCGCTGACCGGTTTTGTCGAATCAAACTTGCGAATGGAACGCCGTGTTTTAATGAGTTCTAAGAGATCCATATTTGCCTCCTATTAAATCCTAAATTCTAATATCTAAATTCTAAACAAATTCCAATAACCAAAATTCAAAACACATTCTGAGGGTAAGCATCTAAAATGTTTTGGTTATTTGCATTTTGAATTTCGTATTTGTTTAGGATTTCGGATTTCGTGCTTAGGATTTGCCTTAAAGCAGCAGGTCATCCAGATCCGGTATGACATCCTCCTTCGGGGGTTCTTCTTCCAGCGGAGGTATGGGACGCGCCGTAGCCGGGGCGGGCTTGGAAAAACCGTGCCGATACAGCGAGACATCGTCACTGTTAGATCGCACAATATCAATTTGGTGTCTCGATTGCCGCTCCCACTTCTTGAGCGCCTTCTCCAGAAGGGGCTGGTTCATTGACCAAAGAAGGGTGTTCTCCCCTTCGAGCTTCTGTTCAGAAAAAAGGCGATAGCTGATTGAAAATGTTTCCACACCCTGCTCATCGGAACCGCCCCACACAATGAAGCTTGCAGGCTCCTGAATCTGCAGCCTGATCGGCTTGTCCGGATCCCACTCGGTACGCAAAAATCCGACTATGTTGAGATTTAAACGAACCACCCAGAGGGGATCGGTCAGGCCCTTCATTATGAGCATTAGCTCATCCAAGAAGGTCATCTGGTTGAGCTTGTCCTTTTGTATCTGCTGCTTTGCATTGTAGGTGATCACTTCGATGTTGTCCGGAACTAAAAGGCCAAAGAAAGAACGTAGGAAATTGAACACCTGCTCAAAGAACCATACGTTGGTCTCTTCAAGCGACATCTTTGTAAAATCGAGCTGCGAATTAAATCCCCACGAGCCGACAACAAAGTTTCGCCTGGATTGCTCCATCAAAAAATCATCTAAACCGGTCGGTACTTGAAACTGATTTTCCTGAGGATTTCTTGGGGGCATATTAATGATGCTAACTCAAAATAAGGAGGCTGTCTACATCATCTTCAAACGTAAAACGCCACGACATGCTCGCACAGCGACTCGGCTTGCAAATCCCCCCTCGCCCCCCTTTATTAAAGGGGGGATGGGGGGATTTTATTTACAGAGAGAAGCGAGCAGAGTATGTCGTGGCGTTTTACACCAATTCATACTTCAGCTCATGCTTCGGCCAGACGACACGGGCCATAATCTTTCGACCTGTTTCGGCAGCAAGATAGCCCCAAGCAACCGCAAGTCTTTCCAGCTGGACTTCGGGAGTTACCTGTTCAGATCTGCCGATAATGATTTCAGAAGCCTCAAGCTCAAAGGCCACCTTTGCCATGGCAAAGGTGGCGTCTTTTGCAGGCACTACAAGAGGAATAACAGTTGTTCCATGCTTTTCAGCCATCGCAACCACGTGGGTCAGAAGTAGTTGGTCGTCGTGAGGCAGCGCCTCGACCTCTCCGCTCGAAGGAACAGGCAGCCTCTCGATCGTCAACACCACCACATCGGTCGTCTTTAGATCGGTCTTCGCAAGCGTTGCCTTGAGATGGTTAAGGCTTGTTGGGTCACGCACAGCAACAACGACTCGCCGCTCCTTTTTGCATCCACATCGCTCCGGCGTTATCTCCCCCTCAAAGCGCAAGTTGACCTTCTCATGCTTGTCTGCTTCGGCCTTGCGCAACTTTTTGTTGTGAAACTCGGAAAATAAAAACAACATAAAGAAAGATAATGTAAAAATAGTGCCCCATTTTGTGGCTATCGTCTTTGTAAGAAGGTTGGCCAAAGTAATCAGAAACAGCACCAAAAAGATGACCGCGAGTCCAATCGGAATTTCTACACCCAAGATCTTAATATTGAAAGGAACCTTCCATTCGCGCGGACTTTTATCCCTGAAACGGAGCATAAGCACTGCTGCAGTTTGAGTCGTGAAACTCCACATGAGGCCAAAGGCATATGCCTCACCTAGAAGATAGACATCACCCCAGCAGAGCAGGATGGTGACGATCTGAACCAGTGCGATCATGGTCACAATACGGTAGGTGGTGCCGTATCTCTTGTGAGGATGGCGGAACCAATCTGCCAAAACGCCATCCTCTGCCACACGACACAGGACACTATTTGAACCAATGATGGCCGTGTTGACAGCACCCGAAAGAATGGCGGCCCCAACAAGAACGACAAACCCCTGAAAAGCAAGTTTGATCGTATAGGGTCCGGAAAGATACATGACAAGCCCTGCGATGACATTGTCTATATATTTGAGACGAATATCGTCAGGGATGATCATCACCGCAAGGAAAGAAACGACGGCGGTGAACATGAAACTGAAAAGGAAGATGACAAACGCAGCCCTCTTCATGTTCTTGAGCTTGGGTTTTGCTATTTCACGATAGACCTGCGCCAGCGTCTCCTCCCCGCTCATGGCAAGTACTGAATGGCCGATTGCCACCAGAATCCCCACGGCTCCAATCGCCTTCGCCCATGAAATATCATTGAGCCATCCCCACGCCTCCGGGGTGATCTGAGGCGTTGTGGGAGGAAGCGGCGCGGGATGAAGGATTAAGGTGGCCCCAGACCAAATGAGTATAATCACCACCATCACCGCTGTCGCCATCATGATCTTGAGCGCCTTGTCGCTGGATTCCTCAATACCAATGACATTCTTGCGCCAAAAATAGAGTGTGACAATAATAGCGAAGATGATGGATCCGTAGACTGGCGAGACCTGCAAATGAGAAAAACCTATCCAGACCAGGACCTCATTGATAAACCCCACAAGATACTTGCCTGCGCAGACGGAACTTATAGGCCCTGTAAGGGCGTAGTCAAAGATCAGGGCCGAAACGGAAATCTTTGCCATCGTGCCGCCCATTGCTTCTTTCACCACACGATAGACGCCGGCCCTGACAAACATTGCGCATGATTCGATGTAGGTCGCACGAACTCCATAGGCGAAAATCATGACAAAGGCGATAAACCACGGCGCCGCCTTCCCGACCGCCTGTTCGGCAATTCCGCAAACATAGTAAGCGCTTGATGCAAGATCACAAAGGACGATGGCAGCGGCACGCCAGAAGGATATAAACGAGAGCATCGCGGTGGTAATGACAACCGCGGTTGTTTTCGCCCTGTAAGGGGCCATTTGATCGTGCATATTGGATTATTCCTCGGACATCTCACGTTCGCGAAGCTGTATCCGCTCAAATACATCCTCAGGCGACCTTAACTTGGCCAGCTCCGGAACAAGTTTTGTATCGGAAAAGACAGCGGCGATTCGGGCAAGGAGCTTCAAGTGACGCCCAAACTCCTTCTCCTCGGTCGGCGAAAAGAACAGGCAAAAGACATTTGCCGTAAGTGGAGGCCCCTCTTTGGCCGTATCCTTGATGGCTTCGTGAGAAACGCCCATGACCACCACAATATCTTTAACATTGGAGATCCGGGCATGGGGAATCGCAACACCTATGGGAAGAAAGGTGGTGGCAGAGGCCTCACGATCAAGGATGGCCTTGATGAGCTTATCCTTTTCCTTAATATGATGTTGCTCCGCAATGTGGCGGACAAGTTCCTTATAAACCGCCTCTTTTGTCGTCCCCTTGAGGGGTACAACAATCTCGTCGGGCGTAATATAATGAGAGAGCTGCATAATGTCGGCCGTATCTAGCACACGCCGACACCCCTTGTCAAACTGCTCAAATTGAGCAAACTATTTGATATTCAAGGGCAAAATAAAATTCATGCCCATTTGGGGGCTTATTGGGACTACTGTGCCCATTATGGATGTATAGGCACCCACCCCGATGTCATACATCATTATTATATTTTGATCAGGCAAAACTGTGGCACTTGTGTTCACAAAATAATTATCAGCCGCAAATGTCTCTCCGCTGTCAACAACCTCAACCCCCGCCGCCGATGCGCCGGAGCTAGCTGTGGGTGCAGGTGTGGTTGAGCTTGGGTCGGATGGCATTGTCGGAGAGCCGCGTGCCCCACCTCTTGAATTAAGATATACCTGAAGGGCATGAACAAAGAGACGCACGCTCCTCACGTCTTTTTTTGCCCATTCTTGTTCTTCCCAGCGCCTCAGGTCTCCAAAATCCGAAAGGCCTGTATTGTGAGACAGAAACTCCCTCAAGTGAGGATTAGTCAATCTGCCGGCATCATCCAGAAATTGCCTTCCGTGCCATTCCCCTTCCCTCATTTCCATCAGAACAGTCCAGTACGCGCCCAAGTCAAAAAGCGTCGGGAACTTGCCTTCAGAGTAACGTTCCGGCAGGTTCAACATTCGCATGGTAGCGGGCACCTCATCACGCTGCCGCAAAATGCTTTCATATATTATAAGACCAACAAGCATGTTGAACGTGGGTTGGCTCATCACAAGAAACTCAAGCTCTCTTAAGGATGGTGCGATTTGCGCCAACTCCCAGTCCAGATTCAACGCCACAGGTAAATCGCCGGCAATGAGTCCAAAGATTCGTCTTAAATTAGAAAGTTGAAATAATATGCTGTTTTCTATCGTCCAATCCTCCTGCCTGTTTCTTTCACCTTCCAGCCTGTGAAGCTCCCCGAACGCCATGTTGGGGCCACGAATATCGTGGCCCAAGTCGATTGGTGTAGACAGGGTTTCAACTGCATATTGCAGCCATGCGTCCCTTCCCGCCTTGTGAGCTTTGTCATCGGACATCAGGACAACGCTCTGCCAATAATACCGCAATGCCAGAATTTTAGATTCCTCCTCGAACTTATCTCTAACATAAAGGATAAAACTGTCCGGCACGAGATTATCTACAGTAACTTCCTGTCCGCGGTTCTCGTTAAATATTTTCTCCGCTTTAAGGAAATGCTGGCGGTCTTCCTGTAGCAGCATCTTCCATTGCTCATAAATGAACCGGCTCCATATCTGAGTGATATTTGTTCCCGAACCCATGTTGTCTCCAATATACTAAGACTCTCCCTCTTTAGTTTCCTTATCGCCCCTCTTTGAGAAAAGTTGCACTATTTTTTTCAATATTTTCGACTTATTTAAATACCGGTGTTATCATCTGGGCCGGCATCATCCCTGTTGCATAACCCATTGCCGTCTGTGAGCTCATGAGTGACGAGTAAATTCCTATGTCGGTTCCGCTCATCACCATCGCCGCCTGAGACTGATCAAAACCCGTGACACTTGTGTACACAATGAAATTATCAGCCGCCGATGTTTCGCTGATGGAAACAAATCCGGATATTGCACTCGAAGAGGGTGAGGTGTTCGACACTAGATGTCGGACTCTCTCACCCTTCATGTGCCGCGTCGAGAGATCAACAACCTCAACCCCCGCCGCCGATGCGCCGGAACTGCCTGCAGGTGTCGGTGTAACAGGAGGCGTAGAACCCGACGACGTTGCGGGCGCCGTTCCTGATCCCGCCGCACCTCCACCGCTCCCATCATCATCCGCCTGGTTCGACAACGAGTCCAAAAGGTCCGGATCGACAAAACGATGTGCTTCGGCTTCAAGAAAAAGAAAGTACGCTTTGTTGAAATTCGAAGGGGTGGCATCCGCCTGAGAAATAAAAGTTCGCACAGATTGTATAAAACGGTCTCTGTTTTCCTCCTCGCCTAATCCCAGATAAGTGTCATCAAACTCTGTCCATAGCACATTATAAAAGATTTTCTCAAAAACATGTATGCGGATTTTGGCGGAAGGACCGAATTTCTCAGTGAACCCTCGAGCGAGAGGGGTAAGCCCTTCGAGAGATTCGACCATGAGCGCCTTTATCTGTTTCGATGCTTCGTCGGCACTGAGTCCTTCCTCCCCTGTGTGGAATTCCATCCGTGCTTCGAAGAACTTGGCCGAATGCTCAAATAATAGATCTCCAAAAACTGTTTCGAGGGTTTCGGCAATTCGCCATATCTTATCGTCATTCCCTTCCATACTTCCTCGATTCAAAATTGATGTGTCCCTTAGACCTCCAGCTTCCTTATCGCTTCTCCCCGCAAAAAAGTTGCGAAAATTCTTTCAGAGTGAAGTCTAAAAAAGTCTTGATTATATATATTAGAGGGTGTGCAAGCCCAACCCCAGATATTAGTGGAGCTTCCAAGATTTCCCTTGATTATTCAAACTAAAACTGTAAAAAATAATCCGGGAATGCCGGTATATTTATAATTACCCGGCAATCCCGGGTAAAGTGATTGGGAACTCATTATGAATATCTATTTACCAAATAGCGCTTTCTTGGGAAATATTGACCCATTTTTACGCTCCTTTGACGCAAAAGACCCTGAAATTCTGGAAATTTCCGCTAATAAGAAATGGATATCAATTCATCCAGTAGTCTTGGCTATGGTCGCAGCCTTGGGGCTGACCATCAAACCCGAAAACATCATCCTTGAAAAACTGGAGGCCAAATCAAAACATTATCTTGAAAGAATAGGATTATTTAAACTTCTGGGTCTCAAATCGGGCATCAAAATAACCGAACACGAAGCGGCAGGCAGATTTATCCCTTTGTCAAAAATCAAAGACTCAGACGAGCTGTCGCGTTTCATTGTCGATATGATACCTTTGCTTCATCTGGAGCCAAAGCAGGCGGAACCGATCAAATATACTGTAAGCGAGCTTGTGAGAAACGTATTCGAGCATGCCTGCTCCAAGGAAGGCGCAATCTTGTGTGCGCAGTTTTATAAGAAAAGCAATACGATTAGAATAGGCATTGCGGATACCGGCATTGGAATCAGGCAGTCGATCAACGTATCTCATAAGACGGCTTCCGATATCGAGGCAATAAAACTTGCCTTGACGCCTGGCATCACAGGCACAACCAGCAGAATCGGAGGAACAGAATTTAATGCGGGTGCGGGGCTGTTCTTCATAAAATCAATCGCCAAGGTAAGTAGAAATTTTTTCGTGATCTATAGCGGGAACGCAATGTATAAATTACTGAAGGCGTCTGCCAAAACGGAAAGGGCAAGATTATATATTGATCCGTTCAGAGACAGACATTCCACATGCGAGAACCTTCCACACTGGCAGGGCACTGCCGTAGGAATAGATATTGCGCTGGAAAAGACAAAAGAATTTTCCGAATTGCTGGACTTTATGCGAAAAATATATGTCAGGGCCATCAGCGAGCAGAAGAAGGCAAAATATAAAAAGGCGAAATTTATATGATGGAAATAAGGCTTCTTCCCATTGTCGGCAGTTTTGCCGAGAATAAAGATTCGGCAAAGAAGATCAGGTTGGATCAAATCGTCCCGGCGCTTGACAGAAATGATGAAGTCACTCTGAATTTTGAAGGCGTTGATTCAACAACACAATCATTCATCCACGCCCTCATCAGCGATCTCATCAGAAAATACGGGAATGACGTCCTTGATAGAATCTATTTCAAAAGCTGCAACAAAATTGTCCAACAAATAATCAATATCGTAGTCGATTGCGTGCAGGAAGCGGAGTAGCAGCCTCTTGATAAAGTGGATGTTTCTCCTCTAACAAGAGAAACATCCCCTTTGTCTTAGTGTCGTGGTGGTGAATTATTTATGGGCACTCCTAGAAACCCCGATTTCTTGTCTGTCATCCCCACAAAAGTGGGGATCCCGAGATGAAAAATATTGATAAACACGAGATTCCCACTTTCGAGCCTGTTTCCGAAGTAATCCTCCCCCTTTGTAAGGGGGAGTTAGAGGGGGTAGAACCCAGTCTGAACATGATCTACCCTCCCTAACCCTCCCTTACAAAGGGAGGGACGACTTCGGAAACAGCCTCTTTCGCGGGAATGACATAGGGGGCGGAAATGACAAACAAATATGCAAGCATGGCCCTTTGTCTCGATTTACACCGACCTTGAAACAATGGCCAAGAGATTGGCGGGAAAGATGCCGAAGTAGGCGACACCAAGGCCCGCAAGCGCAATGACTGCAACTACCGCAGGGCTTAACGGTTCCTCAACTTGTACCTCTTCTTCACGTCCGAAATACATGACTACAATCGGGCGCAGATAATAGTAAGCCGAAAGGGCGCTGTTGATTACAGCGATAACCACAAGCCAGACAAATCCCGACTTCACTGCCGTCAGGAAAAGATAATATTTTCCAAAAAAACCGACGGTGGGCGGTATTCCAAGCAACGAAACAAGGAATAATGAGAGCGCGATTGCCATAAAAGGCCTTCGTTTGGAAAGGCCTGCAAGGCGATTGATCTCGACGTATTCTTCTTTACCCAGTCCCATCGCCACAACTATGGCAAAAGCGCCGGCGGTCATAAGGATATAGGCAAAGAGATAAAACAATACTGCACGACCAACACCCTGCGGATCATTTGCGATTGCAGGAAACGCAACGAGTATATAGCCGGCATGTGCAATTGAAGAATATGCAAGCATCCTCTTGATATTATCCTGCGCAATCGCCGCGAGATTTCCCACAAACATCGTTATAATGCTGAGTGCCGTCAGGACATTAATCCAGACGTCTCCCGAGAATCTGAATGCAGCCATGCCCACCCTGAAGAACGCGACAAAAGCGGCCGCCTTCACTGCAGTTGCCATGAATGTCGTGACCGGTGTCGGCGCGCCGTCATAGACATCGGGCGCCCATGCATGAAACGGGACCGCTGCAACCTTAAATCCGAAACCTATCAGGAGCATTGCCATGCCGAATAGATAGAAGGTCCGATTTTCGCTCATCATTATTTCCTGTGCGCGGCTCGCGAGAATCGAAAGATTAGTCGTGCCGGCGCTTCCGAATATGAAGGCAATGCCCATGAGGAGGAACGCCGATGCGAAGGCGCCGATCAGAAAATATTTGAGCGCTGATTCATTGGAAGCCGGGCGTTCGCGCAGGTAACCGGCAAGGACATAAACAGCAAGAGACATCGTTTCAATTCCAAGATAGACCATCAAGAGATCGCCTGCCGCCACAAGGCATCCCATGCCGAATGTCGAGAAAAGGATAAGGCTATAATACTCTGCCTTGATAAAACCCCGCGCGGAGAGATACGGAATAGACAAAAGAATGGAAAATGCGGCAGCCAAAAAAATGATAAGCCAGACAAAAAACGAGAGCTTGTCAAATATGAGCATCCCGGTCGCCGCTGCGCCCACTGAACCGGTGAGCCATCGTTGCCACGAAATGGCGAATGCAACGGCGATGCCGGCAAGGGCAACAATAGGAATAATAACGGACCGGTCATCCTCAATGAACGCAGCCGTGAGCAAGGCAATTGCAGCCGCACCGAAGATCACAAGCCACGGAAGGCCCACGTGGAATAACGTGTACCAGTCAGGTTGTTGTAATTGAGGAAGCATATTAAGTTAGCCTCCCCTTTGTAAGCCTGCCCTGAGCAGGGTCGAAGGGGGGAGGATGGGTGGGGTAGATTTGATCTACCTCCCCTAACCCCTCCTTACAAAGGAGGGGGATTTTGCACATCCACCTTTTCAGCCTTTGGACTTCGGACTTCGGACTCCTGACTCGAAACCGGCTCTATCATTTCAACTCGTTTTGACAACGTCAGAAACGCGTTTGTCGATTTTTCAATTTTGGAAATAAACGGCCTCGGCCACACGCCGATTATAAAAACAACAAGGACAATCGGGGCCAGAACCCAGTATTCGCGAACGCGAAGGTCCGGGAGTTTCAAGTTTTCCTCATTCCTGATTTCTCCGAAGAAGACGCGTTCTACGAGCCAGAGCATGTAGATCGCAGAGATCACAACGCCCGAAATTGAAACAGCCGCGTAGGCGGTTCGCGTCTGGAACGATCCCAAAAGGACAAGGAATTCGCCCACAAAATTATTTAGGCCCGGCAGCCCAATAGACGATAATGTCATCAAGATAAATGCCGCCGCGACAACAGGAACTGTGCGAGCCACGCCGCCGTAATCCACAATCATCCTCGTGTGGCGCCGCTCATAAAGCATCCCGACCATCAAAAATAGCGCGCCTGTAGATAAGCCATGGTTGATCATCTGTAATACCGCTCCTTGTGCGGCTTCGGGCTGGAGTGAAAAAAGGCCCAGCATTACAAATCCAAGATGCGAAACAGAAGAGTAGGCAACCAGCCGCTTGATGTCAGGCTGGACCATGGCAACAAGGCCGCCGTAAACAATGCCAATTACGGATAAAATAAGGATCAATGGCGCAAATTTAACGACAGCCATCGGAAAGAGCGGCATCGCAAAGCGGTAGAAACCATACGTCCCCATCTTGAGGAGTATCCCGGCAAGGATCACGCTGCCAGCGGTTGGCGCATCTGTATGCGCGTCGGGCAACCATGTATGGAACGGGACGATCGGGACTTTGATTGCAAAGGCGATTGCAAACGCGCCGAACAGGAAAAGCTGCTCCATCAAACCGAACTTATGTGCATACCATGTGACAAGATCAAACGAACCGCCGACTGCGCTTGAACAATATAGAATCGCCGCAAGCATCAAGACGCTTCCTGCCATTGTGTATATAAAGAACTTGAGCGCAGAGCGAACGCGCCTGCCGGTCCCCCATATCCCAATGAGGAAATACATCGGGATCAAAACGACCTCCCAGAAGACATAAAAGAGAAAGAGATCGAGAGATGCAAAGACGCCAAGCATTCCGGTTTCGAGCAGGAGTATCAATATATGGAAGGTCTTTACATTTCGATCGATCTCGCGCCACGACGCAAGGATTGAAACAGGTGTCAGAACTGCTGTGAGCCCGATCAAAAGCAGTGCAACGCCGTCAATACCGATGCGGTAACAGATCTGAAGTGACGAAATCCACGACACCACTTCCATCAACTCAAAATCACCCGAGCCCTTAAAGACCCTCCATGCCTTTGCAACGAGGATCAAAACCGCTGCGCTTGAAATGAGGCTCACGACACGAATGGCCCGGGCGGATCGTGACGGCATGGCCGACACCACAACCATCCCGACGAGCGGCAGGAAGATAATGGAAGTCAAAAGATGTGTGTAGATCCAGTGCATATATTGCTCTATAAAACCACAAACAAACACCGATGGACACAGAAAATCCCCCCTCGCCCCCCTTTAGCAAAGGGGGGTGTGGGGG
>Ga0315276_10001484_pt1 | contig 20996 bp, 28 predicted proteins | sample YL17G05_0_MG_FD_204542 | JGI IMG/M metagenome (GOLD analysis project Ga0315276, IMG submission 204542) | Sediment microbial communities from Yellowstone Lake, YNP, Wyoming, USA - YL17G05_0 | ecosystem: Environmental > Aquatic > Freshwater > Lake > Sediment | place: USA: Wyoming | collected... | reverse complement strand
ATTACGGCAGGGTCCGCTGTTTACGAACCCACGGTTGTTGAAGAAGGTGGTCTATCTCTCCCACACCTAGCGAGTAGCACGGTTCTCTATCCACCAGAAGTAACGGTTGGGGCTGTCGCCGCCGCTACTGCGACAATTGGGGTCGCATCTGCGGTCTACGCACCAATCGTTTCCTACGAAATCAATGCGCCGACGCAGGCCGCGACATCTGCGGTCTACGCACCAGCCGTGGTGCAAGTTGTTGCGCTTCCGACACAGAGCATTACCACTACGGTTTATGCTCCTTCGGTCGCTGCTGGCAGCGTCACGCTGGAACTCCCCACCATCGCGGCTGCGGACACGGTGTATGAGCCAAGTGTTGCGGTGGCCGGTGCCACGCTTCAACTGCCAATAATTAGTGGTGGCACGGGGATCTTCACGCCGTCAGTGATTCAGACAGTGATGGGCGCCACGATTGCGCCTGCCGCATCGGTGTATTCTCCGACGATCGCATATGAGATCAATGCGCCAACACTCGCGGCTACCACGACGGTCTATGCACCGCAGGAAGTCGTTGCCGGACCGGCCACGCTGTCGGTACCCCATCTGACGTCTGGGACGGCGATCCACACACCTGCGGTTTTGGAGGAGGGGGGACTTTCCACTCCGCACCTGTCCGGGGGGACTTTCCTTTTCGCGCCCAGTGTCGCCCCCGGGGCCGTGGCCGTCACAGGCGCGACAATTGGATCGACCGAGGATCTTTTCGTTCCAACGATTGCGCCTGGAGCCGTCACTCTGATACTGGCGCACGTTGCGTCGGGACAGCTGCTTCGTGCGCCCGGTGTCGCGCCCGGAGCCGTGGTTCTGATCGGGGCGACGATCCCTGCGGGATCCACGGCCACACCGCCGTCGCTATCTCTCAACGTCCTGGCCCCCACCATCGCTTCCGGAACAACCGTCACGACGCCCAGCGTGTCGCCCGGGGCCGTGACGGTCGAACCGACAACGGACTGGGTCTCAACAACGATCGTGTATCCGCCAACGGTGGCGATCACGCAGTTCCTGAACCTCCCCTTCCTGGACACGACAGTTCTCTTCCAGAATCCGACCGTCGTCATACGGTTGGATCCTCCGACGATTCCTTCGACGGCGGCGCTGTTCCCGGGCGTAGTAGAGGGGGGCGAACCCTTCTTGCAGGTGCCGCGCATTGCGAGCACCGTCGTTCTGTACACCCGACACCGACTGCTCCGCGATACCCCAGACGATCGTATCTACGTCCCAGGCAGGGATGTCCGTGTTTACATTCCTCCAGCAGAGGTGCGTCTCTCCACCCCCGATGCCGAAGTCCGCATCTGGGTTCCCACGGACCCGCGTATTTGGTTCGCTCCGGCAGAAGGCCGAATTTGGAGACCTGATCCCATGAACATCATTCCGCACAACACGCTCGCTCCCAAGGATCCGGGTGACATCAAAGATTATGGCATCGACTACACCCTAATTCTGGCAGAAGAAGGCGACACTACGATTGTGACCAGTGTCTGGGGGACATCGAATCCAGCTGGACTCGAAATTCTGGCGGACCCCCCGCCCACGTCGATCGTCAACGGGATTAAATCCGTCCTGTGGGTGGAGCATGGCGTTGTCTCGGATGTTGAGTACCGCATCACGAACACCGTCACGACCAACGGAGGACGGACCCATGTCAAGTCCATCATCATTCCCTGCCAGTATAGGTGAGATATGACCATCGTGTCGCCCATTCTTTCTGACCCGACGTACGGCCCGTCTTTGCATTTGACCTGGGACGAACTTTCTTGCAAAGACGGGACGGCGTACCCGATGATCTGGCGAGCGACACGCGCCGTCGTATTGGCGCAGGAGTTCGAGGGGTTCCGTCATTTCTGCGGGGATCGATCGATCACCGTCGAGTCCGCGTTTCGGACCTACGCGCACAATCGCGCTATTGGGGGAGCCGGAAACAGTCAGCATGTGCAGGGTCGAGCGCTAGACTTGGTAACTCCCAAGGCATGGACGGTCGAACAGTTCTGGGGGATGGCAGTCGCGTGGGCGAAACGAGAAGAAGGGTCCATGGCCAAGGGCATCGGTCGCTATCCGTGGGGGGTCCATCTGGACACGCGGCCGTCCGATCGGTTAGTTGTCTGGAATGGCAATCGACCGGACGCGGATATCTCGGCAGACGTATAAGTGGCGGTTAGCTGGCACACCCAGCAATCGACCGGTCATCCACGCGGTCGGGGCTAACCAACCACGCATCCCAAGCCCAATCGACTGTCCCGCCCAATACACGAACAAATAGCGAAATTCCGGTATTGGTCATTTGACCCACAACGATCCAAAAACCCGTTTCCCGCCCCCTACAGCGATTTGGACCCCCCGGGGGGGTGTCATGGGTGCCCCCACCCCCCACAAAATCGCTTAGACGGACGCTAAGGCCGATTCTTACCATGGTGTAACACCCGCCGGATCCCGGGTTTCGGGGGGGTAGGCGTCCGCACCCGTCGTAAGACCACCCGTACGGCCACAGAAGTTAATGGTCGGGGGCGCAACTCTACGGGCGTTTGATAGAGTCCCGCTTTCCGAATGGCCTCCCGAATGTACTTCGAGATGGTCCAGTAGAACCGGAACTGGGTTCCGGTGCGCTCAGCAATCTGCAACACATTCAGGTCATCCAGAATCCGGCCCACCGTCGCCATTGGATAGCGCGACTCCTTGGCCAAGTCAATGGCCGTCATCTTGTCATCTAGACTGGGACAGAGCCGGATCATGTGCCGCAGCATATCCTCGATCCGTTGCGGCACGGTGTCCAACACGACTTTCTTTAAGACGGTGTATTCTTGTTCCCCGACAGATGTGTGACCGTAAACGACCGCCAATGACTGGCCCAGTTTCGCCAACTGAATCCCCAACCGCGATCCAATTTCCGCGCTGGGACGACTGGTGACAATGTCGTTGTGATAGGTGTCTCGAGAGACGGTGCCGCGCATCCGTGCGCCGAACATGCCAAGCTGGATGATTTGCTGCACCATTGCGTCCGGTAAGGCGGGGAGATTCTTGGAGAGGACGGGACAGCGTCCCCGTAAGAAAGCTTGTACCACATCTTGTAACTCCAACTGCATCTTCGATTCTTTGTTGATATTCTGGATCGCCCGATGGATGATCGCTTCTTCATGCTGGTGATTCAGGTTGTCGCCCATCATGAACTTGAGGAATCGTTCTCCCAGTTGCGCGTGTTGTCCAGACAGATCATAAATGCGGGGCGTGACCGCCGCCAACAGTGTGAATCGGCTGGTGTAGGCGCGGGTGACCCCATTGCCGAAGACCTTTCCGCATTTGCCGTCGTAGGCGTCTCGCAAGATACCAAAAATCTCGTCCTTGTCGGCATCCCGCATGGACAAGATACTGGTAAAATCCTTGATGACCATGACCCGACCGTTCAACCTGGGAATGAGACTGGGATCGACACCGTCTTTGATATTGGCTCCAGAGATAAGTGAAGGTGGTGTCAAGGTGGATGTGGTGTAGATATCAGGAAACAACGACAACGAATTCAGCGTCTCGGTCTTGGCCCCACCGGGCGGCGACACCAGAAACATCCAGATAGGGGGTCCAGTGATCGACTGGGAGATGGTCGTGGCCAGCATCACCTCCAACGCCATGGTGGAATCGAGGTAGAGCCATTTCTTGAAGACCTCACGAACCTTGTCAATATCCGGGGGCCGGGTGTACACCGATTTGAAGTCCGTGGCCAGTAATGGCTTCAACGGATCGGTCGTGCGATCCCCGGTTTCAGCTCGTTCTTTATCTTCTTGTTTCCACCGATCTTTGGCTTTATCAATAGGGCCATCTTCTCGGGGAACGGTCTGGAACATCCCGTGCAACCGCAGCACACATCCCTTCGGTTTGCCTTCCTTAATACAAATCTGCGTCACGAAATCCCGCACGTCATACCCGACCGGCAATCCTGCCGGCCAGTGAAGGAATGTCAATCGCTGCGCAGCTGTTCCCATCCGCCGGATGACGGTTTTCTCTCCCAGAATTCCGGCCCCATCGTTGTCGTATAGCGTGTGGAGGGTGCGTCCCGACAACCAGGGTACCCAGTCCTGTTTGAAGGTGCCTGCGCCCGGGACACCGACCACTAGTCCTGGGGTCGAGGTTTGATTCAGCACATACGCCCAGGCGATTGTGTCCCATTCGCCTTCACACACATACACCGGGGCCGACATATTGGAGGCTAGAGTATGAGCTCCCAGCAATCCGACTTCACATCCTGCGGTAGACATAATCCGACCGCTAAGGTGATAAGTCCGTAGATCCACCATCGCCCCATTCGCGTCCCGAATAGGCAGGGTGTAGGCAGTACCGGTCCATCCGATGTTCCACGAAGTAAAGGCAATGGCCGGGAGTCCTCGGTCATCGGCCAGTTTTTGAAGAATGGGACGGGAACATTTCTTGACATATTCCTTCTGAATAAGCTCCAGAAACTTTGCGACATTGCCCCCCACACCCGCTGTCTTTGAGTCCCAGAGCCAGGTGCGGGTGTTGACATAGAATTTATCCTCCTTCCCCGTGAAGGGACAGGAACCATAAATTTCCTCGCCCCGTTCCCCCGAGAAAATGACGCCGTGTGCTTCAAACACCCGTTGTTTCGACATCGGTTATAACCCTGTCTGAAGAATACGCAATTCATTTTCCAACTGGATAAGACGATTGGCCACCTGCACCAAATAACTGTGGACCTGCGTCATTTCTTGTTTAGAAAGAAATTCTCGTTCAGGTTTCCGCCGCGTGGTGTGGATCAGTCGGCAGATATCGTTGCACAAATTGACTCGGTCGCTTTTCATGCGGCACCTTTTAAGGACGCGTCCACGGTATAGGGACAATCCTCCATGAACTGGCGCAATTCATCAAACGGGGTCTCGTCTCTAGGAATACCCCCCCTGACCCATTTGGGAATCTCGACATCGCTGGTGTGGGACCAGTCTTTTCGAGCAATCTTGATTCCCACGGGGAGTGGGACCGGAATGCCGATATGCGTCGAGTCCATTTGCATCACCCAGATAATTTCCCGCATCAGTCTCTGGGAATGGAGACTGTACGGCACTTCAATAATCAGTTCGTCATGGACCGCGTTCAACAGACCCAGGTCAGGATGGTGCCACCGATGCTCTAACATCCAGTCCACTCGCATGATGGCGACTTTTAGTAGGTCCGCGCATGTACCTTGAATCAGGTAATTCACGACCTTGTACGCCCATTGGCGTTCCAGTTTGTAGCGGCGTCCGTAAAGATTCCAGGCCTCTCCTTGCCGGGATGCTTCGTCGGTCATCCGGCGCATGTAGCGAACGACGCTGCTGAACTGCTCCTCGAACGAATCAATAAACGCCTTAGCCTCCTCGAACGGCATCTGCAATAGACGCGTCATCCGCCCAGGTTTCTCGCGTGTCCCAACACCCCCTCCGTAGAGTTTTCCGAACATGATCAGTTTCGCGAGTTTCCGGTAGTATTTCTTCCGTTCCTGGTAATCGGATTTTCGGGTAAAGGATTTGTCGGCTACGCCCTGGTGGAAGTCGTATCCTGAGAGAAGCAATTCCTGCATGTTTTGTTCTTTGGACATGAAGGCGAACGCCCACACTTCTACCTGAGAGTAGTCAGGCAGATACCACAAGCATCCGGGGCGCGGACCGAAGCATTCACGCGGACGGGCCGGGATATCCGCCTTTCGTAGCCCGGTGGTTTCTGATGCGACTTGTAACAAGTTCGGATCCGAACACGACATCCGGCCGGTCACTGCTCCGCACTGGTTATAGTTTGGGTGAAGGATCCAGGTGCCTTTGCTGTATAGACTGGGCCATCCGACGGCCGGATCGTAGTATTTGGAGGTCTGGGCGATGTTCAGAGGGTACCAGAACTTGGCGTAGATGTTTAGAAATGACTTGATGGACTGTTTGGCTGCGCGCCATTCCAACACCGCCTTGGCCAACGGATCCTTGTATTCCCCATACTCATCCACACCTCCGAGTTCTGCCAGTCGATCCTTTCCCAAGGTCATGTGTTTCGCGGCGTGCTCTAGATCTCCGGCGTCCAGATATTGCTGCCCCATATCGGTATACATGGGGGAAATACCCTTCTCGGTGTAGAATTTCTTGCACAATTGTTTGGGCGACATGAAGTTCATTCCGGCCCCGCCGTGCAGATCCGCCATTTTCTGCATCTTCACCATGTAGCGTTCGTACCAGCGAATCAACTCCATGGTCCAGCCGGGGTAGACCCGTGTGCCGCGCTGTTCCATCCGTCGGAGCACCCAAAACAACTGCATCTCTCGAGCGTACGTGGCCCGAATGCGGGGGTCATCGTCGAGGCGCGGCACCATCAGTCGGTACAGCAACATCGCCCGTTCTACGTCTCCGACCCCGTAATCCAGCACCTTGTCATGGTCTCTGGAGGCCGTATGGTCAATGCTGCCCAACACGATTCGACAATCGGGCGACGGCACCAGCCAGTAGTCGGCCTTAATCGGCTTGTTCCCGGCGAACACGACATGATCGCCGCGTTCAACTTCCTTCTTGCCCCCGGCAATCAACCATCCCTGCGCCTTGGCATGGGACCGGGCCATGGCGACTTCTCGTTCCAATGCCTTTTCGTCGGCGTCGTCGAAGGATAGATATTTCTTACAGAGGGGTTTCAATGCGTAGGAGAGTTCATCCCCAGCCGTGACGACATGCGCCAGGACCATCGTGTCATCTACATGTCTGGTGGTGATCGGTTCTTCAATCGTGGCTGACACCATCCGAAAGTCATACGCGATGTTGTGACCGATTAGCTGGATTCGCGCATCGTGGGCGAGTCGTTTCAGAATATCAATCTCGGCTTTGGTGCCGGGAATGACGCGACGAGTGGCGGGATCGACTTTCCATCGGAAACATTCGGTGTTGCCTTCGTAGTCACAGAAGGCAAAGAAAAACGGTCGGGCCGGATGATATCCCCAGTAGGCTGGCGGACCATATGGAATCAGTCCTGTCCCTTCCGTATCGAACGCTACTGCGTTAGACCGAAAATGCGAGAATAACCAGGGGGTGGACTTCTTAACGAGCATGACCCAACCCCCGCAGGTGTTGCCAAACCGAAGACCGCCGTACGTCATAGTTGTCCGAGGAAATGTAGGTCCACCCTGGGACGGCGGCGAAGGGTTCCCGTGCAAACAGTTCGACACGCGGACTGGCGGGTAGTGTGGGCGTGGATAGTGTAATCAACCGGGCCATGGCTTCGGGTTTGCGGGAGTGTCCCGTCGCGGGAGCTTCAACGATATTCGGGATCGCGCACTTGAACGGGGCGACTTTGCCCCGCACCGCGAACAAACAGACTTCAACCTGCCCCCGATACCAGAACCCCATGCCCAACCGGCCCTGTTTCTTCCAGAAAATGCAGGTCTTATACTTGAATCCCCAAGCTGTTATCACGGAAAACGCCTGGTCCAACAGCGGGACGGTCGCCCACAGAAACAACACCGCATCAGGGGCCATGATGCTGGGAATGGGAAGGGCGCACAGTTCGGGGAGGGATAGGGTGCCGTATTTCTGGACCGATCCGCTGGTCATGGACCCGCCCGTTCGCTTGTTATCATACGACCACGGGGGGTCCACATAGAGAACGGAGACACACCCCTGCTGGGGTGCCGCTCGAGAGATCAACATGGTCAGACCCCCGGCAATCGGGATTGTGTCAAAGGATTGATCGCTGGGAATAACCAGTCAAACATGACACATCGAGGGCATAGATGTGGCGCGTAAATCGTGCAGGTGCAGTCCCCCTGGTCCACGATGGTAATGAGTTTTGCTCTAAACTCGACTTGGTTGGTGATGATCCAGTCTAACATCGCGCAGAAATTGGCGATGTCGATTAGATGGTCGTGAAGGGATTCGGCCAGCAGATTCTTTCCCCCTACATGCTGTTGGACGGCCCCCCAATGCTTGCGCATCATGGTGTAGATAACTTGTTCTGGTGTCTGATGCGATTCGGCAGCGGTCCAGAAGACCTCGCTCATCGCAATGCCCTTAGGCGCGTAATCGTGCCCCTTGGACGCGATGATGCCGACACCTTGTTCGAAGAATTTCTTGACGGCCAGAATTTGATCGATAACGGTGACGCCCACGGCAACCCCCCCCCTTGCAGCCGCATACACGGCCCTACAGTTCACGAACGGCCCCGGGCGTGGGTTACCCCACACCCGGGACATGAAATGTCTGTAGTCGGCGGGGTTACCGCTTCTTCGTGGCCTTCTTCTTCTCGGCCGGTTCCTCGGGCACCTCTTCGGATACGGACAATTTCTCGGCCGCAATCCGAATGACCTTCCCGGTGTCCAACTTGACCCGAACCTTACCTTCATCCTCGAGCACCTCAAGGACTTCACCCTCGACATCCCCCTGGGACGTGGCGGCAATCACGCGCATCCCGGCGGTCAGATCCACGGCGTCCGGTTCGGCGTCTTCTTCCTCTTCAGTCTCTTCGGCTTCCTCAGCGGCCGGGGCGTCGGGTGTCTCTTCGGCTTCCGCCTCGTCAGGCCAGAACACCTTGTCTACGTAGAGATTCTGGAATTCACCCTTGGTCTTCAACCGAATCTTGCAAATCGGCCGGGTCTTCGCCACGTCGGCCAGAATTTCCTTGAGATCCTCGAGGTTTTCCGGCACGTCGTAGCCCAGCTGGGCCACGCGACGGGCGACGAACTCCAGATTCTGTTCGGTCTCCAACCCTTGGAAATCGTGCTTCTCCTGTCCTTCGTATTCGCCCTCCTCGATCTTGAATTTCCACACGATCTGGAGCCGACCGTTCTGCGATTCCCCAATGGACCCGCCAATCAGGCGAGCGGTGTACCGACCGTCTTCGAATTCTGCGAACTGGGAGGATTTGGCGGACGCGGCCTTTTCCTTGGCCGCAGCCCAAAACTGCCCGGCATCCTTCAGTCGCTTGTCGAAATTGCTCTTCACAGGAGTCTTTGCCATGATGCTCACTATCCTTTGTCAGAGGTTTTCCGTACCCGAACTTGCACCCGACGCCGCACGATGGCGTCACTACTCCGCATTGCCCCACCGACCAATCGGTCTGCGGTGTGTCCGCTTTCCATGTCCAATAAAAAGGACCACGGAATTCGGAGGGTGCCCATGGCTCCTACGTATCTAGGAAAGTCACGGGCCAAACATCCAATCGCCCACCCACACTTCTCCATGCGTTCTTCGATCGTCCCCTGCCCTCCTTGAACGATACCGTCCTTTTTTGCGTATCGGGATTTAGTGAAGGGTGCGTCCATACATACGCGAAACTGTCGCACCCCTTGTTGAATGGCCCATAAGGCGAGATGTCGATCGTCCAACCCAAACGCATTGTCTGGGTATTCATACGCTTTATATAAACTGTGCGCGTAGACTTGAAACATCATGGCGACGGTCGGATATGAGGCCAGACCGTTGATGACGACACGTTGCTGGATTTTGTTACGGTCAAAGTGAACTGCAGTATTGTGCATCCCTGCCATGATGACGGGTTGTATTGACCATTCGGCTGCACACCGAACGAGGTTGTACAGGGCTTGTTCACTCGCATGGATGGCGTTGTCATCGGTCACCACATAGTGCGTGTAGTGTTTGTCGATCGTGTGTTGCCGCAGCTGTTCGCGAGCGACCGCGACGGACCCATACTTGTTCTCGTACGTGACAATGTTGACTTTGGGAGCGATTCCCTTCAACATGGGCAGGTACAGGGGCATCTCCTGTTGTTCTACTCCGATATAGGTATCTGGCGTATTTAGCCACGGCATTTTCCTTAATGTCTTGGTTAAGACCGGGGCGCGTTGCCGCGACGGGATCAGTACGCAGAATCGAATCTGACTCGCCATAATCAACCTCGTCGCTTTACCACGGGTTTCTTTATGGCCACGGGAGCCGCCTCGGTGTCCGATTTCTTTTCCGGGGCATACCGATTATGGAAGCAGTCCACGACATTGCGATAGGCTTCTTCAGCCGACGCCCCCATGGAGATTTCCCGTACTTCCTTCCCGTGGTATTGGAAGTTCTGCTGGAGTCGATGACCGGCCGCGACGTTCTCGTCGCCCCGAATCTGCAACACCCGTTGTTTACCCTCGTACGTGTAGTACGCCCAGATATCGACCATGCCATCTACGATTTCTCGCGCCATTTTCTGCATCGAGGGTTGAATGCGATCGTAGGACGTGCCCGATCGGGTCTTGATTTCTTTCTCTTCAGAGTGAGAGACGAGGATGACGCCACGACCCATGGACATGAGAATCTGCATCTGGGTGGTAAACTCGTCGCGGACGGCCGACCATCCCTTTCCGTAATCCCCCTCGGACGGGTGCTCAATCCCTAGACGCTGGCAGACCGCATGTTCACACATCTTGTACAGTAGGTCCGCCGTATCGACCACGACGGTCTGAAACCGTTTGTCTTTCCGTAACAACGCCAACGCCTTCTTGAATGTCGGCCAGTCGGTGATGGGGATCTGATACACGGACAGGGACTTGGCTCCTGGCTCGGTCATCAGAAACAGGGTGTTGGGAAAGAATGAGGCCAGGGTCGTCTTCCCAATTTTCTTTTCCCCAAACAAGAGGATGGAATAATCTCCTAGACTTTCCATCGGAATTGAGGGGGCGGTGGGAAGAACCAGATCGGTTCGAGCCACCGCGACTGCGGCCTGATCGGCGGGGGTCATTTTCTGACCCGGTGACGCGGCGCGTCGTACAACAGCCATGTGCCTGCCTCCTGTAAAACCCTACTTTTTCGGGTGTTTCCTGATGCCCCGGTCGCAATGACGCCCCCAATCATGGGGCCACACACGGCGAGGAAGCAACAACAATTTTCACGGTTTTTTCACTCTATAAACGGTTCCTCTACCCAGTGTCCATTGGTCGGAATCCACCTCACATCCCCCCCGTTCAATGATTCTGGGGCCAGAATCCAAAACGGATTCTGTTCGGGCCGGTGCGCCCGGGACATGTCTAGTGCTCCGGGTAGTGATGGGTGTTTGTCGATCGGGGTCCAAGACGACATCAACGAATGAAGGTCTACTCCAGCTTTATCAGACGCGGATTGTAGCGGTTGCCAGATCAATTCTGGACAGTGCATTCGGAGTTCGCGGACCATCAACTGCGCGACACAGTTGATCTCCCAATCCATGTCGGACTCCAGTCGGTTGGCGAGCAATCCCCGGAGGGCCAGGTAATTGTATTGCGCGAAAATGTAGGTCTGGGTTCCCATGGGCAGTAATCGTCGGGCATCTTGCCACGGGATCCCGGCGTCCACCAGCGCCGCATAGAGATCATGCGCCCGGTTGATCACATCGTAGAGAGCTTCGTAAAGTGATCCCCCACACCCGAAGCGTTCCAGATATTCCTGGATCGGATTCCAGTCCGTAAGGCAGTGTTTCAGTCCTTGAACACGCTCATCTTCTGGGGACGCAATTACTCGTCGGATCGTTTCCGGCATGGTCCAGTCCCGATTGCGCCAGTCATTGTCGCGGCCCCCGTGCTGCATGAATGCGGCTCCAACGCGGGTGCGGACCAGCTGGTGTGTGGTCGCCCGACTGATGCCGTCGATCTTGAACCAGAAGGTAATCCCCTCCAAAATTTGCTGGAGAGTGCCCCCGTTGAAACAACGCCCTAGGTACGCCACCTGATCGACGGTCATCCCCTCCTTCCCGTAGTTCGGGGGGTTGTCCGTGTCGCCCCCCCAATTCGCCATCAGTGCATTGAGCATCGGGATTTCAAAGTCTTTCGGTCCCCAGGTCTCTAACGTGACCCGGATCGCTTCAGGACCGTGACTAAAAACCCAGTTGGATTCCTGACCTTTCAAGTCCGTGTGCGGTCGGTGTCCCGCGTCAGTCGGGGTTGCCATAGCGCGTCCTTTCTGCTTCAATAATGTCTGTGAATGATCGAACCGGAATGACCCTACTAGTGACCCGTTGTTCCAGATCGGGCGTCATCCAATAACTGAGCACCCCGGCACGAACATACTGGGACACATACTGGAAGTCATCATCTACCGCGAAGTGAACTTTCTCCAGGATGTGGGAATCCGCCAGTTTCTTGGCCTTATCTGTCCCCCACCAGACTCGCGTATACGCGATATGATGCGTGTTTAACCACTCGACGGTGTCTTCATAGAGTGTGGGATACAAGTCAATAGGTCGGGAGGTTAGGATAATGACCTGATACCCCATCTGGTCTTGACACCAGACGGTGAACGCGGCGGCTCCGTCATACACGGGCAGCGATCGTTTCGCGCCTGACGTACGGAACGCGTGTTTTAGACCCCCCCATACTCGCTCGGATACACCTAACGCGTCCGCCGTGATCCAGACCGTGCCGGTCGCAATGTGATCGATACGGGCAGGATCGATGTGATCTTTCCACGGTGACGTGCGAATCCACTGGGCCAATCCCAGCGCGTAGTTGCATAGGACCGAATCTAGATCAAGAATGACCACGGGCGCATCCAGTGTCCGAAGGAATTCTTCGGTAAAGCGTTGCCGCACCGCCGCCGACTTACGCCAGTATGCAGCTTCACACTCCTGTTCGGTGAATCCCCATGTCTGCGCGATGGTGATCCAGAACTTGTAGATGTCGGTCAGTTCCGTCAAGACTTGCGCCCGATTTTCGGGGCGGAGTTCCTTTCGGTTACTCTTCCAGGATCCGGCCGCGTTCAGGAGTTCGGCACATTCCGACATCAAATGGAGGACAAACTCCTTGGTCCAGGCCGTCCGTTCCTCATACGTGACAGCGTCCGTGGGCCGTAACTGGTGATTGAAGTCCCGTTGATCGGCCCATACTTTACTTTCCATTGGTCACCATGTCCTTTATGACTTTCCATGATCGAGAACAGATCTCACAAAACAGGTAGATCGCTGTCCGTGTCTGGAATGAGTCAATCATGGATTGGTCTTTGTTTCCACAGTGGGGACAGACGGTGGTCGTATACACAGGAACGACCATTTATCCCTCCAACATTTTCCACCAGAGCTTCATCTGGGTTTTGGTGTCGTGAGTGAGTTTTACGGTTTCCTTTCCTGCCCCCTCTAACATGCCGTACAGTCCCCCAGACAACAGGCCCAACACGATGGCGAGGGGGAACATGATGACCCCCATCAGCCACAGAGTGATCCACCCCAGCAGCCGTTTACTGGTGAGTTTCCTTGCTCTCGCTACGGGGATGGACATGTGGGTTGAGGATTCATTCGAGTAAATGGTCATGGGAATGGTAGTCATAGTTTCTCCTGTGAAAGCCCGAGTTCATCGGCCCACACCCGAATGGTGCGGTAGGTTTCATGGACGAGTTCTTTTGGTTCCCATGTTGAGAATCGTCCGAAACAAAAGACATTCTGCGCCAGCAGTTTGGTTCGGATAGACTCTGCGTAGGGATGGGGATGAATCTTTCCTGGCACAATCTTTCGTGATGTCAGTCCTCCCATGTGATTGAGCGATTCGTAATGTCGGGATCCGTCTCGATCAGTGACTCGGTAAGGAAAGATCGTGGGCGACGTGATGTAGTTGACGTAGACCGTGTCCTCTGGGTAGGGGGCGTCTGGGGGACGGGGGGCAATCTTGACATGGATCGGGTCGTACCGAAAAGGCACAGGAGGCGTGTAGTCCACCATGCGTAATAAAGCATATAGGGGAATGGTCGATATCAGTAGGTCGTAGTCGATACGTTGCTCTGATCGAAGATACACGCATCGGTTGTCTAGGTCTACTTTCTCTACCGCACAGTCAAACTGAATGGTGGGATCGGGCAGAATCGCATCGTGTCCAGTCGAGATAGTCTCGAACTGTCGGGAGACCCGAGTGGTTAGAATGGTGTCATAGTGTTTACCAACCTTGACTTTATACAAGTGAATGCTCTCCGGTGTCGCTGGCCGTCCATCAATGTGCGTCACGACAGGAAACGCAATAGAGGGAAGTCCCTCCAACGGCTCCCACAAGTAGTTGGCCCCGAATCGGCGGGTCTGGATTTTGTGTCCTGTCTCCGCCGTGCGCCAATCCAGAATGACCGTGGACGGCACCACCACTTGGACTAGTTGGCCGGTGATGCCGCCCCCGATACATAGAATCTTCACCATCACATATTCTCCAGTTCCAGGAAGATGCGGTCGCGCTGGTAGAATCCCGTGGTGTCCCGGCGTGAACAGATCGGTAGCATGTGACACGTCCCGTACTTATTCTCACAGTGGGACGAATTGCGATAGTGTCCCGTCTGTCCCTTCCACCACAAGATGAAATCGCCCACCAAATCTCGGAGTTCGGCCTCGGTCCGTTCCAGATCGGTCTTGGTAATTTCCATCTCCATCCGAATGAAATACCAGTCAGGCCGATCATGTATGTCCTGGATCATCCGTGCGCCGAAGGTCGCTAATGATTCCCCCTGTTTCTGGCGCAACCCGGGGCGGCGCAGAATGTTGTACAGGACTCCGGCGGGAACGACGCCGGTCAGCCGCCACACTGCCCACAGGTAAATCCCAACCTGCAATTCGAAGGGCATGATGTCGGCAATGGCGGAGTCTTCGATCCGGGATTTGGTCTTTGTCTCGAATAACCAGACGGCGTTCTGTTTCCCCCGGAAGAAGATTCCGTCCATCTTTCCTCGAATGAAGGTGCGCCACGGGACACCTTGCGCCGCCATACCGGTCATGGGAATCTTGAACTCCCGTTCCAATCCCTGGGGCAACCATCGAAGGTCAGCAAAGTCCGTTTGCCAATGTCGAAAGTAAATGGGCATGATGGCCTGGGCCACGGTCTGCGTCATCTCCAGATATTGTAGCGACTGCGCGCTGGCCCGGGGATTCTCGATCTTCCAGAGCTGTTCGATCGCGGCCAACCGATCATGCACAAACTTGTCTGTCGGGGGTTTTGTCTGCTTCGTTTTCTGCATGTCCGCGTACACCCGCTCGAACAATCCGTGGGTCACCCCGCCGAAGATTAGCGGCATTGACGGTTGCAGGGCGGTCCACCCATTCAACGATAGTCGAGACAATTCTCGACAATCTTTAAATTGAGTTAAGAGTGAGAAGGTGACCCCGTCCGTGTCGGGATTGTACCGAGATGGCTGCGCCGGTAGGGGTTTGCCTTTCGGCGTGGCCGGTCGTGTCGCTTTCATACTTTTCCTTTCAGAATGTAAAGTCCGATGCCGATGGCGTCCCAGGTATCTTTCTCGGCTCCCGTGTCCGTCCCCCACGTCTCCCCAAACTGCGCCAGAATCCGACGAATGACCACGTCTTTCGGCAGTTGTCCCTTCCATTCGGACGGGCGCACGGTCTGGAATATCTGGACTTCGGCCATGGTCCCAGCAATCGCACCGACCAGGAATGTCAATTTCTGTAGATCCCCTTTCCGCCACCCCATCTGACGGACGGCTCCTCCTTGAAATTCGGGAAATTCGCAGACCACAGACACCCGGCGCAAGGGAGCGTGGTCCGTCAATTCACAGTACAGGGCATGGCCGATCTGCAATGCCCGTCGTTCAAAGGACATATCCACGGCGCTCGTCCCCTTGATACGACCGAACCAGTCCGGCCGGAATGGGGGCTGAGCGGGGTACTGCCACATGGCCCAACCGGTGCTGCCCAGTCCCGGGTCAATGGCGAACAAGGCGCACGGTGACTTCATGCCATGGTCCTTTCCAGGTGGCGGTGCAACGGAGGAAACAGTCGAGGCAGCGAAACGCTGGTACACCAACTTCATTAGGGCACCCTGGGCAGTGACACGGGTACCCGTCGTCAGGTAGCTGGGACAGTTGCGCTTCCATGGCATAGTCTCTCGTTACAACGGGCGCTGCCAAATGTACCACAGGAACTTGACTGCCCACACCAGCGCGGCCATGGACAGGGCCAGCATCGTGATCGCAATGACGACGCCGGAGGCGGCATTGAAGTGTTCGCTGAACCATCTCATCTCTTTTCCTTTGTGGTGTACTGTTCTTGTTCTCGAATCCCCAACGCTTCCGCCAGAAGAACGGCGATCACGAACGACCGGCTAACATCGTGCCGGTGGGCCAGTCGCTGCACGGCCACCTTGATATCCCGAATCACACATGAGGGAAGGGAGTCGCGTCCTCCCTTGACCGGATGCTGTCGCCTCATGTCTTTGCCGCCTTTCGTGCCGCTGCCGCCTTCTTCATCATGGCCCGGAGTTTGGCCTTATTTTCCGGTTGCTGCGTCCAGTGGGTACCGTGGTAGGTGTGGGTCACCTTCGACTTCTTGCCCTTGGTCACCGTAATTTCTTTGATGATTCGGCGAGCCGTCTCGGGCGTTTCTGATACGAACGCCCGAATGTCCGTGTCCAGAATCTCATTCAACAGATCCGACACCTGCCGTAACTTCTTTGACAAGATGATCAGATTCATGGTTATACCTCATCCATGGCGGACGCTTCAATCTTGTCCTCCCATGATTTCTCAATACGGAACTCATTACCTTCTTGGTCCTTTCCAACCACGGTGAAGGTGACGGTGGCCCCGTACAAGTGTTTCTGGTACCGAGGATTCGAGATGCGCTTGCCCCGACGGTCGGTGGTCTGAAACTCATCGATCATCTCGGCACTGTCGTCTTCAATAGTCAGGTCCAGATCGTCTACCTTGGTGAAATCAGGTTTGTCGTCCTGATCCACGGGCAGGTACTGCGCGATGTCCTCGTCCACCTCGACACTATCAGTCAGATCTGCGGTCTTCAGTTCGGTGCCGCACTCTGCGCAGTTGACGACGATGTGCGCGGCGATATCGACAGACGTGGCTTGAACCGTGACTTCCAGATCGACATCCCCCGGTTCCTGGGCGACAAACTTGTTGCAATCGGGACATCTCATATTGTGACTCCTAGGTCGCCGGGGTAGACCCGACGAGGTTTCCGCGTGGACGTGGCGTACTGCGTTTCGTAGTCAAGACGAATGGCGGCGGCCAGCTGCGTCATAAAGGTTCGGGCGGTCACCTTCTTATCCAGCAATGTGCTGGTGACGGCGCTGTCCACGGTACCGCGTGTGATCAAGTCGATGTACAACAGCGGCTCGTGTTTTGTCATATGCAGGATGCGATCCTCTGATTGCGCCCGATCCTCGTAGTCGTAGCTGTTCGAGTAATACACGGCGGTCGAAGCCGTGGATAAGTTGATGCCGAACTTCCCACACTTCATCTGCATCAACATGACTTGAACCTGCCGGGACTGAAACAACGCGGCGTAAGCGTGACGGTCGCTGACCGGGGTCTCGCCCGTGACGCTGCGATGGGCGATCCCGGATTCGGTCAGGCGGGACGACACGTAGTGAAGTTCTTCGTTAAATCGAAACCAGACCACGACGGATTCCTGCCGCAATTCCCCGTCCAACAAGGCTAGGAGTTCGTTGGTTTTGGCCGGGGAAATTAGCTGCGGGTTGGTCTGATCGGGGCTGAACCCCCCGGCCAGTCGTGCGGCCCATAAGTATTTGACCGTGGCCCACTGCGTCTCCATAGTCCCGAACATGAAGTCTTTCATGACTTTCTTATACGCATTCCGTTGACTGGGCGTCATGTCCACGTACCGGCGTTCGTAGACTTTCCGTTCCCCAATGCCTGCGGCCTTACGGGTCAACACAAATGCTTGACGATGCACCTCCTTTTTGATGCAATCCACGGCCCCAGGCTGCGGAATCCAGTCGTACCCGTTGGGTTCTGGGTAGAAATAGCGATGCCGGAACGCCCAGTAGTTGTACCGATCCAAGAATTGTCCGTGCAAAAACGCCAATTGGCAGTAGAAATCCAATGGCGATTCCGGGTCTGGAAGGCCAGACAAGACCGCCCGGTGATTGACATGGGCTGTCCGGGTCAGTAAAAACTTCGTAATCTTCGCTCTCGGATTCCGAATCCGCGTGGACTCGTCTAAGACAATGGCTGACCACGGCAACGCCAGTAGTTTGGGTTGATGCACCACGGCTTCGTAGTTACACAACGCCCATCCCTCGTCGATTTCATCGGCCAGGACCAACCGATCCTGCGTCGGACCTTCTAAGAAGAAGATATGCGACGGGGGGATCCCCTCCTTCAACAGTTCATCTTGCCACCCGGGCAAGACCGACAACGGCCCCAGCACGAGAATTCGACGCCGTTGATGGTGCTGAACCCACCGGATCGTGACGGCCGTCTTGCCCAGGCGCATCTCCATGAATAGGGCCATGCGTGACCGGGCCTCGGCATACCGCAGCGCGGCGAACTGGTGGGGGTAGAGAATGCGCGTCACGGCTACATCCCGTATCGGTCAAAGGGAAAGGCCGCGATAATCGCTTTCTGATGCTGCTTGTAATCGAGCGCCATCCACCGATCGACTAACGATCGGAGTCGTTTGTCCCGTTTCATATGGTCCTCGAACCGACCGGCGTCCAGCACCAGTTCTATGACTTCGGCTCGAGTAATCGAGACCGCGTTGATGTTCTTGGATTTCTCTTCTGCGACACATTGCAGGGTGTCGTGGCCGATGTATTCCCAGACGCCCCGAGCGATGGAGTGAAGTTCCATCATTTCGGAGCCGGTAAACTCGATAGAGAATTTCATACTGCCCCCGTTCAGAATGTGGATGCGATAAAAACAGCGGCCCGAACCCTGCCCCCGGGTCCGGGCCGGAACTGACCGGGAACTACTCCTCGGTCTCTTCCTCTTCGTCCTCGTCCTTGGACTTCCTAGCCTTCGCGGTCTTGGGGGCTTTGGCCGCTCCCGCCTTCGACGCGTCGGACTTCTTCTTCCCCACTACGCGAGTCCGCACGATCACCGTGCCATCTTCTGCATACTCCGGCACGGGCTTCGCCGGGGCCACGCCTTCCTGACTGGCGCGCTTACCGTGGTTGAACAAGCTGCGAATGCCCTTGACGTGCTGCGTGGTGAACTTGGCCGCGCCGGGGAACTCGTCGCGCATGGCCTTGGCCAACGCTTCGTCAGTCAACTTGGCGCGGACATTCTGCGCCATCAGCTTGTCCTGGTACGCCTGGACGCGCATCCCTGTCGTGCGGCCGATGTACTTGGACGCGACGGGCGGTCCTGTCTTCTTGGTCTTGGCCGGGGCCGCGTCGGCCTTCACGGTCTTGGTCTTGGTGGTAGCTCCCCCGCCGGGGGCGCTGGTGGACGACTGCGCCTTCACCATCCGAATTGCCATACGAACTCCTACTGAATGCCGGGACGATACGGCCGGGAACGGTGGAATCCTGTCTGCCCCAACAGGGTTCCCGGGGTGTCGCCCCTTGTCTCGGGGCAGGTCCAACCTCACATGGGGAAATGATACGCCTCATTGTGCGCCATAGCAACACATTTTTTGAGGTTTTGCCTACCCTTCTTTTGGGGCATTTGCCCCATGTTTTGGGAGACAAGACTGCGTCAGTGCAGCCCCGTTCCATCGCTTGTCAAACATGATCGGACGAGGACAGACAATCGCGATCGCGCCACACTGGACACAGGTCGAGAAATAACTGGGCGTCAACATCGTGATCGCACTCCTGAATGGAGCTAGCTGGTGTCCAAGGGATTTTGCCCGAGTTCTAGCTTCTTTCTTTAATCGCTGGTGCGACAAGGCCATAGTGTCCTTCCGGCACAGAAGTTGATATCACGATCGGCCAATGGGGATCGGGTAGGCATCCCCCGGGGGAAGGTCGCCCTCATTATATCCCTTATATAAAGAAAAAGAATATACATAAGGTGTACAATCTAAGCAGTAATGAGGGCGGGGGTGTTCCCCCGGGGGAATCCCCACCTGGGGGGGTACCGGATCGTGATATCAATTCCTCACCCCGCATCACAGTCTTTTCGCACCACGACTGGGTGTCCGTGGGCGATGACGACTTTTCCCTCGTCCGTTTTCAAGAACGGTTCGACACACTCCATGTGCAGCAGGGCATCCCACTCTTCGCAGAAGTGCATATCTGCGGTGATGGGTTTCCCACACAAGAAGCAGTCGCTGGATTCTGGGTCGGTCGGCGCACCCAGTGCAGCGTTGATCGAGTCCTCGATCCAGGATCCCTGGACCGGGAAGATTCCCCCGCACGGCATGATGTTCTCCTAGTTGTACCGCGCCAAGCGCATGTCGCGGATGTGATGCATTACTCTCCCCAGCGTGGTCAGGTGGTCCTCCAAACCCAGAATCCCCGTCCGATCCTCGGGCGGGGCATTCAAGAAGACGCCCAGACGTTCGACCCGGTCACAGAACACGTCGTAGCTGTCCCGATCGGTCCATGGGGCGCGCAGGGAATGGACGCTGTTCTGAAGTGATCCCAACAACTCCATCAATTGCTGGGTTCCCGCGCCGGTCTTCTGCGCGGCCCGGAACCGCTGCTCATAGCCCAGGGCGTTCTTCACTTCCTGCAAGGAAAGCCAATCGTCGATCACGGCCTGAATCGCATCACGCAATTCCTGATTGCCCGACTCGGGTTCGCAGATCGGACAGGCCGATCCGTCGTAATAGACTTCTTCGTGGCCGTCATCACACAGTGTCATCATGTCCTCCTTACCATCGGTACGAGTCCGCGCTCACCACGGTATGCGGGAGGCGGCGATACCGTTCGAAGGGAATGTCCATCCACCAAGATAGACCCTTCGCCTCGAACAACACTAGCGCTCGCATCGCCCGTTCCGTATAGTTCGGATGGGCGAAGATGATTGGGTACTTCCCCGCCGGGGGCAGACGCCGGAAATCTGGATGCTGATGCCGGTCGGGAAGCCCCACGGCTTTCCGATCGGCATCCGCCGCCAGAATCAGCGGACGGGTCAAGTATTTCAGGTGTCGGTACACGCCTACACCCGGGCCGTGACGGTGACCGTGTAGACCCGGCTCCCGTTGACGCCCGATTCTTCGTACATCAGCGTCGCGGTCAGTCCGCGACGTGCGGCCTTGATTAAGGCCGTGTTGAGATTGCGTACGGCTTCCCGCACGGCGTCGGCCGTCTGCTTCAAACCTTCTTCTCTGGTCATGTTTCGCCTTTCATTCGCCGTATC
>Ga0315276_10001482_pt1 | contig 21007 bp, 25 predicted proteins | sample YL17G05_0_MG_FD_204542 | JGI IMG/M metagenome (GOLD analysis project Ga0315276, IMG submission 204542) | Sediment microbial communities from Yellowstone Lake, YNP, Wyoming, USA - YL17G05_0 | ecosystem: Environmental > Aquatic > Freshwater > Lake > Sediment | place: USA: Wyoming | collected... | reverse complement strand
CGGTGAACAGCAGAGCGGCGAGCTCTCGGAAGTGGGTCTGAGCATGTACCTCGATCTGCTCGAGCAGGCGGTCGCTGCCATGCGCGCAGGAAAAACCCCGGCGCTCGAGCGACCGCTGGCCGCGGTCAGCGAAGTAGAGCTGCATGTGCCGGCATTGCTGCCTGAAGACTTTGTGCCTGACGTACAGCTGCGCCTGGCGCTGTATCAGCGCCTGGGCGCGGCCTCGGCGAGCGAGCTTGCCGACATGAACGGCGAGCTGCTCGATCGCTTCGGCCCCTTGCCGGCGCCGGCCGACAATCTGCTCAGGGTCGCCGGGCTGCGCCTGCGCGCCCGCGCCCTGGGGCTGCGGCGGCTGGACCTGGGTCCGCAGGGTGGCAGTGTGCAGTTCGATGCCCAGCACGGCGTCGATGCCGACGCCGTAATTGATTTGCTGCGCAATGAAGCGCGCGTCTATCGAATGGACGGACCGGCAAAGCTGCGCATCAGCTGCCCGTTGCCACAGCCGGCAGAGCGCCTCGCTTTCGCCGCCAGGCTGATGACGCGGCTGACGCCCAAATCCCGCTGACGCCGCTGGCACACTGACGCCACGCGACGACAGCTGCAGCGTCGCGCCCCGCCCGCCTGCTAACATAGAGCCATGAGCCCACTGCGCACCCTCACCTGCCTGACGGTCCTGTTGCTGTGGCAGCCAGCGGCACTGCCCGCCAGCGCCGCTGCCATCAGCGCGTATCAGGTCGAAGTCATCATATTTCGCGCCGTGACGCCTCCGGCTGGTGAAGATCTGGCTGCGGCGGCAGAAGGCCGGGGCTTTGACGGTGTGCTTGCGCCGGGCGCCCCGGCGCCGACCGTATTGCGTCAGCTCGATGCCTCGCAGATGCAGCTGGGCGGGCTCGCTGCGCGCCTGCGCGCGGGCGGCACCTGGCAGGTGTTGGCGCATGCCGGCTGGATACAGACCGCGACCGATTGGCCCAGACATGCTGGCCTTGAACTCGCGGAGCTGGGCCTGGCAGCGCCGGACTTGCACGGCAGCATTTTTCTGGAGCGCGGCCAGCAATATCTGCATCTGGGCGTCGATCTGCAGCTGGGCAACAACCCGAGCTGGTCGCTGCGCGAACTGCGCAAAGTGAAATTCAACGAGAAGAATTATTTTGATCACCCGGGCTTCGGCGTCATTGCCATCGTCAGCCCGGTGCGCCGCGCCGTTCCGTGACGCAGTTGACATCCACCGCCATGCAGGATGGCGTGCTGGCAGCCGATAACCCGTTCCTATGGAACACTATGACGTCATCGTAATCGGCAGCGGACCGGCCGGCGAAGGCGCCGCCATGATGGCGACCAAGAGTGGCAAGCGCGTGGCGGTGATCGAACGCCACAGCGAAGTGGGCGGCGGCTGCACCCACTGGGGCACCATTCCGAGCAAGGCGCTGCGCCATGCCGTCAAAACGCTGCACGATGCGCGCCGCGATCCGCTGCTGCGCTCACTGCGCGCCAGTCTGCAGATCGAGTTCCCGCAACTACTGGCCTCGGCCGGCAGCGTGACTACGGCCCAGGTCGCCAGCCGCCGGCGGTTTTATGATCGCAACCACGTTCCGGTGTACGGTGGTTCAGCCTGGTTCGTCGACGAGCACACCCTCGAGGTGCGCACCAAGGCCGGCACGGCCGAGCGCATCAGCGCTGACTACGTGGTGATCGCCGCCGGCTCGCGTCCGTTTCGCCCGCCCGAACTCGATTTCAGCAACCCGCGGGTTCGCGACAGCGACACGGTGCTGCATTACAACGCCAGCCCTTTCGCGGTCACCATATTCGGCGGTGGCGTCATCGGCTGCGAATACGCCTCGATATTTCTGAATCTCGGTTGCAAGGTCACGCTGGTCAACACCCAGGAACGACTGCTGTCATTTCTGGATGACGAGATCGCCGAGGCGCTCTCCTATCACCTGCATGAGCAGGGTTGCGTGATCCGCCACAATGAAAAATTCGCTGGCCTCGAAGCCCGTGCCGACGATGTGGTGTTGCTGCTGGAGTCGGGTCGGCGCATCAAATCAGATCTGCTGCTGTGGACCAACGGCCGTGTCGGCAACAGTGACGCCATGAATATCGAGGCTGCCGGCGTGGCGGCCACGCCGCGCGGCCAGATCACCATCAACGAGCACTACCAGACGGCGCGCCCGCATATCTACGCGGTCGGTGATCTGGCGGGTCCGCCGGGGCTGGCCAGCGCCGGTTACGTGCAGGGTTGCCACGCTGTACAGCATCTGATAAACCCGGAACGACAGGCGATACGACTCGACCTGGTGCCCAGTGGCATCTACACGCTGCCGGAGATTTCCTCGGTCGGACTCACCGAGCGCGAACTGCTGGCACAGAAAATTCCCTACGAAGTCGGCCAATCCAGCTTCAAGAACCTGGCGCGCGCGCAGATGACCGATGAAAAGATCGGCATGCTCAAGCTGCTGTTCCACACCGAGACGCTCAGGGTGCTGGGCGTGCATTGCTTCGGCGACGGCGCTGCCGAAATTGTCCACATTGGGCAGACCGTCATGGCCAGCAATGATCTGAACAACCTGCGCTACTTTACCAACGCGACCTTCAACTATCCGACCATGGCTGAGGCGTATCGGGTGGCGGCATATAACGGCCTGAATCGGCTGAGTTAGTCGGCCGGCAGGCGTGCGCCGGGCGTAGCGTCACACAAAATCTTTTTCGGTAGCGAACACCACCGCGCCCTCTGACTTTACGCGGCAGCGCGCCAGCGCGCGACTGGCAGCCTGCAGCAATGCCTCCGGTTGCAGCTTGGGACCCGGCATGATCATGGCCACGGCGACACTGATGGTCACATATTTTTCCGGCGCCGCACGTGGGTGGTGGATGCGTTGCTCAAGCACCCGCTGCACGATGCCCTCGGCAAAATCCTTGACGGCGTCGCGCTCGGTATTGCGCGCCAGCGCGCACAGCGTGCCGCCCTCCCAGCGCGCCACCAGGTCGGAGCCGCGGCGGAACGCTGCACTGATAACCCCGGACAGACGGCGGATGCAGGCATCGCCCGCCGGACGACCGAAGGTGTCGTTATAGGCGCCGAGGGCGTCGATGTCGAACATCAGCAGGGTCAGCGTCCGGGTCTCGCGCTGCGCGCTCTGCCAGTCGTGGCGCAGCAGCTCCTCGAAATAGCCACGGGCGCACAGACCGGTAAGCCGGTCTTCTCGCATCCAGGTCGGCAGCCCGGCCACGGCGCGCACGCCACTGGCGCGCTCACGCTCGCCGACCGCGCGCTCGCGCTCGCCGACATCGCGATAGAAGCCGATGACGTGCGTGACACTGCCGGCCGCATCGCGCACCGGCTCGATCCGAAGTTCGATCCAGAACTGCGTGCCATCCTTGCGATAGTTGCGCAGCAGCACGCGTGTGCTCTCGCCACGCTCGAGCGCCATACGGAGCGGTGCGCGGCCTTGCTGTTCGCGATCGCTTCCCTGCAGCAGGCGCAGATCAGTGCCCAGCAATTCGCTGGACGAATAGCCGCACAGTCGCTCGAACGCCGCATTGACGTACACCACCGGATGCTCAGCGCCGCGTGCGGCGCAGATCACGATGCCCTCGGGCGCGGCCTCCAGCACGGCGCGCAGCAACGGTACGGTCCACTCACTCATGCCTGCACCGGCGCCATTCATGCTGACGCACCGCCGTCGAACTCCAGCTGCGCCGGCGCCACGCAGCGTTGCAGGGCCGCGCCACATTCCTGCCAGGCCGTCGAGGCCAGCAGCGCCGCGCGCTCCGGGTGATGGCGGGCGCGCAGACGAGCCAGGCGCAGGTGTGCAGCAGCGTCCGGCGCTACCTTGAGGCGGTCGAGCAAAGCCACGACACTGGCGCGCGAGTTGCACACCGGCAGCACATCGCAACCCGCCTGCAACGCCAGGGTAGCGCGGGCGCAGATGTCACCGAAGGCCGCCGCCCCCGCCATCGATAAATCGTCGGCAAACACCGTGCCCTTGAAGCGCAACTCACCGCGCAGCACCTCGCCGATCCAGCGCCGCGACAGACTGGCCGGCAGCTCATCGATCCGGGGAAACAGCACGTGCGCGACCATCACGGCCGGCAGACCGTTGTCGATCAGGCGTCGATACGGCGCCAGATCAGCATCGAGGTCGACCAGGGCGCGCCGATCAACCGGCAATGCCAGGTGCGAATCCGCCACGACGGCGCCGTGACCCGGAAAATGCTTGGCGGTGGCTGCCATGCCGGCATCGCGCATGCCGTGCATATAGGCCACGGCGAGCTCGGCCACAATCTCGGCACGGCTGTGCAGGGCCCGATCGCCAATCACGCTGGAAAGCCCGTAGTCGAGATCAACACAGGGCGCAAAGGAAAAATCGAGGCCGCAGCAGAGCAGTTCGGAGGCCATCAGCCAGCCGTGGCGGCGCGCCAGATCAAGTCCCACGGCATGTGACAGATCGTACTGATGGCCGAGCTGACGCAGCGGCGGGAGCGCCGTAAAGCCAGTGCGGAAGCGCTGCACCCGACCTCCCTCGTGATCGACGGCCACCAGCAGCGCCGGATTGCGCAGCGCGTGAATCTCGGCCACCAACTGCGTGAGTTGCCCGGGGTCGGTGTAGTTGCGTGTGAACAGGATCACACTACCGACCAGCGGGTGTGCCAGCAGCTCGCGATCCTCGGCGTTGAGCGAGGTGGCGGCGATATCGACCATCAGTGGTCCGAGGCTCATATTTCTTGCATGCAGCGGCGCGGGTAGCTGCCCGTCATGGGCCCATCATAAGCGCATGCGGGGTGCGGCTTCCCGTGCGCGCTTCTCAAGACCCGCCAGGGGGCGCCAGCACGGCAATGGATTCCACATGGGCGGTCTGCGGAAACATGTCGGCCACGCCTGCCGCCAGCAGTTCGAAGCCGTGCGTGTGCACCAGCTCTCCCAGGTCGCGCGCCAGGCTGCCGGGATGGCATGAGACGTACACCAGGCGCTGCGGCGCCAGGCGCGCCAGCAATGGCAGCACTTCGCGGGCGCCAACCCGGGGCGGGTCGAGCAGCACGTGGGTGTATGGGCCGCGCGTCCATGCGCCGGCGACCCCGGTTGGCGCCCCTGCTGCCCCGGCGAGTTCGGCACTGGCGAGATTGGCGCTGATGAAGGTCGCGTTGGCAATGTCATTGCGGGCCGCGTTGTCGGTGGCCCGCGCAACCAGGCCGGCATCGCCCTCCACGCCCACCACGCTGGCCGCGCGGCGCGCCATTGCCAGCGTAAAATTTCCCAACCCGCAATACAGATCAAGGACCCGCGCCTGCGCATCGAGCTCGAGCAATTCCACGACGCGACTGACCAGGGCACGATTGAGCGCGGCATTGACCTGGATGAAATCGCTGACCCCAAACTGCAGGCGCAGGTTGAACTCCGGCAGTGCGTAGTCGAGTACTGCGGCGGGCTCGCGCAGTGGCTGCACGGTATTGAGGCCGCCGGGCTGCAGGTAGATGCGAAGCTTATGGGCGGCTTCGAATTCCAGCAGGCGCTGGCGATCGGCATCGCTGGGTGCGTCGAGCACCCGCAACACCAGCACTACGCACTCATCCCCCACCGACACTTCGATCTGCGGCAGGCGCTCGCGTATCGACAGGCTGGTGAGCAGCACACCCAGTGGCTCTACCAGTTCACCCACCGGTGCGCTCAACACTTCGCAGCGCTGCAACTCGGCCACATGCGATGACAGGCGTTCGCGAAATCCGACCAGCGAGCGCTCCCGGGTGCGGACGAAACGCGCACCGAGCCGGGCGCGGCGCCGATACTGCCACGGTGGTCCGGCGAGCGGCGCCAGCCAGCGCTGCGGCGCTACCTTGCCCAGGCGCTCGAGCGTCTCGCGCAGCTGCTGCTCCTTGATTTCCAGCTGCGTGCTGCTATCCAGGTGCTGCAGCGCGCAGCCACCGCACACACCAAAATGTGCGCAGCGCGGCGTGACGCGCGCGGCGGAGGGCTCGAGCACGGCTGCCAGTTCGGCTTCGTCATACTGGCTATGGGCACGGCGGCGCACGAAGCGCACCAGTTCGCCGGGCAGCGCACCCGCGACGAAGGCAGTCTTGCCATTACGCACTACGCCTTCGCCATCGTGATTGAGTGACTCGACGCGACCGGTTTCGGGCGCGGTGGACAGGCGCCGCTTCAACCCGCAGCCTCCCAGGCCTGCAGGAATTGCCGCGGATGCGCTGCCGTGGAGGCGCGCCGCAGTGTGCGCAGCCGCGCCAGTTCCCCGTCGCAGGCGCTACGCGGCAGGCGTGTCATCGGCGCACTGCGCGGGTACGCTTGACGGTCTGGCCGCGCGTGACGCGCTGAGCGCGAGCCGGGCGTGCGCCCGGCGGCGCGGCGCGGCGGCGCGGCGCTTTCATCAACACCGCGACGGCGACGATCAACCCGGCTTCATCGGTCAGCGTCACGTGACCATCACCCACGCCGAGCCTGCGGCGCAGGCGCTCGCCACGCGCCGAGTAGATGACTTCAGGTTTCCCCCAGGCATTCTGCTCGATGCCCACATCGCGTATCCACATGCCGTGCGCGAAGCCGGTGCCCATGGCTTTGACCAGCGCCTCCTTGGCGGCAAAGCGCATCGCCAGAAAGCGCTCGGGGCGCTGCGTTTTCGCCATTTGTGCGTGCTCGGCCGGCAGCAGCAGATGGCCGACAAAACGTGCGCCAAAACGCTTCCAGGCTGCGGTAATACGCGCCTGCTCCAGCACATCGACACCGATACCGTAAATCATGGTGGCATCAGGCGCGCGCGGCGCGCATCTGGGCGTGCATGCTGCGCACCGCCTCTGGCAGCCCGGTAAACACAGCCTGCGCGATGATGGCATGGCCGATGTTCAGTTCGCTGATCTCGGCGATCGCCGCCACGGCGGCGACGTTTCGATAGTTGAGCCCGTGACCCGCGTGCACCGCCAGGCGCCGCTGTGCGCCGTGGCGCGCCGCCACGCGCAGGCGTTCGAGCTCATGGGCCTGGCGCGCACCGCTGGCCTCGGCATATTCGCCGGTGTGCAGTTCAATGACGCCAGCGCCACAGTCGAGCGCGGCATCGATCTGTGCGGGATCCGGATCAATGAACAACGCGGCCCGGATGCCGGCCGCGTTCAGGCGCTCACAGGCACGGCGGATATCAGCCTGGGCGGCACGCACATCAAGTCCGCCCTCGGTGGTGAGCTCGGCGCGACGTTCCGGCACCAGACAGCAATCGGCAGGTTTCAGCTCGCAGGCCAGCGCCAGCAGCGCTTCGCTATTGGCCATTTCCAGGTTCATGCGTGTCGCCAGCAGACCGCGTAGTGCCCGCACGTCGCGTTCCTGGATATGGCGGCGATCTTCACGCAAATGCAGGGTGATGTTGTCGGCACCAGCCTGCTCGGCCAGCAGCGCCGCGTACACCGGATCCGGGTAGCTCGTGCCGCGCTGCTGACGCAGCGTGGCGACGTGATCAATGTTCACGCCCAGTTCGATCATGGCTGGCTTTGGTGCAGTGCTCATCCGCTGACTCGCTCCATTCTGGCGACCGCCCGCGCCACCGTGCGCGTGCGCAGTTCGCGACCTTCAAGACAATGATCGAGAGCGGCGCGCAGCAGCGTGCGCGCCGCGCGCTGCCCCTCAGGGTCGGTGGGCAACTCACCATCGGCCAGCATCAGCAGCAGGCGCCCGGATATGCCGCTGCCGGCGCTCTCACGCACGCCCTCGCCGGCCGTGAAATGATAATGCGCGTCAGACCGCACCGCGCGCCCGGCAGCGCATTCGCGCCTCAGCTCCATGCCAAAGCCCAGCAGCTCCAGCAGGCGCAATTCAAAATGTCGCAGCACCGTTTCGAGCGCCACACCGGCGCGCATGCGCTCCAGGGTGGCCGCATACTGGGCATAGAGCTGCGGCTGCGGATCATGCGGCACGGTCAGCTTGAGCAGCAGCTCGTTGAGGTACCAGGCGCTGAGCAGGCTCGCGGGCGCCATGGCTGCCGGCGGCGCGCCATCGCCTTCGGCACCGGTCAGCGACGGTGCTTCACCGCGCCCGCTCCACGATAACAGCAGCGGCCGGAACGGTTGCAGCCCGGAAAAACGCGTGCGCGGACCGCGCGCCGCCCGGGCAAAGGTGGTCAGCCGGCCGAAATCGGCGCTGAACACCTCGATGATGAGGCTGCTATCGCGCCACGGGCGCTGATGCAGGAGGTAGCCACGCACCAGCTCCACGCGTTGGCTGGAGCGCATCATTCCAGTTCCAGTTGCTGGAGCGCGCGCGCATCGTCAGCCCAGTTCTCACGCACTTTGACGAACAGCGTGAGGTGGTGGCGCCGCCCGAATATATGATTCAGTTCCATGCGCGCGCTGCGGCCCACACGCTTGAGGCGCTCACCGCCGGCGCCGATGACGATGGGTTTTTGCCCGGCCCGATCGACCCAGATGAGGGCACTCACTTCACAGCGGCCATCCGCGGTTTCGGTCAGGCTCTCGACCTCCACGGCGATGCCGTAGGGCAGCTCTTCAACCAGTTCGAGCGTGAGTTTTTCGCGGATGCTCTCGGCAATACGGAACTTGTCGCTGCGATCGGTGATCTGCCCGGGCGGAAACATGCGCTCGCCCTCCGGCAGCGCCGCCAGGATAGTGCGCCGCAGATCATCAAGATTGGCAGCGCGCAAGGCTGAGATCGGCACGATCGCCAGGAATTCGGCGCGCCCGGCCAGCTCTTCAATGTAGGGCAGCAGGCGCTCGCGCGGAAACACACGATCGATCTTGTTGACCACACAGATCACCGGGTGCCTGGAATCGAGTACGCGTTGCAGTGCGAGTTCGTCTTCGTCGGTCCAGCGCAGCGCTTCGACCAGCAGCACGGCGACGTCGGCATCGCCCAGCGCCGAGGTCGCGGTGCGGTTCATGGCGCGGTTGAGCGCGCGTTGCGGCCCGTGATGCAGGCCTGGCGTGTCGACCAGGGCGATCTGGCCCTCGCTCGACTCGATAATGCCGATCAGCCGATGGCGCGTGGTCTGCGGCCGCGGCGTCACGATGCTGAGTTTCTGTCCGAGCAGTGCGTTGATGAGCGTCGATTTGCCGACGTTCGGCCGACCCACCAGGGCGGCAAAACCACTGCGATAGGCGCTCATGACCGCCTGCTCATGCGGGCAACTGCAGCAGCAGCGCCTGGGCGGCGACCTGCTCGGCGCGACGACGACTCAGGCCGGTGCCGGCAGCCTGCAGGCGCAAGGCCGCAATCGTGCAGCTCACCTCAAAGACCTGCGCATGCGACTCGCCTTCGGTTCTGGTAACACTATAACGTGGCAGTGCCAGGCCGCGCCCCTGCAGCCACTCCTGCAGGCGCGTCTTGGCATCCTTCTGCTCATCGACATCGCCGGCGGCGGCCGGCTCAAGCGCGGCCAGCGCCGGGCCCAGGACGCGCAGCAGCACCTCGCGCACCGTGGCGAAGCCGGCCTCGAGATAGAGCGCCCCGCACAGCGCCTCGAGCGCGTCGGCAAGAATCGATTCGCGGCGGAAGCCGCCGGTCTTGAGCTCGCCGGCGCCCAGCTCCAGCACCTCGCCCAATTCAAGGGTGGTGGCGATACGCGCCAGCGAAGCGCCACTGACCACGGCCGCGCGCAGGCGACTCAAGGAACCCTCGTCCGCCTGCTGATAGCGGCTGTAGAGAAATTCGGCGACGATCAGATTGAGGATCGCGTCGCCCAGGAACTCCAGCCGTTCATTGTTGGCGCGCCCGGCGCTGCGATGCGTGAGCGCCTGTTCAAACAGCTTCGGGTCGACGACCTGGTACTGAAGCTGGCGCAGCAGCCACCCGGCGGCGCGCTCACTCATCACTGCAAATCGACCTGCTTGCGAAACTGCACGATTATCAGCACGTTGGCAAACAGCGGCGCCGGGTCTTCATAGTCGGCAACGGCCACCCAACGATCGCCCTCACGATGGATATCGATTTCTTTGGCTGATGGGTGATCAATATATTCAACGTCGAAACGCTTTTCGAGCGAAGTGCGCAGCGCCACCGGGTTGATCTGCGAATCGCCACGGGTGTCGGTCGCCAGCTGCTCGAGTGAGCGCACCACGCGGAAGTAGTTGAGATACAGCGGCGTGACACGAATGCCGACATAGACCAGGACGGCGAGCGGCATCAGCAGGAACAACCAGCCGATGAAGGTCACGCCACGTTGACGTTTGCGCATGTAACCATCCTCCCCGGGCCAATGGCCCGGACTAATCGATATGCTTGCCAATTCGCCGCCAGTTTGGGCCACCGGAGCGCTGCAGATCCCAATTGAACCAGATTCTCGAGGCCCTGCCGACCAGATTTTCTTCGGGCACAAAGCCCCAGACCCGGCCGTCCGAACTGTTGTCGCGATTGTCGCCAATCATCAGATATTGGCCGGGCGGCACCCTGATGTCGAATTTATCGTTGCGATCCGGCTCATTGCTGTGTTCGCTGTCATCGCACTGATAGCTGCGTTCGTTGCTGCGATTGCAGCTGGCGACCGGCTGGATGCCAATCTCGCCGCTGGTGCGGCAGGAGAGCGTCTGATGGCGGTGGGCGCCAAGCTGCTCAATCCCCAGGCGCAGATTCAGGTAGCAGCCGTCATTGTAACGGCCCCCATCGGCAACCGGCACCGGCGTGCCATTGATGATCAGCTGATCGTCCTGCACCGAGACCGTGTCGCCCGGCAGGCCGGCCAACCGCTTGATGTAGTTGACGGCCGGATCAGGCGGATAGCGAAACACCACCACATCGCCACGTTGCGGCTCACCCACGGCCACAAACTTCTGGTTCAGGACCGGCAGGCGCAGACCGTAGGCAAATTTATTGACGACGATGAAATCGCCATCGAGCAGCGTGGGCATCATTGAATCGGAGGGGATGCGAAACGGCTCAAAGATGAACGAGCGCACCAGCAGCACCAGGGCCGCCACCGGCAGGAAACTGCGGGCGTAATCCACCGTTACCGGCAGCGCCAGCGCACTGGCGGCAACTCCGGCCGCCGCCGCGCGCCGCAGTCGCAGCGGCGCCAGCAGGTAGCGGTCGAGCAGCCAGATGAGCCCGGAGACCAGCAACACCAGGGTCAACACCAGCGAGAAGTCGAGCCGCTCGGACGTCAGCAGGCGCCCGATGGCGCCTAAAATCGCTATCGGCAGCACCAGGTAAACGGCGCGCAGCCAGCCCGGATCGCGCGCCACGGCGGGCAGCGCCGCCAGCCGCCGACCCGGCCGGATGAACCAGTCATCGATGACGCCCACCAGCGTCAAGGGCAGCGCCAGGTAGGTCAAAAATGTGAGTATTTGCATCTTCATAGCTGATCCTTAACTTAACCCGGGCGCGGCCCGATGCGCAGCGCTCACTTACGACCGATCTGGAGCACCGCGAGGAAGGCCTCCTGCGGGATCTCCACCTGGCCAACCTGTTTCATGCGCTTCTTGCCTTCCTTCTGCTTCTCAAGCAGCTTGCGCTTGCGGCTCAGGTCGCCGCCATAGCACTTGGCCAGCACGTTCTTGCGCAGCGCCTTGACCGTGGCGCGCGCGATGACATGGCTGCCGATTGCCGCCTGCACCGCGACCTCGAACATCTGCCGCGGAATCAGCTCCTGCATCTTGTCCACCAGTTCGCGACCGCGCTGGTAAGAGCTGTCGCGGTGAATGATCAGGGCCAGCGCATCGACCTTCTCGCCGTTGATCAGCACGTCGAGTTTGACCAGCGGCGCGGCCTGAAAATGGCTGAATTCGTAGTCGAAAGAAGCGTAGCCGCGGCTCGAGGATTTCAGGCGGTCGAAGAAATCGAGCACCACTTCGGCCAGCGGCAGCTGATACTGCAGCGACACCTGCGTGCCCAGAAACTGCATTTTCTTCTGCACCCCGCGCTTCTCGCTGCACAGGCCAAGCACCGCGCCAACATAGTCTGGTGGCACCAGAATATTGGCGGTGATGATGGGCTCACGCACCTCGGCAATCCGGTCAGGCGAGGGCAACTTTGCCGGACTGTCGACCAGCAGCACTTTGCCGTCAGTGCAGGCTACTTCGTAGACCACAGTCGGGGCGCTGGTGATCAGCTCGAGCTGATACTCGCGTTCCAGCCGCTCCTGCACGATGTCCATGTGCAGCAGCCCCAGAAATCCGCAGCGAAAACCAAAACCCAGCGCCGTGGAAGCCTCCGGCTCGTAGTGCAACGCCGAGTCGTTGAGCCGCAACTTGGCCAGGGCATCACGAAAACTCTCATAGTCCTCGGAGTTGATCGGAAACAGGCCGGCGAACACGCGCGGCTGTACCTGTTTGAAGCCGGGCAGCGGCGCAGCACAGGGGCGTGTCTCGTGCGTGATGGTATCGCCCACCGGCGCGCCATCGATCTCCTTGACACCGGCAATGACGAAGCCAACCTCGCCGGCGCTCAGGGCTGGCAGGGCCATCGACTTGGGCGTGAAGCAGCCGAGCTTGTCGACGCCGTGGCTGCGGCCGGTCGACATCATGCGCAGCTTCTCACCCTGGCGCAGCGTGCCGTTCATTACCCGCACCAGCGAAACCACGCCCACGTAGTTGTCGAACCATGAGTCGATGATCAGCGCCTGCAGCGGCGCCAGCGGGTCGCCGACAGGCGGCGGGATACGCGCGACAATGGCCTCGAGCAGCTCGGGCACGCCGGCACCGGTCTTGGCGCTGACGCGCACCGCATGCTCGGCGCTGATGCCGATAATTTCCTCAATTTCGGCAGCGACGCGCTCCGGTTCGGCCGAGGGCAGATCGATCTTGTTGATGACCGGCAGCACCTCAAGGCCCTGCTCGACGGCGGTGTGGCAGTTGGCGACGCTTTGCGCCTCGACGCCCTGCGAGGCATCAACCACCAGCAGCGCGCCTTCGCAGGCCGCCAGGCTGCGGGACACCTCGTAGGAAAAGTCGACGTGGCCCGGGGTATCGATGAGGTTGAACTGATAGCGCTGACCGCTCGGCGAGTCGTAATAGAGCGTCGCGCTCTGCGCCTTGATGGTGATGCCGCGCTCGCGCTCCAGTTCCATGGAATCGAGCACCTGCGCCTGCATTTCGCGCTCTTCCAGGCCACCACAGAGCTGAATCAGGCGGTCGGCGAGCGTCGATTTACCGTGATCAATATGGGCGATGATCGAGAAATTTCGTATGAATTGCATCAAGTAGCAAACCCGGGACCCCAGGGGCCGGGGCGCGCGGATTATAGCCGCAAAAGCCGCAGCAATTCCGCGCGATCCAGCCTGAAATGGCACACCGGCACGCCATCGAGCAGCAGTACCGGCACCTTGAGGCCATAACGCTGCAAAAGCTGTGGATCAGCATCGACATCGGCGAGCGCTACGGCAGGTAGCGGGTAGCGCCCGCGCAGCGCCTCGAGCTCGCTTTGCAGCTCCTCGCACAGATGGCAATCGGCACGCGTAACCAAGGTCAGGCGCGCATCGCCCGATGGCGCCATTATTGATGCCCACCATCGCGCGGGCCGCCCGCCGCCTCGCCAGCGCGCAATGAGCCGGCAATGGCGCGTACCGTGTCGGCCGGCACCTCGCCAATCGCGATGACTTTATGGCCATCGACAAAAGTGGAGAACGCAACCGATGGGCCCAGTGTGGTCATGCTCGGCGCGGCGTGCGCAGTTCCGCCGCGGCGACCCGGCGCGGCGGCGCCCGGCTCTGACTGCTCGACAAATACCGAAACCGTGGCGAGGCCATCGCTGAAGACCAGGTGTGTCACCGCCGACCTGGCGCCCGGCAGCAGCCGCGTGGAACGCGCCGTCATGCGAAACCCGGCCGGAAGTTGCTCGCTCTGCCAGCTCACGGCAGGCGCACCGGGCCCCGCCACCCTCACAGCGCTGTCATGACGCAGCCAGCGCCAGCCGCGGGCATCGACCTGCGGTTCCAGTGCGCTGTCGTCGATCTGTGCGGGCAAGGTCAATTCGGTGAATACCAGTTGCTCGACCACTGAACCGGCGGGCGTGCGCAGCTGCGTCTTGAGTGGCATGGCGCTGGCTTCGTCGATCCAGACCCGATAGCCGTAGCGCAGTTCGTCCTGCGGCTCGACATCAATGACATGAGCGCTGCGTCCGCTGACGCGGGCCTGCGGCGCTTCGCTTAAACGGTAGAGCTGCGGGGCAACCGTATTGAGTTGCAGCAGTTCAGTGAGCAACAAGCCCTCCTGAGCTGTGCTCTCAACCAGCACGACGCGCTGATCGGGAAAATAGGTGCGCAACTGGCCGGCACGGCGCACGAACTCACGGCCGGAGCCGTCCATGGCCTGGATGCGCTCGGCGACGCCGCTGTCGCCGACACGGTGAACAATGTGCAGGGTATCGGTCTGCCCGCCGTGTTCGTGTACGAAGGTGCCCTGGTAATTGCGGGTGGCGATGGCGTGCCCCATGCGTTCCAGCCAGGTACGCGGATCATCGGCTGGCAGCGCAACGGCGGCAGCACCCAGGGACAGGCTGGCGAAGGCGGCTACACGCGCGCTAGTGCGGAACATCAGTTTGCGTATCAGCCGCAGCAGGTCCGGTATCTTCGAACGGCAGCAGCGCTTCGTTGCCGATGAGCGTCGAGAGCAGGCTGCGTCGCACCAGTGGCGACGACACGGCACTGTGCGCCATCGCGTAGTTGGCGAGCGAAGCGGGAATGGCCAGCGTATTGCCGGCGCTGCGTGGCGGCACCACGTAACTGGCCGGCTCAAGGCCCTGCTCACGGCCCGGGCCAGTGGCCCGGCCATGAGCAACCGGCAATACCGCCAGCTGGCTCGCTGCCCGCTGGTCGGTGCCGTGCGGCAGCACCGCGTATTCCACGGTCGGCGAGTAGGCCACCAGGGCTTCTTCCTGCGCCGGCACAGACCCGCGCAACAGCATGATGGCCGCACCAGCAACACTGGCCGCAACCGCAGCGCCCAGCGCCGCGCCGCGCCACGCCCGCGCGGCCCGCACGTTCACGGCTGCCGCGGCCGGCGCGCCGTGCAACTGCGCGCTGACGCGCCTGGCGAAATCGGGCCTGACCTCGGCCACTGGCTCGGCACGCAGGGCCGCGCCGATTACGGCATAACGCGACCAGGTGGCGCGCAACTGCTCTTCGCGCGTCAGACGGCGCGACAGCAATTCGCATTCTACGGCGGGCAATTCGCCATCGAACATGGCCGACAGCTGACTATCCAGTTCATCTCGATTCACAACAACTCCTGTGCGCGGCCCAGGCCGCCGTCAAAAACCTCACGCAATTGCCTGTCAATGGCTTCGCGGGCACGGAAAATGCGCGAGCGCACCGTGCCGACCGGACAGTTCATGGTGGCGGCGATCTCCTCGTAGCTCAGACCGTCAAGTTCGCGCAGCACGATGGCCTTGCGCAGATCTTCGGGCAGCTGGGCGATCGCGGCCTGCACGATATTGCGAATCTCTTCGCTGAGCGCCAGGCCCTCCGGTGTATCGGGATCCTGCAGGCGGCTGAGCAGGTCCGGCCCGGCGTCGTCATTGTGGGCGTCAATCTCGTAGCCGACCGGATTGCGCTTGCGTGCGACCAGCGAATTCTTCGCCGTGTTGATCGCAATGCGATAGAGCCAGGTGTAAAACGCACTGTCGCCGCGAAACTGCGGCAGTGCGCGATAGGCTTTGATAAAGGCTTCCTGCGCGACATCCTCGGCATCAGCCGGGTTGCGCAGATAGCGCATCACCAGTTTGACGACCTTGTGCTGGTACTTCAGAACCAGCAGATCGTAGGCTGCGCGTTCACCTGCCTGCACCCGTCTGACCAGGCTCAAATCGCCGGTATCGGCGGCCATCAGTAAATTCGCCATGCTGCGGGTGTTGCCTGCACTAAACTGCCCCCGTGGAGCGCTGCCCTGGGTCAGTCTAACAGCAGTATTCCAGTTCACACTCATCGGGCGCCGTCCACCCCGCCGGGGGTTCTGAACTTCAATCTGGCTTTGAGTCGGCGCCAGTCATTCGGTTCCACGAGTGCGCCATCGATTATCAGAATTCGGCGCCGCCCGTCGCTGTGCCAGCGTAGCCATAGCAGCGCACCCAGGCGCTGCGGCGTCTGCGGCTGGACATAAGCGCCGCGACCACGGCGATCCCGCAGCAGCCAGCGGCCGTCGCCCTGCCAGCACAGGTGCTCTATATCGTCGGCTCGCCGCGCCAGCAGTACCACGACGCCGCGCCCGGCGCCGGCCAGCGTGAGCAGCACGGCCGCGCCACGCACGGCTACCGGCAGAGCGCTGCCGGCCCAGATGGCCACGGCGAGGCCGCTGCACCACGCCGCCCAGGCCCACGCCAGGCGCGCTGACCCCGACACTTCAAGCCTGAGATCGGACCAGTTGGGCGACGAGCGGGCTGAAGCTGGGGTCGGCGGGCGGTTCATGGCCCAACAGATAGCGCGCGATTTCAGGGTCCGGCAACTCGAGAAAGGCCTCGAAACGCGCCCTTTCGGCCTCCGTGGCGCGAGGATAGCTGCTCCTGAGCCAGTTCTGCAGCAGCAGATCCAGCTCCTTCATGCCGCGCCGGCACCGCCAGAGCAGTTGCCCCGGCACCGTGCTGTTCAATGTTTGCGCTCGAGCATCAGCCGCTTGATGCTGGCGATGGCCCGCGCCGGGTTCAGATCCTTGGGACAGGCCTCGGTGCAATTCATGATCGTATGACAGCGATAGAGGCGAAACGGGTCTTCAAGATCGTCGAGTCGCTCGCCCAGCGCCTCGTCACGCGAATCGACGATCCAGCGGTAGGCGGCCAGCAGCGCCGCCGGTCCGAGGTAACGATCGCCGTTCCACCAGTAACTGGGGCAGGAAGTCGAACAGCAGGCGCACAGGATGCACGCTGATGGCCGATCGATCTTTTCCTGCTCGGCGCGCGACTGCAGGCGCTCACGGTCGGGTGGCGCCGGGGTGCGCGTCTGCAACCAGGGTTTGACGGCCGCGTACTGCGCATAGAAATTGGTCAGGTCGGTGACCAGGTCCTTGATCACCGGCATGTGCGGCAGCGGATAGACGCTGACATCGCCTTTGCCAAGATCCGCGCAGGATTGCGTGCAGGCCAGGGTGTTCAGGCCATTGATGTTCATGGCACAGGAGCCGCAGATGCCTTCGCGGCAGGAACGGCGCAGTGACAGCGTGGCATCGATTTCATTCTTGATCTTGAGCAGCGCGTCCAGAACCATCGGCCCGCAATCGGCCATATCGATCTCGAAACTGTCAACGCGCGGATTGCCGCCGCTCGCCGGGTCGAACCGGTAGATGCGAAAGGTACGCACCCGGGCCGCGCCCGCTGGTGCCTTGTGCTGCTTGCCGGCCGCGCGATCGAGACGAGAATTCGCGGGCAAAGTGAGCTCAACCATCGTGTGGATCCTTCACTAGTAGGTGCGTGCCTTGAGGGCCACGCTTTCGACTTCATCGGTGAGCGGCTGCAGTTGCACCGGTCGATAGCCGAAACTCGCCTGGCCACTGCTATCGACCCAGCAGAGCGTGTGCTTGAGCCAGTTCTGGTCGTCGCGCTGCGGAAAATCCTCGCGCGCCTGCGCACCACGGCTTTCCTGGCGGTTGGCTGCGGAATTGATGGTCGCCGTGGCCTGCAGCAGCAGATTGTCGAGCTCCAGGGTTTCGATCAGATCGGTATTCCAGATCATGCCGCGATCGCTCACACCGACATTGGCGAAAGACGCCAGCGTGCCGGCGAGTTTCTGCGTGCCTTCGGCCAGGGTCTGGCCGGTGCGAAATACCGCCGCGTCCATCTGCATGATGCGCTGCATCTCGAGCCGGATCTGCGCCGTGGGCTTAGGTCCATTGGCATTGCGCAGCCTGTCGATGCGCGCCACGGCACTCTCGCCCGCACCTTTGGCCAGCGGCTTTTGCGCAGCACCGGGCTGGCAGGTGGCCGCGCAGTGACGCGCCGCCTCGCGGCCGAAGATCACCAGATCGAGCAATGAATTCGAGCCGAGCCGGTTGGCACCATGCACCGATACACAAGCCGCTTCGCCCACCGCCATCAGGCCTGGCACCACCTCGACCTTGCCAGCGCGCAGCGTCAATGCCTGGCCCTGCACATTGCAGGGCACGCCACCCATGTTGTAGTGCACGGTCGGCAACACCGGGATCGGCTGGCGCGAGACATCCACGCCAGCGAAAATGCGCGCCGTATCGGCAATGCCTGGCAGGCGCTCCCTGATCACCTCTGGTCCCAGATGCTCAAGGTGCAGATGAATGTGGTCACGCTGCACGCCCACACCACGCCCTTCACGAATTTCAATCGTCATGGCGCGGCTGACGACATCTCGCGAGGCCAGGTCTTTGGCGTTGGGCGCATAGCGCTCCATGAAGCGCTCGCCGGTTGAATTGGTCAGATACCCGCCCTCGCCGCGCGCCCCTTCGGTGATCAGGCAGCCAGAGCCGTAAATGCCGGTGGGGTGGAACTGCACGAATTCCATGTCCTGCAGCGGCAGACCGGCGCGCAGCACCATGCCGCCGCCGTCACCGGTGCAGGTGTGTGCCGAGGTGCAGGAAAACCAGGCGCGCCCGTAACCACCGGTGGCCAGAATCGTGGTCTGGGCGCGAAAGCGATGCACGCGGCCGTCAGCCAGATCGATGGCCACCACGCCGCGGCAGGCACCGTTCTCCATGATGAGATCGACGGCAAAATATTCGATGTAGAACTCGGCGGCGTGGCGTAGCGACTGCTGATAAAGCGTGTGCAGCATGGCGTGGCCAGTGCGATCCGCGGCCGCGCAGGTGCGCTGCGCGATGCCCTTGCCGAAATCAGTGGTCATGCCGCCGAACGGTCGCTGATAGATACGCCCGTCTTCGGTGCGCGAGAACGGCACGCCGTAATGCTCGAGCTCGATGACGGCGGCGCCCGCCTGCTTGCACATGAACTCGATCGCGTCCTGATCGCCCAGCCAGTCGGAGCCCTTGACGGTGTCGTACATGTGCCAGCGCCAATCGTCGGCGCCCATGTTGCCAAGCGCCGCGGAAATGCCGCCCTGCGCCGCGACCGTGTGACTGCGGGTCGGAAACACCTTGGTGATCGAGGCGGTCGACAACCCGGCCTCGGCCAGCCCCAGGGTAGCGCGCAGACCCGCGCCGCCCGCGCCGACGACGATGACATCATGCGTGTGATCGATGAATTCAGGGGCGCTCATGCCGCACCCCGCAGCGCAACGCGCAGGATGGCATAGAGGCCGCTCGCCGCCAGTAACACATGGGCGCCGCTATTGCAGAGCAGGGCCGCGAGCTTGAATCCTGGCGCGTGCAGGTAATCTTCAATCACCACCTGTACGCCCAGCCGCGAATGCCAGCAGGCCGCGAGCACTGTGAGCGCGAGCCCCACCGGGTTCCAGCCCGAGCCCATCCAGATGGTAACCGCCGCATAATCCGCCAACGGCAGTCGCACCAGGGAAACCAGCAGCCAGACAGTGAGCGGCACCAGGGCCAGTGCCGAGACGCGTTGTGACCACCAGTGATTCACGCCGTCACCAGCAGTGCCGGACCCAAGCGCCACCCCGAGCGGTGAACGCAGGCTCACAATGCACTCCGGTACGGGCAGTAGAACAGGTAGCTCAGCAACAGCAGGCTGGCCAACGCCAGCACGATGACCAGCCTGGCACTGCGTCGCGCCGACAATTTCTCCAGACCGTAGCCCGCATCCCAGCACAGGTGGCGCAGACCGTTGATCAGGTGGTAACAGAATGCGGCCAGCCAGGCCAGCAACAGCACCCGGAAATACCAGCCTGAGAGCAGGGTCACGGCGCGCTCATAGGCCGACTCGCTCGCCGCGGCGCACATCAGCCAATAGACCAGCGTGCCAATTCCGAGTGTCAGCGCCAGACCGGAAATCCGGTGCGCAATGGACAAGGCCATGGTGTGCGCGAAGCGGTAGACGCCCAGATGTGGCGACAACGGTCGCTGTGACATGTGCATTCCTTGGGCTACCTGGCGGCGCTGCCCTAAAAATCGATACAGCGCCCGCCGCGCTCCCAGTCGCCAAAGCGCGTGGGATCCGGCCCGGCCGGCCCATCCACCTCGGCCACACGCACAACTGCCGTGATCGGGCCAGGCGCCGGCTGCTGCTCAGGGTTCGGGGTTACTGGATCTGGTGGGTTTTCGTGCGGCAGCGACATGACGCACGAGTGTGCCAGAATCCGTCCATGCCGGCCACCGTAACAGCCAGCGGCGCAGCCGCGGACACCACGCCCACACTTGCGATGCTGCGCATCGGCGGCGCCGACGCGCGCAGGTTCTTGCAGGGTCAACTCTCCAACGACATGGACCTGCTCAGCGCCGATCGCCTGCTGTGCGCCGGCCTGCACAATCCACAGGGCCGCGTGCTGGCCCTGCTGTGGCTCACAGCGCGTAGTGGGGACGAAATATTCGCGCTGCTGCCCGCCGAGCTCGCGCCCGCTGCCGCGGACGCGCTACGCCGCTTCGTGCTACGCGCCAAGGTGAACATTGAAATCGTGCCAGTGACTGCGCTCATCGCCGCTCTGCCCGGCGCGCCCGCCGCCACAGTGGCTGCCAGGGTTCAAGCCATCGCCAACGGCCAAGCGCAGATTTACGCCGCCAGCAGCGGCCAATTCATCGCCCAGATGCTCAACCTCGATTGCGTGGGCGCCATCTCATTCACCAAAGGCTGCTACACCGGCCAGGAAGTCATCGCCCGCGCCCACTACCGCGGCCGCGTCAAACGCCGCATGCAACGCTTCGCAACCTCGGATGCACTGCCACCAACGCCCGGCGCCAGCTTGCACCTCGCCGACGGCCGCAGCGCCCAGCTGGTAGACAGCGTCACCCTGTCCGACGGCACCCAAGAGTTCCTGGCCGTAGCCCCGCTACCCGCAACCGCAGACAGCACGGCCACGTCGTCTGACGCCCCAGACGCTGCAGGTGCCACAGCATCTTCAGGCGCAGTGTTGATTACCTGCGTCCCGCTTCCCCTCCCCTACACGCTGCCCCAGTGACCGCGCGCGCAGCGCGCGCAACGCCCCCCAAGCGACCAACTTCTGACCGCCGCCGCCACCACAGCGTGGCGCGTTCGACGCCGGCGCGG
>Ga0315276_10001481_pt1 | contig 21010 bp, 12 predicted proteins | sample YL17G05_0_MG_FD_204542 | JGI IMG/M metagenome (GOLD analysis project Ga0315276, IMG submission 204542) | Sediment microbial communities from Yellowstone Lake, YNP, Wyoming, USA - YL17G05_0 | ecosystem: Environmental > Aquatic > Freshwater > Lake > Sediment | place: USA: Wyoming | collected... | reverse complement strand
TTATCTATCTCCCCTATCCCCCCCATCCCCCCATCCCCCCATTCACTTTTCATCAAAACATAGTACAAACATGGTGCAAACATAGTACAAACATAGTGCAAAGTGGGTGCAAACATAGTACAAACCGCATCACTTTTCATCGGAATTCGTCGGAATTTCACACTTTTTTCTTACCCATCTTACCTAATCGTTATAATCGTTACGCAAAAATAAGCACTTACATCAATTCCAACAACGTAAAATAAGCACTTACAACAATTCCCCATAACGAAAAATAAGGACTTACATCAATTCCCCGACACCAAAAATAACAATTTACAAACGCACATCCCCCCCCATCGCGCCAGCCGCGAAATTCAAGCCGGGGTAAAAACCAAGACAGTTTGGCAACTCTTTATTTGACAAACAGTTATAAACTGACCCCGACGGGATTTGAACCCGTGTTGCAGGGATGAAAACCCTGTGTCCTGGACCTGGCTAGACGACGGGGTCGTAGGCCAACAAACAAACGCTTCTACCAGCCAAAGCGATATCTGTCAACAATAATTCCTAAAAACCTTAACAGCCTGCGCCCTATCTCATTTCCCTACAAACACTTATAATTCTCCAGAAGCAATGACAACACGATCCCTCCCATCACGTTTAGCCCGATAAAGCGCCATATCCGCTTGATAAAGCATCTGATCATGACTCTGACCACAGATCAGTTGCGAAACACCAAAACTAGCTGAAATCGCCTCTGGAACCTCCCTATCCGGGATTTCCTTAATAAGATTCCGCAAACGCTCAGCCAACTTCGCACCAGCCGCCGAATCGCTATTCGGAGCGATCACCAGAAACTCCTCACCACCCCAGCGGCCAACCACGTCCGGCTTACGCAAATTGTGATTAAGAACACTGCCGATCTTGGCCAGAACCACATCGCCGGCATCGTGGCCGTAACGGTCGTTGATACGTTTGAAAAGATCGATATCGATCATAACTACCGATAAATACTGATGATAACGTCGGGATCGCTCGATCTCCGCTTTGAGCAGTTCACTGATTGCTGAACGATTATACAGACCGGTAAGTTGATCTTTTCGAGACATCTGCAACAGTTGCCGATACGCATCTTCCAGAGACACATGCGCCGAAATGTCACGAAAAACCTCTATCGCCCCGACAATTTGACCCTGCTCGTCACGGATGGCTGAAATGTGCGATTCGATCGGGATGCGTTGACCGCTTTTTCGGCAAACACAGCCTTTCCACGTACCAGGCATGCCACTTTTCAGGACAATCGCAATGGCGCCGTTATGGTCACCAGAAAAATATTCGCTGTCTTCGGCCATCGCAAATAAAGTGTTGGAGAAATTCTGACCTGCCATTTCCTCGGCTGAATAACCGGAAATCCGGGCGCAACTGTCGTTCCAATACAAAATGCTTCCATTGGCGTCAACCACGTAAACAGCATCAAAGATGCTGTCCAGCAGAATCTTGTAAAAATCACCCGTTAATAAGGTTGTTACAGTCGAATCCATAGTTTTTCCCATCACCCCGGTCCGATAATTGTTGTGAGGCTCAGGCCACAAAGCGTTCTTAAATACATGCCAAGTATCGGCTAACTGGGCAAAGCAGGTTAACGGATAGTTGGCGAGTGAGTCCGTGAGTGGGAGGATGGGTTGTGTGGAAGTGCTGTAAGTCGTTGTTTTTCGTTGTTAGGAATTGATGTAAGTGCTTATTTTTGCGTAACGATTGTAACGATTAGGTAAGATAGGTAAGAAAAAAGTGCGAAATTCGGCGAAATTTGGATGAATTCTGATGAAAAGTGATGTGGTTTGTACCATGTTTGCACTATGTTTGTAGTATGTTTGCACCTAGTTTGTACTATGTTTGTAGTATGTTTTGATGAGTTTTGATGTCACGAAAGAAGGCAATAGGCAATAGGCAATAGTAAGAGAAAAGAAGAAAATTCGGCGAAATTTGGATGAATTCTGATGAAAAGTGATGTGGTTTGTACTATGTTTGCACTATGTTTGTATGTAGTTTGTAGTATGTTTGCACTATGTTTTGATGAGTTTTGATGTTAAAATAGGTAAGATTCACCACTAAGTCGCTAAGATACGAAGGGCACTAAGATTTTAGAAGACACAAGAAGAAAGAGCGAGAGTTTTGTTGGCTAAATGGGCAGGGTAGGGAGGATGGGGAAGATTAAGCGAGAAGTCGAGAAGATGAGGAGGGCAGAAGTCAGAGGTCGGAGTTGGAGGGCGCGAACTTGGGGGGTGGGCGGACCGGTTGGGGAGGGGCAGAGGTCAGAGGTCAGATTTTAGATTTGAGAAGACAGAAGGGAAGAGGGCGGACCGTGGAGGGAGGAAGTCGGATTTCAGATTTCAGAGGGCGGAGGGTGGAGCTGGAGGGGGAATAGAACGCGGATGGGGCGGATGAGACGGGTTTGCACAGATAAGAAACAATAAGAATCCCGCAAAGGCGCGAAGAAGAAAATAGAACACGGATGGGACGGATGAGACGGATTGTCGCAGATAAGAATAAATAATAGGGACATGAATAACTATTGAACCCCTACGGGGTTCTGGGAAGTGTTGGGTGGATGTTGTTCCACGAGTTTCGGCCTGGCGGCCTACACCGGCGGAAGAAGGCAATAGGCAACAGGCATGAGGCAATAGGGGGAGGAAGAGAGATTGCCGCGCTGCGCTCGCAATGACACGCAGCAAGCTGCGTGGGCTAAGGGCACACCGGCCGGCTGAATGAGATAATGCGCGTGGGCTAAGAGCACCACCCTACCGGAGAAGATGGAGGGTATGGCCTGGGCTACCCGGCTTCGGTTCGTGTCGGGTTTTCGCGGGGGTGACGGAGGGGGGACAGGGCGGAAGAGGGATTCGCTATCGCGTTAATACAGGTTCGTATGTTTTTACATCGAAATACTGGATTCGCTATCGCGGCTCTTCGCTTCGCTTCGTGTCCCGCTTTCGCGGGAATGACAAATAACAAAATCAAATGTTATAGCGTAGTAGTGCTTCGCATCACTATCATCTGTCATAATCAGCACCTCATCGATATAGTTGCCATAGATGTAGTCGCGCAGTTGGGTTTCGGTTGGTCCGGTGGAATCATAATCGGTTTCGGCTAATACCTGCCAATTGTTGTAATAATAACGGGTGGTCGAGTCAACTTCGCCACTATCATAGGTTTTCATCTCAATACGGCGGCCCAGGGCATCGTAGGTATATTCGGCTATGTTATATACGCCGTCGGTGATCTTGACCAGTCGATTCTCGTAATCGTAGCGTTCTTCCACGTCGCCGTCAGGTTCGATAAGGACAACCACGTTATAAACGTTTAACTCCCCACTTATCTAGTATTTCATCAGCTTGTTCGAGAGTTGCCAGTATTGTAAGGCCATCTTCGTTTACCAAATGTATTGAAAATTCTTTTTTGGCATAATCATACTCGATTACAAGCACTTCTGGCACATTTAAATCCGGGCTATCTGGATCACCGCACGGATAAGTTCTTCCACTATAATAATCATCCCGCTCCCGTATAATGTTCGAATAATCACTGTCATATTCAACTTGTTTAGATGATCCATCTTTTTCATCTTCCCATTGAATTTTTTGGTAACCACGTCTTACAAATGTCCAGGTATCTTTTATTTGCCTTATTCCCAATTCCTTTCTTTTGAGATTGCTTTCTTCAATCTCCTCTTTTGTAGGAGGGTTCTTCTGCGACCAACCATCATCTGATTTTGAACATCCCCCAATAGAGATTATTATCATAAAGCTGATATAAAACAAGAAGCACCGTTTCATTTAAAGCTCCTTTTGTACATTATTACCACTTACACAAGGCGCACCTTTTATTTATTGGTATATTCTCTACACGAAAACGATATGTTTGCACTAAATTCCCTCCATAACTTCGCTGTGAATAATAATCTTCTAGGCAGGGCCCTTTCTTTTGCTCGTGATTGGCGAAGTTGTGAAACTTACCTCCAAGTGCTTTAAAGGTTCTACATGCAGATTCCCAACTTGTCGTATTTTTAATTTCAACCGTAGTGTTCACGTTACAGTTTGAACCTTGCCATTTATGTTTGATCGTAGCTGTGTAACTGCCAATAAAATCCATTGCATCATCATAAGCCTGTGCTCCACCTGCATGAGCGAATGGGTAATAATACTCCCAAAAAATCGAATCTCTGTTTACGTCCCAATGGTCAGATTCGTATAATTCTGCTTTTGCATAGTTTTTAGCAACCCAGGCTTCCATCAATTCTTGGAAACCGGAATTTGCTTTTATATCCTTATTAACAGCATGTTCATCACCGATATATTCTACAGGACTTCTTATTGTTTCATAGAACCAACCATCTAACATTGCACGCCATGGTTGAGATGTAACATAGAAAGTTTTCGCAACGTCATACATTAGCCTTTTGTCGCCACATTCCGCCTGCAATGGACCCGCCCAGTACAATCCCATTGGATCCAGGCGAGCAGTAGGCATCGACCTGGCATATTCGTACAAGTTTGCTCCATCTTGATATTGGGTAGTAGTCGCAAATACATTGGGGCCTACTGCATTTGGAACGATGCCAAAAGGATCCTGTTGCAAAAATCGTCCCGTGTAATAACCGTAGTCGCGATGGCGGACATGGTATTTGTCTGCTTCAGGGTCATGACGGTAGCCGGCGAATAGCACCGTATTGTCATAAGCTGATTCCTGTGGGCTGAGCAATACGAACGCATCACTGTAAAAATATGGCTTGCCGTAGGCATCGTATTCGTAGCGTTCTTCCACGTCGCCGTCAGGTTCGATAAGGACAACGACGCTGAATATATGATCGTGGCTGTAATAGTGCTCCGCATTACTATCATCTGTCATAATCAGCACCTCATCGATATAGTTGCCATAGATGTAGTCACGCAGTTGGATTTCGGTTGGTCCGCTGGAATCATAATCGGTTTCGGCTAATACCTGCCAATTGTTGTTGTAATAATAATGGGATGCCTGCAAGCTATTCCTGTCCTTTGTTGGGATCTGCAGAACAGCAATTGTCGTTTTCCTCCTGTTGACGAAGTACTTCCGCCTTCCATAGGCGATATTCTCGTTTTAATTTGCCAACATTCATCTTTAACTCAATGTCATCACCCTGACCATCATCATCACGGCCATTTCTACCCATACTGCGGATGATGATAATACCTTCTTCTTCGTTCCATATATATATAAGAGATCTTTCCCATGCGTCGATACCTTTCATCAGTAGCTCAAGGGCGTGATCATTTGCGTTTTTGACAAGGTATCTGAAAAGATATCCACAAACCTCATCTTTCATAATAACGTTGAAAGTCTTTTCGAGAGAGTCCCCCGGAAAACCCTCAACACCGCTTACACCCATTTCAACAATACGCTTACCGAAGAGCCTAATCTCTTTACCGGTCTGACGTTCTTTTCTCTCGTTAGGAGTGACCCAACCTCCTGGTGGCCTAATAATGCACCAATACAACAGCGATAAAAGCACAATTATAGCTATGCCAAACCACATTCTCATAGCAGATCTCCGTATATCTAATCTTCTTCTCCCAAGAAAACAGGATGTAGTTCCCAGCCATCAAATCCCTTACAAGGCAACGGGACGCAGATATTTTTTGATCTCAAATGCTCCTCATATATCCCTTTTAGCTTAAGACATTTCGCCTTAAATCCTAGTTTATCTTCAACATCCTTCATGTCAGCATTAGTGATGGCTCTCTGCTTTCTAACCACCAGCCTCGGCATTTCCAATCCGTACCACACTACTTGCATATCCCCATCGATTATCGAATTGATCCATTGCCACTGCATCTTCCAATAAACGAGGGCTGCTGTTGTTGTCGTAGCGCGGTTTTCAATCCCTTCGAAACCACCCACACTGTACATACTTTCTAAAAACTCTGTTCCATAGGCTAGTGCTTCCGCTGCTTCTGGATCGTAACCAGGGAATTTGATATACCAATCTTCTTGGTCATCTAACGCATGCACAGATTCATGAAGAACATCACCCGGGTTCGAAGATGTCCTTATCCATAATTGATTGTGCCCAGGGCGATATTCCGCTTGATTTCTATGTATCATCAATAAGATATCATGATGTGATGCCCCTGCCTTCCTGACGACCTGAATTAACCGTTGAATCATTGGTCCAATCCCGGAATGTCCATAATACAGTCTGTCTTTATGGTGGTTGTCAATAGACTGAAGCGCCTGAATGGCCTTTTCTGTAGGAGAAATACCATGTATTACACCCGTAGGCGCATCCGGTCCATAAGGCGGCAAATAGAGTCCATAGGGATCGAAGTTTGTTATAGGATTAGAGTTCACGTACTGATACAAATTCATTCCATCAACATAGCCCAGCGGGTCGTGGGTTAGCCATCGGCCGGTGTGATAGTCGTAGTAGCGGTTGCGGTTGTATTGCAGTTGCAGGTCGTCGCTGTCGAGGCTGTCCACGTGGCGGCTGGTGAACATATAGGGGTTGCCGACGGTGGAGGTGGTTTCTTCATCGTCATCTGAATTGTACCATATAGCGTCAATGCCGGCTGTGTATATAGTGTACTTTCCATAGGCATCGTATTGGTAGTACTCTTCAATATCACCGCTGGAATCAACAATAGCCACCACGCTGAATATATGATCGTGGCCGTAGTAGTGCTCCGCATCACTATCATCTGTCATAATCACCGTCAGTATTATAGCGGTTGGTGAGATTATTGACAGCATAGGTTTCGGTGTTGTCATCTCGCAATTCCACGCTGGTGCGGTTGCCCAGGTCATCATAAGCAAATTCCTCATCGACTGTCTGAACGCCTACAAGATACTCGGCCTGGGTGACTCTGTCAAGGTTGTCGTAAGTGTATTCGTTATCAGGAGTTGAAGGCAGGCTCTGCGCAGGAATGACAACTGTGGGTGGGACCGTGTTCTTTTTCCGGCGTTTACGCAAATTTGCCCTTGCCATTTACTGCAGCCCATGTTAGAATATATGGGTTACCGAACCACTGGTTCATCCCCAGTCATCGAAAAGATGATTTTTTTGGGGGCGAAAGGTTTCGACCGGACGAGTTGAGGCTCGAGTGGCGTGCCCAGGATGTCAGTTGGCCTGGCTAATCATCTGGCAACAAATTTAAATGCCAACAATCAGTTGCGCATGGCTGCCTAATAAAGCGGCCCGTTCACACCGCGACGCCTGCTAGTGGTGCTGAGCGACGACAGCGGGCTGGTCGATTTCGGCTGCTCGGCCCGAAATCGGCAAGAAAACAGTTGAGCTAGCCAATGATGAATCCTGTCGATCGGAGTCATCTGCGGCAAAACTTAAAATGACCGACTATGCACGTAGAAGCTCGTTCTGAAACGTCACGGGACGGGGGTTCGACTCCCCCCGCCTCCAGTTTTCGCTTTGAAAAAAACTGGAAGCATTAGCTGCAACCGCTTAAACCTTTACGAACCTGCGATAAAGCGGGCGAGCGGATTCGAACCGCCGACGTCCAGCTTGGGAAGCTGGCATTCTACCACTGAATTACGCCCGCAACTGCTTGTATATCCAGAAGTTATAAATATCGGCCTCCTGGGAAATGTTGCCGAAAATCGTCCAAAACACGAATCATACCAAGCCTCTGGCGGTAAGCCCAAAAGGAAGCGTTTCGCCAAATAACCCAAAAAATCTGAAACCACATGCTATCATTCGTTGGGTCGTTTAAGAGTCATCCTCGCGGATCATAGCAAATGATCACGGTGCCGGCAAGGCAAATTTCGACCAAAAAGTCTTCCTGTGCGACCACTCTTACTTTTTTGAGCGGGCAGAAAAAATCGCCCCACCATATCCGTGTAGTATCTCAGTCCCTGCAATCCCTACAATCCTCATATATTACTGTCATTTTGTGATTTATGTTAGTTGTTTTGGTTCTCTAATTTGCTTTTGAGGTGTTTTGTTTGCATTATTACAGTGTAGTTATCAAGAAGTTACGCGTTGCACTCGGATGCATGGCTTACAGTTGTTTCAGGACGGCTGTACGCCTCGGGCGCTCTGAGCGAAGTTTTTTCGTAAAGAGGTGTAAAGACCATGCAATCCAGGGCAAAAGGCAGAAAGCGTATCAAGTCCCGTCCGCGTCACCGCATTACTCTCGAGACTCTCGATTCCAGGTTACTGCTCAATGCCAGTTGGCACGATCTTGATCTTGACGATCTGGAAGATTTTATCCAACCCGGCTATGGCATTCCCGACGCCTTTTTTGCTGATCCCGCCGCCTCGGATTTTGTCGGGCTTGACCTGCTGGGCGGACTCGAACTTGATCTGGTAACCTCGGACAGCGATTCAGGTTTTTTTGAACCTTCCGATATCTGCGGATTCGAGGCGGCCATGGCCGACAGTACTTATACGCTGTATCTCGATTTTGACGGTGAACGCGTCTATAGTCGGTCCGGGGATTTCTGGCTCGGCAGCGGTTATGTTGACATTCCCGCCTACAATCTGGATATGTTCGGCTGGGCCGGAAGCGAACAGGAATCGATAGGTTATATTACCGAGTTTGTCAGTGAGGATTATTCGCCGTACAATATTGCGATTACCAACGTCAAGCCTGCTTCCGGCGATTATAACACTATATACGTCGGCGGCACTAACGATTGGTTTCGTGCCAACAGCAGTGTCATCGGCGTGGCAACATACGATATTGGTAATCGCGACGCCAGCAACTACGGTTTCGCCTTTACCGAGGAGTTAGCCATCTATCAGAATTATTCCGGCGGCAGCATCCTGAACTTCAGCGAATATACAGCCAATCTGATCAGTCACGAAGCCGCTCATAATTTCGGTTCCAATCACGTTAGTGATACAAGCTGTACGATGAATCCTTATCTGCCACTTAGTCCCCGCGGCCTTTCCTTTGGCAGCGATTCAAAACAGGACACCCAAACTCTCCTGGGCAATAATCTCGGTTATGCCCATGGCCCTGACGATTATGGTAACAGCTATCTTACGGCCCAGACTATTGATGGCCAAAATCTGATTGAAGGTATGTTAGAGCGCCGGGATGATGTTGACAGTTTCACCTTTACCGCCACCGCCGGCGGCGTTATGACCGTTGATCTCGACACCACAATCTACGGCAATCTGGACTCTTATTTAACTGTGCTGCGTAATAGTGACGCAACAATTATCGCCAAAAATGATGATTACGCCGGGCAGGCCGATTCCTATCTCAGTTTCGATGTCGTAGCCGGGCAGCAGTACACTATTAATGTTTCCAGTTTATCGCAGGGTTCTTCAGGCACTTATTCACTGGCTGTCAGCGCCCCGGATAATCGGCCCCGGATCTCGGTCACAGACAGTTCCGGTCTCAGCAACGACCAGACAATTGATTTTGGCACTGCAATCGTCGGCGCCTCAAGCTGGGCCACTTTCACCATCGCCAATATCGGCTTTGATGACCTGATAATTTCTCAGCTTTCGACCGATAGTGATTTCGAGCTTGATCTTGTAAGTCTTTCCGATACCAGCAGCGATGACATTGTTATCGCTGCCGGTGACGAGCTGCAGGTAACTGCAACATTCGAGCCTGATCTGATTGGCGCCTACAGCGGTACGGTTACTATCGTCAGCAACAGTGCCCAGCAAAGCCAACTCACTGTTGATCTGACCGCCTTTGCCCGAGTGTCGCAGCCTGATATTGCTGTTTTTGTCGCCGACGGTGAATTGGTCGGGGATACCCTGGATTTTGGTGATGTTTCTCGTGGCGATCTTGGCATCCAAACCATTACCGTCCATAACAGCGGTTCACTTGGCCTGCAGATTACCGATGTCATTACAGACAGTTCAACCTCACCCTTCACTATTATCGACGGTTTTACGGGTGATGTTGTCGCTATCGATCCGGGCGAATCTGCGGATATTACAATCGGCGTTTCCGGTTCCAGTCGCGGCCTTCTCGATGGCCAAATTACCATTGTTAGTAACGATCCTGACCAGCCTCAAAGTTCGATAGACTTGACCGCCCGGATGGTAGGCGGTGTGCTGAGTGTTTATGACTCCTGTGGAAGCAACCAGGACCACCAAATTGATTTCGGCACAGTTTATGCGGGTGAAAATGCTCAACAAACTATAACCCTCGTTAACACCGGAGACGGAGAGTTGACCATTTTCGAGGTGATTGTGGACGGGGGGTTCATTATTGACACCGGTCAAATCTCTGACGGCGTTGTTCTGGCTGTGGGTCAGCCACTGACTGTTACAGTCGGTTACAGCCCATCGTCAATGGGAGAAGTTACCGGCACCGTTACCATCGTAACCGACGACAACGAATCTCCCACGGCTACGGTATCCCTTTGTGCTGTCGGGCAGATCGACCCATTGGAAATAACCGAACTTGACTATATCCAGGACGGTTTAATTGATGCCGGCGATATCTGGATTGAAAGCAATGAATTTATACGTACCTGGCAGTTGACCAATCATGGCAGCGAACCGTTGACCATCTCCCTGAGCCAAACTGGTGGGACGGACCTTCAGCTTGTCGGGCCGGAAACTATTATTCTAAGAGCAAACCAGTCATATAATGTCAATATGATTGTCAGCACCGAACTGGCCTGTCCCATTACCACCACGCTAACCCTTAAGGCCGATGACTTCAGCAATACCACCGAAACTCTCACCGTCAGTGCCTCTCCTTACGCGATTGTCAGTTCCGGCAAACCTTACAGTTTTACCGATCATACCGGCGATCGTGTCAGCATTTCGCTTTCCGGCCATGCCCTGGCAAAAGTTAATCTCGGTACGCCGGACCAGCCCGACATCGAATCGATACAATTATTCGCCGGCAGCGAGCCGGCCAAGTTGAACATTAATGTTGCCGGAGGCGGCAGTACGCAATTGGGCCAGCTTACCGGGAGAGCCTGTCTGAGCAGTTTCAACGCCGAGAACGTTGACCTGGTCGGATCCGGCATCGATTTAGACGGTCAAATAAACAAACTGCGATTGTCTAGTCTGCTGAACGGCGCGCAGATAAACTTTTCTACCTATAAGCCGGCTACGGTGCGATTGAATCGGATTATCGGGGAAAGCGATATCAATATTGACGGCGATTTACGTGTATTCCGCGTCGATGAATTTCTCGGCGGTTCGCTGCGGGGTGACAGCATCGGCAACTTGCTTCTTGGTCGTCTCGATGCTGACATTGACGTCACCAACGGTGATCTTGACAAGGCGATTGTACGCCATGGCGACCTCAACGGTGATATTAACGTTAACGGCCGGGTCGGTTCGGTGAAAATCATGAATGGCGATCTTGTCGGGATGTTAAATGCCGAAGATAACATCGACCATATTACTTTGTCCAAAGGCACAATTACCGGTACTATCAAATCCGGCAGGATCATCGGTAAGATCAAAGCGGCAAATACCGATCAGGCCGATATATTTGCTCGAAACGGTATCGATAAAATTAATATATTGGCTGATATGTCCGAGACGGTAGTCTCTGTCGGGTTCGACGGCGTTTATCAATCGGATACCGCCGCCGCAATTGCTGAACTGGACGCGTTTCTCGGTTCTATCAAGGTTCGGGGCACTTTTACCGCCAGTACCATCGCGGTTGGAGTTGCTCTCGGCGGTGACGGCGGTTTTCTCAACAGCAGTGCCAATGCCGCTACCGGATTTATCGGTTCCATCGATCTGGCCCAGGTAAACACTAACAATGAGGCTTCGCCATTTGGAGTAGTCGCCAAGGACTCGATGGCCAAGGTCCGCGTCAACAGCAGTCCTGTAAATATCGGTTATCAACAGGATGACTTCTACGTCACTGTTCTGGACAAATAGTCAGGCCGCAATCAATAATGAATCACACTGGCACAATATTATAAGTTGACGACAAGGACGTGACAAAATCAGTTTCCGGCAGTGAAATTTATGCAAAAAAAAAACGCCCCCGAAAAAACGGGAGCGCTTCCCTCCTTAGCTTTTAATCTTTGAATTTCGATTTTTCTAAGCCGTCCTCGACAAAGCTTCCTCTGTCGCCTTTTTCGGCCCAGCCGGGTTAAGAGTTATCGGCCGGTGCAATCGCAAGGCGACCCGTCGAGTACCCGGCCTGACCTGATCGACACGGATCACCTCGGACCAGTGCAGATAGCTGCCAATTGCGAATTTATCCGCTGTATTGAGAGGATAACTGAAACGCGTTGTAATATGCTGCCCAACCGAAGGACAAGATTGTTCTTCCACCGTACAACTTACGTGGCTGTTGTTGAGATCGACTACCTGACCGCGAAATAACTCGCCGTTATCTTCATAACCAAACCAAAAGGGCCAAAAAAACCGTATTCTGTCCGTGTGACGTCTATCATCTTTTGGTTCCATTTGGCCCTCTCTCTTCCAGATTCGTTTTATGTTTTACCGAGGTCTCGAAAAATAATTTACGTCAGCAAACTTTTCGGCATTTACAAAACCCGAGTTGACCAAAAACTCAGAAAAAAAACGCCCCCACAATGGAGCGTTCTTATGACAGGATTCCTGCCAGGGCTGCGTTTTCCTGGCTGCCGCACAGTCGCGTTCCTCTGGGCCTGGACTGCTTACAACCGGCAGTAATACTTTTCCCCCATACCGCCCTGCTACTCGACCAATTCCCGGACCATTTCCAGTTCTTTTTCAATCTGACCGGTAATCTCGTCCAATTGCTTCGTCGAAATGCCTATTTCATCGAGAATTTCCTGGGATATCTCCTCGGTTTCCACTGTAATCTTCATCCCTATACCTTCCCGGGCACATACGGTGTCAGAAATATACGTCACCGTGGTCAGCAAACGATTTTCTTTTGCCAAATCGGCCGGATTATGATGAAAACCCGTGACATATTGGAATGACCGTGGAAACTTCCATTTGGTCGTCAGTGCCGCCCCAACTTCCTGGTGATCGCTGCCGATAACTTGCCTCTCTGCTTGCGTAAACGGTATTCCGCTTTTGGTTAATTCCACAATTCGCGGGATATCCCCGGCATGGCACTGCATGATTGCTACCAAACCTATATCATGCATCAGACCGGCCAAAAATGCTTCGTCCGGAAGTAACAGGCCAATCGATGCGGTAATCAGCTTATTGGTCGCCCCCACCGCTACACTGTGAGTCCACAAATCTTTCCCGGAAAAATCATCGCACATCACACTTGTCTTGAACATCTTGCCGATGGACGCCGCAATTGCGATATTCTTGACCGCGTTGAGCCCCAGCAGCATGATTGCCCGATCGATACTTCCTATCTGACCGGGAAGACCATAAAAAGCGGAATTGACCACTCGCAGTACGCGTGCGGACAACGCCGGATCGTTCCGAACAATCTTGTGCAGATCGTGTGCCGTACTTCGGGGATCCTGCACGACCTCAACTATCTGTATCGTTACTTCCGGCAGTGTTGAAATTTCCATTGTCTTATTGGCTATTTCTAATGCTGTTGAACCAGTCACGATACCTCCCGCCTACTAATTTAGTGTTAATATGCGATTTTCTTCTGTCTCAATCGCTGGTCTATTCTTACTCCTGCCAACACCGCAGCAATTTTGTGGCCGCTACGGCCGTCACCGTATATGCCGGATGGCTTTCGCTGTCTTTTCCGCCGGGCAAGTATTCTATCCAGCAACCCGGCCACGTTATCCCTGCCGTAATCCACATCGATCACGTTTGTGCCACGGTCCCGTTCAGCCTGACGGGGACCAACGTTTATTACATCGACATTTAGATAGCCCGTCTCGATAATTCCGCTGGAACTATTACCCACCAACGCCCGGGCACGAGTCAAAAGTCCAAGATACACTTCACGTGGTAAATGCTTTATCAGCCGTTGATTGTGAGCTTTGCAGAAGGTCTGAGCGGCCCTGACGATCCCGGAAAAACCTGGATCGCAATTTGGATATAACACCAGTATTTTCAAGCCCTTACCATCGCAGCCGTTCAGCGTCTGGGCCATTCGCTGCTGTTCCTGTCTGGCTGTGGCCCCTGCCGGGTGCTGCAAAACCACCACAAAATCCCTGCGAACGTCAAAACCCGCCCACTTGTTAAGCTCTTCGATGTCCTTACAAATTTTTTTCGACAAATCATCCAAAGCCGGTGAGCCGGTCTGATAAATACGAAACGGTTCCTCTCCCAGCCTTAACAACCGCTTTTCGGCCTGTTGGGATGCCGCGAAATGAATATGCGCCAATTTGCTTATCGCATAACGATACGCGTCATCCTGCACCCCCATTGCCACATCGCCGCCGTGAATATGGCCCAGCACCAGTTGGCTTGCCGTCGCCGCCGCCGCCGCTGCGAATGCCTCCAGTCGATCTCCCAATACTAAAACGACCTGGGTTTTCAGACGTGAAAAAATATCAGTCATTTGTGAAATTGCCCGGCCTAGTCCCCGGCTTTGTCCGATAACATCGTCGTGTTCTCCCTGTAACCGGACCCGGCCGTCGAGCTGCCAACCGTCCGATTCGACCTGGCTGATCGTATAACCAAACCGCCGCAAAAGATGCATTCCTGTTACTACCACCTGCAACTGTAGCCGCGGATGTTTATCGATTGCTTCCATCACCGATTTGAGCAATCCGTAATCCGATCGCGTTCCCGTTACCACCGCTATCCGTCGCTTTACGATTCTTTTTGCCATCCAACTATGTCTTCCGGTCTTATTATTCGATCTGCTTTTATATCACGTCCAACAGTAGAACCGACAACTTCATAAATTCGATCTGGCGATATTCCTGTGCCCGGGCGCTTCAGGGTTACCATCTCAGGGGTAATTACCGTACCCTTTTTGAGAAACACTGTTGAGGCCACACTCATTCGCACTGTTTCTTTGATCGTCATTTCTTCTCTTATCGGTTCTTTTTTACCGTTTCCATACGCCTGTACCGCCTGTGCGGCAAGCTCTATATACTGCCTTAACTGCCGCGGTTCCAGGCTCATCTTATGGTCCGGCCCGTCAAGGGTCTTATCCAGCGTTAAATGCTTCTCCAATATCACCGCCCCCGCCGCCACCGCCAGGGCGCCGGTAATTATCTGTTCGGTATGATCGGAAAACCCCACCGGCAGCTTTGTATGTTTTGCCAACGTGCCTATAGCACGCAAGTTCGCTTGTTCCAGCTTCGTCGGATACAGGCTCACGCAATGCAACACGGCAAGGCTCCCACAACCCGCTCCGCGCAACTGGTTCAGCGTCCGATCGACTTCCTCCATATTTGCCATCCCTGTCGATACGATCACCGGCAGACCCGCCTGCCCGATCGCCTCCAACAAACCAACCGCCGCCAGGTTGCCCGATCCCACCTTAAATGCCGCCACCTGCATATCAACAAAAAATTCAACCCACCGCACCGAAAAAGGCGTAACCAGAAAATCAATCCCCCGTTGTTCACACCGTTTTATTATCTTTTTGAAATCATCTTCACTCAATTCACAGTGTTTGAGCATTTCATATTGGCTTTCCCCTTTTTTGCCGCTTGCTTCCTGGTATTGGGCCTTTGGCGCTCCCCTGACCGCCAGCTCGTCCGCGTAAAACGCCTGAAACTTTACGCAGTTTGCGCCTGCTTCCCGGGCCACGTCAACCAACTCGAGCGCCGTTTCCAGTTTTCCATTGTGATTGACCCCGGCCTCGGCAATCACATAAGGATGTACTCGCCTGTCAACCCAACCGGGCATATTTTTTTTGTCCTGCGGTTTTATAATTATGTTTTCATTGAAGCCATGCCGTTGCCGGTGCGCCGCAAGCCGTCCGCTGCCGAGTTGTTCCTTCCCCTTATAATACAACTGCTCGCCGTACAGTTCTTTCTCATGCGCCGCTGCTTCCTGGATACTTGGTCCCCGGTAATTGCGCTGCGTCGCCTCCAACGCCTCGTCCCGCAGCGACAGCAACTGTTCATCGCTCATATCCGTCAAATTTACCGTCAGGTCCACCGCATCGCCCATTTTCAGCACAAATTCTTCCTCGGTGGCAAACTGTTTCCTAAACCGCTCGCTCTCCTTAACCTCCTCATATAACACCGTACCCGGATACGGACAGGTAAACATCAGTGACGTCAGTGGAATATTCATTTCCCTGCAAAACTCGACCGTCTCCATTACGGTCCGGCGAGTTTCACCCGGATAACCGATCATAAACGATACCGGCGAACGCATTCCTGTCTGCCTGGTATTTCTGATAGCTTCTTTAGCCTGTTCCAGGGAAGCGCCTTTGTCCATCGCCTTTAGAATTTCTTCCGAACCGCTCTCTATCCCATAACTTACCGACACGCATCCGCAGGCCCGCATCCGCTGGAGCATATCTTTATCGCACATCGTCACCCGTCCTGTACAACTCCAGCGCAGCGACCTGCTCAAACCATGCCGATCAATCAAATCACAAACCTCGAACACCCGCTTCTTATCGACGACAAAACAATCATCCTGAAAACTGATGAAATCCACATCGTAATTTCTCTTTAACGCAGCCATCTCCCCTACTATGTGCTCGGCGCTGCGCCCGCGGAATTTCCTGCCGAACAGTCGGTAACAATACCTGCATCCAAAGGGGCATCCGCGAGAGCTGATAATATCGATATCCTTACCCACACCCACCACCGGATTGGCCAGATAAACCTCCATCGGAAACATATCCCACGCCGGATAAGGCAGATCGTCCAGGTTCCCGATCTGCTTTCTGTCGGCTGTTCGCACTATCTTTCCATCATGCAGATACGCCAACCCGGCAATCCCATCCAATTCCCGTGCATTCAATATCGCCGGCAGAACTTCCAGGATCGTCTCATCCGCTTCGCCCACCACAATCACATCGACACTCAGATTTTTTAGTGCCGTGGCGACAATACTGGTTCCTACCGATCCGCCCAGGATTATTTTACCATCCGGGAGCAGTTGCCGAATCCGCCGAGTCATCCGCTTGACCCATCCATACGTGGTAATCAACCCTCCGACCCCGATCACCAACGGGTTATAACGTTGGAGTTTCTCCAGTACTTCTTCATCGCTTAAACGCAGTCCGTTTACGTCGATCACCGCCACGTGATAGCCGGCGCCGCGTAGTCTGGCCGCGATCAGTCCGATCCCGGCGGGAAAATTCCGCGGACTGTCCCACGTCCGGATCGGCGGAAAAATCAAAACAATATCATAACTCTTAAACGCCATGATCTATCGACCCTTGTTTCGACCATTGTTTGCATGCTCAATCTTCATCTTAATTCACTCAAACTGACCATTTTAAGTTGGCAAACACGCGTAAGTACTTTATGGACACCTGGTTATAATGTCTAAGGTGACTAACTATGCAGGCAACATTTCAGCCAGGTGAAGTGTCATTCTACTTTTTCTGGTCGATTTTGCAAAAATAACTTCGAAATGTCAAGACAGGTGATTTGCGCTGATTGCGCAAAGTTACGTACATTCAGCGTATGAAAGCAAAAAGCGTTGAACAACATCAACGGCCACAGCCACAGCTACGCTCAAACCGGCAAATTACCGAAACTTGCTGAATTTTCTGCTTCACTTGGCTAAAATGTTACTATTAGCTTCAGGTCTGCAAACGAAATGATCGAATAGTCTTCATGGCGGAAACACTACCTATAACAGTGTCTCGACACCGAGATATTATGCCGTCACTGGAATACCATGCGCACATGATCGTGCAGTCTTGTTCGCGGACGGGACACGTGACCGGACTGCCGCTCTTCTCGGTTATTACGCCTTTTCTTGAAACCTCAATCGTTCTGTACCTTGTTGCCATTATAAACCTTTCATTGCAAACTATCCAGACTTTGCCCGAATACCACCTAGAGATTTATGTCCTCGGAATAAGTCACTTTAAGAACCTCCTCCGGGGTGGTATATCCCGCTATTACCTTCTTGGTGCCGCATTCGAGCAGAGTTTCATAACCAGCCTGACGAGCCATAGCTTTTATCTGCAGATCATCGGCCCCGGCTATAATTGCTTGTCGTATCTGCCTGTCAATAAGCAGAAATTCAAACAGCGGTAATCGTCCCTGATAACCGGTTTCACCACAATGGGCGCAGCCCCGACCACGATAAAACGTGGTTTGTCTGGCCTTCTCGGCGTCAATATTGATTTGCCCGATAAACCGATCTTCCAGTTGCATCGGTTCCTTGCAGCTTTCGCAAATTCTCCTGACCAGTCTTTGGGAGATCACCAAATTCAGACTCGACGCCAACAGATATGGTTCGACTCCCATAAACATCAATCTGGTTATGGCGCTGGAGGCATCGTTGGTGTGAAAAGTGCTTAAAACCAGATGACCGGTTAACGATGTCTGGACCGCAATTTCAGCCGTCTCTTTGTCACGTATCTCTCCCAAAAGAACAATGTCCGGATCCTGTCGCATAATAGATCGAAGACATGCGGCAAAACCAAGATTGATTTCCGGTCTTATTTGAACCTGATTAATGCCGGCAAGGCGATATTCCACAGGATCTTCAACGGTAGTGATATTCTTGTGCGGATCTTTGAGATAATTAAGCGACGCATACAAAGTAGTGCTTTTCCCACTCCCGGTAGGCCCGGTAAGAATAATAATACCATGCGGCTGCCTCAAAACATTTTTGTACAGAACTACAAATTCCGGATCGAACCCAAGAACATTAATGTCATGTTTTACGGCGTTTTTATCGAGGATTCGCATAACCACTTTTTCGCCGTAGATTGTCGGCAGAGTACTCACCCGAACGTCGATATCACGGCCAGGGGCTTTGATCTTAAATCTTCCGTCTTGCGGCAGCCGGCGTTCAGCCACATCCATATTGGCCAGAATCTTTACCCTGGTAATAACCGGGCCCTGCATTTTCCGCGGTGGAGGGATCATATTGCTCAGCAAACCGTCAACTCTCATTCGTACGTTCATTGATCTTTCCTGCGGTTCGATGTGAATATCGCTGGCCTTGCTCTTTACCGCCTGGCTCAGCAGCAGATCGACAAACTTGATAACCGGAGCCCTGCTGGCGGCGTCTTCACTGCTGATAATATCGGCCGACATAAGGTCGTCTTCTTCGATCAGATATTCTTCCTCGGAATTGATTTCGAAATCGACCAACTCACGCAGTCGCTGCTCCTCGATATCCGACCCGTAATAGATCGCTTCTATTGCCCGGTTGATATCCATCTGCGAACAGACTACCACGTCTGGCTGCCGCTTCATTATCCGGGTAACCGTATCCAACGCCACAACATCAAGTGGATCGACCATCGCTATAATGATCCGATCTTCAGTTTCACCAAGGGCGACAAGATTGAATCGTTTGGCGATTTTTTCCGGTATCTTCCGGGCGACAACCATGTCAATATCAGACGAACCGTCGATACGAACATGATCCAATGAAAAATACTCACCCAGATAGCGAGCCAGGTCGCTATCCTCGAATATTTCCAGTCTGACCAACACTTCACCTAGCCGCCCACCGTTATTCTGTTGTTCGGCGAGCGCTTCGTGGAGCTTTTCCTCGTTCAGAATGTCATTACTGACCAACCATTCCCCAAAAAAAGTGTTAGCTCCGATACTACTCGAGTCTTGCCTGATCATAACAAACTCCTATACATCCAGGTTATGTGCCTTCCAGCCAATGTTGTGCTATAACGGCAAAATCTTTCAGATCGATCCTGCCGTCCACGACAATATCACAGGGTTCATCCCAGCCCGGCGAGCCTGTCGTGCTCAGCCACGCCTGGGTCAGAACCGACAAATCAAAAATGTCAACCTTTCCGTCCCCACCTTCCGGGGCGATATCGCCAGATATAATTCCAATCAAACTTATGGACGCCCCCGCAACAATCTGTTGTGAGTTGCCGGCAATATCGATCGCCTCAAAATCAACGGTATATTCTCCCGTCTCAGCCCCGGTGCTGTCCCACGAACCTTCGTAGAGATCGCCTGCGCCGCGCTGCAGATCCACTTTGATTGTGACGCCGGACTTGTAAATGGTAACTTCTTCCACAAACAAATCATCTATCCCGGAATCCACATCGACGGCAGTCATCGCCAGATCGAAAACCTCTCCCACAAGCTGAATCCCAACCGGAACGACATTCGGATCGGTAATAGTCGGCGCCAGCGTGTCAACCGTTATGACTAACGGCAAAGACTTCGCTGATTCCAGACCGCTGCCGATCACAGTTTGGGTAGCTGTAATGCCATGCAAACCATCACTCAAACTGTATATACCATTTGTCTCAACAATCGTTGCGTCTCCGGCGGCTGTCGCGCTGCCGATAAAATTATCATCCGCATAGATATTGATCGTAGCTCCGTTGATTGTATTAACCACTAAGAATTGCAACTTTTTATCAGAGCTGCTGTTGTTCAACCGGGTCAAATCGTCATCACTCTCACGACCCGTATCATACGCGTCCACAAGGTCCGGAACCCCGGGAACCGGGCTTTGATGCACTAAAGTTATAGATGCAACATCGCTGATCTTCTGTGAGTTGCCGGCAATATCGATCGCCTCAAAATCAACAGTATATTTTCCCGTCTCAGCCCCGGTGCTGTCCCACGAACCTTCGTAGAGATCGCCTGCGCCGTGCTGCAGATCCACTTTGATTGTGACGCCGGACTTGTAAATGGTAACTTCCTCCACAAACAAATCATCTATCCCGGAATCCACATCGACGGCAGTCATCGCCAGATCGAAAACCTCTCCCACAAGCTGAATCCCGGTCGGAACGACACTCGGATCGGTAATAGTCGGCGCCAGCGTGTCAACCGTTATGACCAACGGCGAAGTCGCAAATGATTCCAGGTTACCGCCGGCTTCAGTCTGGGTAGCCGTAATGGCACGCAAACCATCGCTCAAATTGTATATACCATCTGTCTCGACAATCGTTGCGCCACCGGCAGACACCGCGCTGCCGATAAGATTACCATCCGCATAGATTTTGACCGTAGCCGCGTCAATTGTATCGGCCACTGAAAACTGCAGCTTTTTATCTGCGCCGCCGTTGTTCAACCTGGT
>Ga0315276_10001480_pt1 | contig 21012 bp, 11 predicted proteins | sample YL17G05_0_MG_FD_204542 | JGI IMG/M metagenome (GOLD analysis project Ga0315276, IMG submission 204542) | Sediment microbial communities from Yellowstone Lake, YNP, Wyoming, USA - YL17G05_0 | ecosystem: Environmental > Aquatic > Freshwater > Lake > Sediment | place: USA: Wyoming | collected... | reverse complement strand
CCCGTTGTTGTCGACCCCGACGAAGGGAGCGAAGAGGACGGGGCCGGCACAGGCATCGCCCGCGGTGGATCCCCTGAGGGTGAGAGACTGCCAGGCGCTGAAGGTCCCCGTCCCGGTTCCCTGCAGGAGGACCAGCGAGTCCAGAACCACACCCGTTCCGTCGTTCCGGGCCACCGCCAGGTCGACCTTGCCGTCGCCGTTCATGTCGGCCGAGGCCAGGCCGGCGATGTTGGAGGAAGCCGGGAAGGTGTACTTGGGCGTCGCGGTGAAACCGCCCGCCCCGTCTCCGATCAGGAGGGAGACGGAGGCCGCCGTCGTGTTGGCGGTCGCCAGATCGAGGGCCGTGGATCCGCCGAAGTCCACCGCGACCACGTCGGCCGCGACCGATCCGATGGGGAAAGTCCCGCCCGCGGTGAAAGTGCCAAACCCGTTGCCTGTGTAGATCTTGACCGCTCCCTGTCCCGCAGGCATCTGCACGCCCACCGCGATGTCCCGCTTCGTGTCGCCGTTATAGTCCCCCACGGCGGCCGTGAAGGAGCCGCCCCCGACGCTCAGCGGCACGAAGCTGCCGAAGCCGAAATCGGGCTCCCCGTACAGAATGGAGAGGTTGCTGGAGGCCAGGCTCCCCACCACGAGGTCCGGGTAGATGTCGCTGTTCAGAAGCCCCGAGGTTATGGACGCAGGAGCCGGGTTCACGGTAACGGTGGCCGGGAAGCAGAAGCCGGTTGAGCAGCCATACGCCACCCTCACGGTGCCGTTGGGAAGGGGATAGAGGGTGGTGTTCCCTTCGCTCACGACCGCGACATCAATATACCCGTCCCCGTCCCAGTCCCCGGTCGCCACCGCCACGGGACCCTGCTCGACGGGATATGTTTGCTCGATGCTGAACCCTCCCGCCCCGTTGCCGGTGTAGAGCCGGTACTGGCTCGTCCCGTAGAAGAGGACCACCAGGTCGTTCTTGTCGTCACGGTTCCAGTCCAGAACCTCAAGCGCCCAGGGACGGGTCCCCGAACCCGTATAGATGAAGGTCGGGGCGGCGAAGCCCCCCGCGCCGTTCCCCAGGAATATCTGGAGCTGGTCCCCCAGATACGACACCACCGCCATGTCCAGAAAATCGTCGGAGTTGAACTTGGCCAGGACGGCGGCGTTGGGGGAGTCTGAGGTGCCAACCTGGGTCGCGGGGCGGAAGACGCCGCCTCCGGCGTTCAGGAGGATGGAGACGGCGTTGGAGGAGCCGGCGACCACCACCAGGTCCTGCTTCCCGTCACCGTTGAGGTCCCCGGCGGCGATCGTCCGGGGGGTGGAGCCAACCGCCATGTCATGGCGGACGGCGGTGAAATCCATCTGAGCGAGGGAGACCGGGGCGCCGGCCGCCAGGAGGAGCAGGACGATGAGAGGACGAAGGACCGGACGGGCCTGGCGGAGCGGACCACCCTCGAGGGCTGACATGGACTTCCTTATCGGGGCCCCCTCGCCGAGTTCCCCTTCCGGAGGTCCCCAGGAAAAAGAGGGGCCACCCGCGAGAATCGTCCGGGTGGCCCCTGAATTGGACCGCTACATGCGCGTGCTACCGGATTGGCGCCGTCGCCAGCATTTCAACGTTGAATCCGACCACCGTGCCGGGGTTCACGAAGTCCGGACAGGTGCTCGAATTGACGGCCCGCTCCGCCACGACGTAAATGTTGTGACCGCCGTGGCAGCTCTTGATGTATGCGCCGGTCGCCCCGCCGTAGTAAACCCCGGTCACTCCCGTGCCGCGGGTGCAGACCAGGCAGGGGAAGGCAGGAATGCCGGAATCGCGGTCGCCACTTCCGCCGCGGTAGATGACGCGGAACGTCGGGCAGTTCCACTCGTTGAGCGTATTGAACCTGATGAGGCAATCGCCCAATCCCGTTCCGTTGCCGCTCGGCATGAGCTCCGCGACGCCGAAATTGTCCTCGCAGGCGGAGCCGAGGCCGTCGCCCCATCCTGACGGGGTCTGGTCGGGGTTGCTGACCCGCGGGCAGTTGTCGAGGCCCGCCACGCCGGCGCACATGCCGGCGTTGAAGAGGACAGCGTCACAGGAGCAGATCCCGTCGCCATCCTTGTCGAAGGTCAACTGGCCCGCCGTGAACGCCTCATAGATGCAGGGATCGCAGGCATTGCCCAGCCCGTCGCCGTCCGTCTCCGTCTGATCGACGTTGGCCACTTCGGGGCAGTTGTCCACGTTGGCGCACAGGCCGTCGGCATCGACGTCATTCAGAGGATCCATCGGGCAGATGTCGCAGGCATCGCCGTACGCATCGCCGTCGAGGTTGGACTGGTCGGCGTTGGACACGGCCGGACAGTTGTCCACCCCGCCGCAGACGTTGTCGCCATCGACGTCATTGAGAGGATCCGCGGGGCACACGTCGCAGACATCGCCGAGCCCGTCCAGGTCCCCGTCGATCTGGTCCTGGTTCACCATGCTCACGCAATTGTCGCAGGCGTCGCCGATCAGGTCGCTGTCGCCGTCCTCCTGCAAGGGGTTCACGACGATCAGGCAGTTGTCCATGTAGTCGGGAACAGTGTCACCGTCCTGATCGCCCGTCCCGCCGATGGGGCCGCCATGCCCGGAGAGGTACTGCCCCTGCATGTTCGACTCCCAGATCGGGTTCACGGCCACGAACCGGCACAGTCCGGCTGCGGCACCCTGGATCGCCAGGGTGGTGCCCAGGTTCCCGTCGAGGGGAACGTTCGCCTCGAAGGTCCAGAAGTTCCGGTCGCCGGTCAGGGGGCCCACGGCGCACTCGGCCTCCTTGGAATAGACGGCCCAGCCGGCGAACAGGCTCCGGGAGCCGCCGGCGCAATCCTCCAGGTAGATGGCCGGGTTGGTGGCGCAGTCATCGAACACATTGGCGACGCCGTCCCAGTGCAGCGTCACGTCGAATCCGCCTTCCGCGTTGTCCGCGAAGCCGTCAACGACCGGCACCGGGATCGGGGCGCAAACGACTCTGGCCGCGGTGGCCAGGTCGAGGTTGTACATCTGGTACATCTCGTCGAGGTCCGAGGAGAGGACCGCGTAGGTCCCGCCATGGGCGGAAGTCCCCTCGCCGGCGCCGTTGTTGATGTAGGCGGCCATGGGGCCGAAGGTCCCGTCACCCTGGAGGAATCCGACCGGGCAGCCGTCCACGTCGACACTGCTCCAGTCGCCCGTCCAGTACCAGCCGCTGCCGTCGTCGTACTGGAAGACCGGCGTCATGTAGGCGCCGTTGTCGACCCCTGCGCCCACCGCCGGATCTCCATAGCCGACGAGCCAGAAGACCGAGGAAGGAATGGTGCCGCAGGTGGCCTCGTCGAGGCCCCCGCCGTAGATACCCTGGGTGAACGGGGTGGGATTGTCACATTTCGCCAACGCCGGGGTGGTCCCAACTGCCAGAGCCAACACACCCGCCAGAAGGACCGGCAGGGCCAACCTCAGGACTTTACACATATCAATTTCCCCCCTGAATGCGCATCAGAAAGCCTCCCGACGACACCATGCATTCGATCTCGTGAACCTCAGCCTATCCTTAGCGTTGAACGAAAACAAGGACCGGAAATCCCGAGCCTTGAGTTTTCCATGTTTCCAGAGAGATGACGCTTCACACTGTAAGTACCGTGAAAGGAAGGATTGTCAAGGAAAATAATCGGCTCGAACCCTCCCCTGTTCCCTAATACCCCCGGTGATCGGAAAATGTTCAATCGCCGGGAGAAATCTCCCCTTTTTCCCGGCCCAGGCTCCGGAGGACCTCACGGAGCTTCCGGCGGCCGGAGGCGGAGTGCCGCCGGACGGTTATCGAGGAGATCCGCATCGCCCGGGCGACCTCCGCCGTATCCATGTCCTGCAACTCCTTAAGAACGAAGACCATCCGCTCCTGGGGGGTGAGAACTTCCATCCGGGAGAGGATCTTGGCACAGAGATCGGCGTTTTCCACGGTGATCTGGAGGCCTGCCGATCGGGACATGACCCCCTCCCCGCCCTGGAAGACCCCCTCCCAGGAGACCTCCTCCCGGTCCCGGCGCGCCCGGAGGGCGTCGTAGACCACGTTCACGGCGATTCGCCAGAGCCAGGCCTCGAATCTCTCCCCGGCCCGGAAACCTCCCAGGTAGCGGAAAACACGGAGGAAAGCCTCCTGGCAGACATCCTGGGCGTCGTCGGGGGAAAGGCCCATCTGGACCGCCATCCCGAGAATCCGGCGCTCGTGGAGGCGGATGATCCCCTCGAAGGCCTCCAGGTCGCCGGAGCGGATCCGAGCCACCAGCTCCCGCGTCTCCCGGCTTTCCTGGTCTCTCCGGGTGGCCCCCTCCAAAACTGTCGCGTCCGAGATCGCCATCGAATCCCTGCTCAATAGGGGCTCAGGTTTCCACGCGTGTCCACGACGATCACGTTGTAGTAATACATCGTCACCGCCGGGTCGGGAACCTCCACGAAGGTCGCCGTCAGGTTGTCCTGGAGAAGGTTTCCGGGACCGACCAGGCGCCGGGGCAAAGGGGCGGTCGATCCGTACAGGGTGCAGTGGCTGATGTTCGCGGGGTTGCCCGCCACCGTCAGGGTCACGGGGGACCAGGAGAGGCGGATATACCCGGGCGTGGTCGAGGGCTGCAGGACCAGGTCGGCGATTCCACCCGGGAGGTCCGAGCCGAGGCCGGAGGCGAAGCCGTCGGAGTCCACGGCGGAGACGAGGTAGAAGCCGTCGTCGGCGGTCAGGGCGCCGCCCGCGTGCGTGAAGCTCGGCGAAGCGCCGGCCGGGACCACGGCGATCCGGTTGACCGAGTCGGCCGGGATGAAGGCGGGATTGCCGTCCCGGTAAACGTTGTAGTGGTCCACCGTCGCCGGGTTGCCGTAGATGTTCGTGGTCACCGCGCTCCAGGCCAGGACCAGGTCGTCTCCGCTGCGCGTGAGGGTAAGGTCCTGGATGGTCCGGGGCGGGGCGATTCCGAAGAAGACGTGGGGGGTCCCGGAGACCTCGGCGCTGGGAGGGCCCTGCACGGCGGAAGTGTTCACCGCCGAGACCACGATGTAGTACGGAACCCCCGGGCTCAGCCCCGCCAGGGTATAGGAGGTGGCGAGCCCCGCGTCCTTGACGACGGGATGGCTCCCGGGCACGGTGCCGTAGGCCACCAGGTACTTCCGGAGGTCCGTCTCCGGGTTGGCGCTCCAGGAGACGTCCAGGGTCGAGCCGGTCCCGGCGTCCCGGACCTTCACCCCCTGCACGGCCACCGGAGGCGTCAGGTTCAGCGGAAGGGCCCGCCGGCACTCCGGGCCGTCCAGGGCAGCCGTCGTCCCGCAGTCGGCGTTGGTGTTGGTCACCGCCCCTTCGAAGCCCCCGGCGTCGACGGAGACGGCCCGGTAGAAGTAGGTGGTGCCGTTGACCACGGTGGTGTCGGTGTAGGACGTGCCGGTCACGGGAGACGCGTTCACCTTCAAGTAGGGCTGCGCCAGGTACTGGGTCCTGTAGATGCTGGTCCCCGCCGCCGAGGTGTCGGTGGAGGCGGTCCAGGCCAGGTCCACCTGTCCGTTCCCGGACGTCACGGTGAAGGGGGTGGGGGGACGCGGCGCCGGCAGGACCAGGTCCATAGACGGGTCCCCGAGGAGCACGTAGCCCTGCAGGTCCACGAAGGAGCCCTGCTGGTAGAGCACGTTCCGGGCATTGGAGGCCAGCGTTCCCGTTTCCCGGATCTTCCGGATCGAGAAGAGGTCGCTGAAAATCTGATCGCTGACCAGGCTCCCGATGTAGGTGAAGGAGAGGCCGGCGGGGCCGAAGAACGCGATCGATCCGCCCGTGGAGGATTCCAGGAAGGCCTCCCCGATGGAGGTGAGCCCCACGGCGTGGAAGCCCCCCGAGAGGCAGTCGGAATTGAAGAAGAAGGGCTGGTAGGCGCCGTTGGTCAAGAGCGGCACGTCGGACGAGCGGAAGAAGATGTCGTTCCCCAGGATGTCGAAGGCGCCGTGACCGGTGAAGGTGGCCACCGCCGGGTGGGCGCCGTTCCAGTGGCCGACAAAGTCGGCCTTGAAATCCTCCACGGGCCCCCCTCCCCCGGTGGGGGCGCTGTAAGGGGGCTCTGCGTAATACTGCTTGGTCTGCGTCCAGGGGGTCTGGAAGTAGATGGCGGCGTTGTCCGCCACCAGCTCGAACTTCGCCGTCTCCTGGACGGTGTTCCCCACGTCGGCGAGAAAGTAGCCGTCGGACCTCCAGGCCCCGGCCGGCGCCGACTGGGCATAGGCGAGGAATTTGGAGAAAACCGACTCGGCCTGCGCCTGGGTGCGGGCCGGGACACGGCCGTACAGGATGTCCGCCGACTGGTCGTTCCCCAGGAAGGAAGCGAGCCAGTTGTCGGCGGCGTAGTACTTCAGGATCGCCTGGTCGTAGAACATGATGGGGGTGGGCACCAGGTGCACCCAGTCGCTCCAGCCCAGATTGTTCTTGAAGTCCCAGACGGCGTCTCCCACCAGGAGGAGGTGGGAGGGAGGGGGCGAGGTCCCTCCGGGCCCCACCCAGTGATCGTGCGCGTAGGCGAGGAAGGTGCGGATCGCCTCCGGGTGCTGCAGGGAGTTGTTGAACTCGTCGTAGATGCCGTCGATGAAGACGAGCCGGACCTTGAGGCCGCGGACGCTCTGAAGATGGCCGACGTACTGGTCGTAGGCGCTCCCGGGCGTCAGGTCGATCAGGCTTGGATGGGAAAGGATCAGGTAGTCGGCCTCGTTCGCCGGATCCAGGAGGGTGTCGGCCAAGCGGGGCGTCACCGAGTCGGGTGACAGGAAGCCGCCCGGCCCCACCGCGAGAAACCGGCGATTGGCGCCGGTGGGAGGCGCTTCGAGCGCGACCTCGAACGTGAGCGAGGAGGGACCGGAGGATCCATTGACCACCAGCCGGGGTTCGGTGATGTCGGGGCTCGCGGCGAGGGTGCGGCTGAGATCGTAGGCCAGAACCGGCGAGGAGGAGAAGCCGCCCACCGCGAACTTGGCCGCCTCGTTCGGGAAGGTGAAGGCGAGGCGGTCCGAGTCCGCCTGGAAAAGCCGGCGGTAGGAGATCTCCACGTAGTCGGCGATCACCTGGTCCAGGCTGAGGGTGGGGACCGCCGGGACCTCCAGGCGCAGCGTCGAGGGGTTGGTGAGAATCGACCCGGGGGCGCTGGTGGCGTGATCGAAAATCGTCTCCCCGTCCCAGTCCTGCGTCGTGGTGGTGGAGGAGTTGGAGTTCAGGGTGATCCGGGTCCGGTGATCGGGATTGACGGCGTCGTTGTAGGAGACGCCCCGCAGGCGCGCGGTCACCGCCGCGGTGAAGGCGGAGGAGGAGATCCCGGGGAGCGGGATGCTGATGTCCCGGGAGGCGGAATTGACCGCGTCGGCGGTGAGGGTCGGGATCCAGTAGAAGGGATCGTGACCGCCGAGGGGAAGGAAACGGTCGTTCACCTCGACGTGGGCCGTATCGAGGAAGTCGGCCTCCGCGGAGAGCCCCCCGGGGGTCCCGTCCACCGTGGACATCCGGAGCCGGTCGGTTTCGCCGGTGGCGTCGAGCAGGTAGACGTTCACGTCGGTGACGTCGTTGTACTCGTAGATCGGCACCAGGCAGGTGGGGTCCTCCGGGGCGGCGCAGTTGACGACGGTGAAGGGCTCCTTCACCGACTCCCCGTAGAACTCCAGCGTGTCTCCCAGATCGAAGGAATTGTCGGAGCCTCCCTCCACGCGCATCGGAACTTCCACTCCCCTGTCGCGGAGCCGGAAGCTGTTGGGATTCTGCCCCAGGAGATCCGGCACGCTGCAGGAGGGAGCCGAGGAGCAGGAGATCCGGTAGATCCCGTCCCGGTGCAGGGCGATCTTGTAGACCGTTCCCGATGTCTCCGCCTCCGGCAGCGGCGTGTCCAACGAGGAGACGGAAGAGGCCGCGGGAGAGAGCCGGAAGGAGGAGGCCTGATCGTAGTTGAGGAGGCCCCGGCGGTAGATCTCCTCGAACCGGCGGTCCCGCCCGTTTCTCCCTGCGGATTGCGCCGCGGCTCCGGGGGCGCCCTGGAAGGCCACCTCCACCTCGATCTCCTCGGCCAAACGTCCCGCGCCGGTTAGCGGGTTGACCTGCACCGGCGTGAAAATCAGATCCACATAGCGCTGATCCCGCAGCCGCCCGACGGCCCCCAGCGCCACCGGCTCCGGCGGATAGTCGGCGTCCCGCGCGTAGAGCGCGGCGTCGGGCCGCAGTGCGCGACGGCCCGGCACCCCGGCGCCCGGATTCTCCCCCTCCGGCGCGGATGGCCCCCCCGCCGACGCAAGGGCGGGGACCGGCTCCGGCCGGAGACCGGGGATCCCGCGGCTCTTCACCCGGAGGATGCGGAGCACGGGCACCGTTCCCCCGGGGATCGCGATCCGCTCAATCCGGACCGGCACGGCGGGAGCGCCGATCCGCGGCAGGATCCCGAACCCTTCCATCCGGATCCGGACGCTGCCGGGAAGATCGGGACTGGGAACGATCTCCAGGGGAGGCGCCTTCAGGACGGTCCGGAACGAGGCCCCCGGAACCGGGGACGGTGGGGACGGCGCGACCGAAGAGGCCGCGAGGAGGAGCAGGCAGACGGAGAGCACCCACCACGGGATCCGGGGCGAGGATGGATTCCTCTCCCGCCTCGGGGCGGGCCGGAAGCAAAACGGGGGGAATGGGAACTTTCGGATGCGCTCACCTCGCTCCCGCCGCGCCCTGAAAAAGGCCGCCCTTTCCGGACTTGCGAAGGCCAGGGAGAGCTGGGCCGACGGGACGGATTTTCGCGTCCTCTTGATGACCCTAAACATACGGCCACAACCTGCCCCGGTCAAGACGATTCCCGGGGGCCCACCGTGCCCGGCGCGGAGGGGAACTCGTCCTGAATCAGGCGCTTATGCGCCGAGTCCTCCCGGGACCCCCCGGTTCGGGGTCGAAGGCGATGTGCGCCGGATCCCGGAGGCGGGGGCGCCGGAAGGCAGGACGGCGGCAAGAACCAGGCCCGCGGCGGGGAAAATCCGGAACGGAGTCATCACTCGCCGCACTTCTCGAAGACGTTGGCCATCTCCCCGATCGCCTCCCCGGCGTCGGACCGGGCCCTGATCTCGAGGTAGGCCTTCTTGCGGATCCGGGCGGTCAGCTCGGCCTGAGGGTACATCCGGGTCGGGTCTCCCGTCTGCAGCCACGCCACCCCGGCGCAGAAGGCGGTGAACTCCCCGACGTCGGAGTTCTTGAGGGTCGTCCTCGGGATCTCCTCGGCCACCCGGCGGACTTCCGCCAGGACCGGAGAGCCCTTCCAGACGTCCCGCAGGGAGGAGATCTCCAGGATGTTGGCCACCTTCCGCCGCCACTGGACGCAGGGGTAGATGTTGCCGTAGGGATCCACCGCGAACCCGCTCCGGCCCGTCCCGCACACCGCGGCGATCTCCCTGTCGTCCCGGCGCACCGGGACCTTCTCCTCCCGGACGTCCAGGAACTCGTCGGACCACCAGCGCTTCAGGAACGCCTCGTCGGCCCCCATCTGAAGCGGCTCCTGATCGCCGTCGTCCTTGGGGGTGACGACGGGATCGAAGTGAATCCCGGCGCCGAGATCGTCCGCCAGGACCTTCATCTCCCGCAGCTCGCTCATGTTCATCTTTGTGATGGGGGTCTTCAGGAGCACCTTGATGCCCCGCTTCCTCAGGGCCCTCACGCCGGCGACCAGATTCACGAAGGATCCCGGGACCCGCGTCAGGGCCTCGTGGGTCCCGGGACGGGCGCCGTGGAGGCTGATCTCCATCTCGAAGGGACGCACTTCCTCCGCGAGCCGCTCCGCGACGGCCTCGTCGATGAGATAGCCGTTGGTGTAGACCCGGATGGCGAAGTGGAGGCGCCGGGCCTCGGCGGCGATGGCGAAGAAGTCCTTCCGGCAGAGAGGCTCGCCGCCGGAAAGGGTGAGGAAAAGCACGCCGAAATCGGCGATCTTCCGGAGCGCCTCGAAGACCTGCTCCGTGCCGAGCTCCTTCTCCCCCGTCGGGCAGTTGTAGCAGAAGGAGCAGGCATGGTTGCAGACGTAGGTCAGCTCGAAGAGCGCCGAGTAGGGAGCGGCCGCCTTCCATCTTCGCGCAATCATCGCCTGGTAGGGATTCAAGGCCGCTCCAGCATCCGATGGCGCGCCAGCTCCTCGACGAACTCGCGCACGTCGCGCTCGGCGGCCTCCGCAGCGATGTCGTACTCCTCTGCGATCACGGCCGCGATCGCCTTCACGCCGCGGCTGCCGTCCAGAAGGTCCCAGATCCGGGACCCGGTCTCGTTGAGCACCTGAATGTACGAGCCGTCGGGAAGGACGATGGTGGCCTCCCCCTCGAAGACCCGGAAGCCCGCCGCGGGGTTCCGGCGGGGAGGGCGCGGATCGTCGGGTCCGGTCATTTCTCCCATGGTTCCTCCGATACAAGTTTCCAGAAATCGGGCGACTTGCGGAAGCGCAGGCGGTAGACCGGCACCCGGGAGACCACGCGGCCCACCACTTCCAGGGCGTGTCCCGGGCGCCCCCCTTCCATCACGAACGGGAGGCTGCCCATCAGGTCCGCGGCGCCCCGGGCCGGGGAAAGGGGCTCGAGCGAGTCGGACCGGTCCTGGACAAGTCGGTAGAACCCCGCCAGAGGGAAGCCCCGGTCGGTCTCCGGGGGCTTCCGGTAGTGGCCGCGGAAGGGAACCGGGCAGGCCTCGCATCCGCTCTCCCCTTCCCGGATCAGGACCAGATCGTCTCCCAGGACCAGGCCCCCCTCCGACAGGAGCGTGACCGTGGTCTTGCCGGAGCCTGAGGGGCCGTAGAAGACATAGGCCCGGCCGCCACGCACGATGGCCGCCCCGTGGAGCAGAAACGCCCCCTCCTCCAGGAACCGGTGGGCCATCACGCTCCGGAGAAAGTTCTCCACCGCACGGCAGAGGGCCTCGCACTGGGAGGAGGCCAGCGCGAGTTGTCCCTCCCCCGACACCCGGTCATACCAGCCCGCGAAATCGTAGGAGTAGGCGAAGAGGCGGTCTCCCTGCCAGAACTGCTCGAGCCGGTAGAACTCGGGGTTCCCTTCCTGGATTCCGCGGGGAACGAGGAAGGCGGGCACTTCCGCCGCCACCACCTCGACCCGGGGCTCCCCGGGTGGGCCGGGGCCGTCCTGGATGAAGATTCCGTAGCGGGCGCGGATCAGGGACTCGTCCTCGCTCGATAGCCCCTCCAGATTCAGGGCCAGCCCGGAAACGACGACCCGCACACTTCCTCCCCCCCGGGGCCGCAGGTTTCGGGTGAAGTACTCGGGGGTGGGGTGGAACTCCGGGACCGGTTCCTGGTTCGGAATGGCGATCTCCTGATGGCTGCCGGGATGGGGGCGAAGACCGCTCTCCGGCGTCGCAGGGTGATCCGTTCGCGATGAAAAACCGAAGACCGCGCCCCATCGCCGTCCACAGGCGAATATACGACAGGAATGGTCGGGAGTAAAGCCGATCGTGCGCTGACGGCCAGCCCTCTTGCGCGCGCCGGCGGCCTGTTTCAGCGGATATAGCCCAAAGACCGGAGCCTCTCCAGGACCTCCGGATCGAAATCGGAGGCGCGGATGGCGGGAGGGCGGCGCTCGCCGTAGGTCGGGACCGGAGAGGCTCCGGCGCCGTCTCCGAAGACCGCGGGATCCAGGCAGGCCTCCGCTGCGCGGCCGGCCATCTCCCGGGAGAGAGGAAAACCGGAGAGCCGGAGAAGGGTCGGGGCCACGTCCAGAAGGCCGCCCGGCAGCACTCCCGCCGTCCGGATTCCCCCTCCCCGGAGAAGGAGGATCCCCTCGTCGCGGAGGGGATCGCGCTGCCTGCCGGGATCCCCCTGCAGGACGAGGATGTCCTCCGGCCGGAGCGAGCCCGATAGTCCCTCGAACTGCGAGTCGAGGAAATCGAGATGTTCCAGGAGGAGCTTCGCCCGGCGGATCTGCGCCGCGGGGGAGTCCTTCCGGGAAGCGCCGGCGGCGGTGACGTCGCTTCCGTTGAGATAGACGGCCACCAGGGGATAGCGTCCCTGTTCCCAGCCTTCCCGGACCCGCTCCAGGTGGTAGGCGTCCAGGAGAGCTCCCGACAGGACGGGATCGCCGGGGCCCGGTCCTCCCCGATCGATCCCGGGGTGCGCTTCCAGGAACCGCGGGAAGGAGCCGCGGAGCCGATCGAACTCCTCCGGCGGAAAGACCTCACGGTCCGGCCGCCCCCCCGCTTCCATCCGGAAGAAGGCGCGCTCGCTGATCCGGACGCCTGGACCCTCTTCCGCCGGCCAGGTGGCCCACCAGTTCACAACGAACGAGGGAATCCCCCGCTCCCCCAGGATCTCCCAGACCATCTTGTCCCGCCGGTAGATCCCCGAGACCGGGACCTCCCGGACACTGCGAAGCCAGGGCGCCATCCACTTGGCCGCCCGGAGGAGGGGCCCGGCCCAGGCGGAGTCTCCCACCGGCGCGTCGATCCCCGCCAGCGTGGAAGTCTCCACTCCCCGCACTCCGTGCCGGCGGGCCGCAAAGCCCGTGGCGGCGCTCACCCAGACGGCGGGCGGCTCCGCCGGGGGATGGGAGATCCGGACGCGGCACCCCTCCCGGGCGAGCCGCGACAGGAACCTCAGGTGCCCCTCCGACGCGAGGCTTTCCAGCAGCTCCTCGCCGAGCCCGTCCACGGCAATCCAGAGGATCCGGCCGGCGCGGGGGCGCTTCGCGATCTCCGCCGGCGCCTCCCGCGGCGGAGACGGGCGGCCCCCTCCCCACGGGACCGCGAAGAGGAAGCCCACCAGCGCTAGAAGAAGGACCGCGGCCAGGCGCTGCCGCCCGGACCGCCGGGCGTAGGGGGCGGGAAGCCGCCCCGGACGGACCAGGGAGAGGAGGGCCGCCAGCGAGGTGATCCGGCCGACTAAGAGGCTCAGGGCGAGGATGAAGCCCACCGCCGCGATCTGGGCCGCCGGCCCCCATCCTTCGGAGCCGCGGCCGCGCCACCAGAAGGAGAGGTAGAGGGCCGCCGCGAGGGCGCCCGTCGCTCCGACTCCCCGGGCGATCCTCCCCGCATCCACCGCCGCCTTGGGGAAAAACCTCGCCAGAAGGCGCGCCAGGAGTGCGCAGGCGATCTCGAAGGCGGTCATGAGGAGGAACGAGAGGACGGTGAGATAGAGGGCGAGGAGGAGGATTTCCCGCGCCGACGAGAGGGCTATCTCGCCGCCCAGGAGGAGAACGAGAAGAAGGGAGAGGCCGAGGAAGACGCCCGACAGGAGGCCGGCCCGGAGAGAACCCAGCAGCCAGCCCGAGGGCGACCCGGCCCCCATCAGGATCAACCGGTCGAGGCCGCGATCCAGATAGCCCCGCCGGCGGAGGGCCTCGCGAAGGGGTTCCAGGGGATCGCCGGGGGCGCGCTCCATGGTCCGCTCAGCGTCCCCGGATGATCATCTCGGAGGCGAACCCGGAGAGCAGCGCCCCCCGGCTCCCCAGGATGGCGAGGTGGCCCACCGCGCAGTCGGAGAGCTCCAGCGCCAGGCGCCGCGCCCCTTCCACACCGGCCAGGTCCACGAAGTTGCCGCGATGATCGGAATGGACGGGCTTCCCGATCGCCTCCGGCGTGGCGGTGGCGTCCAGGAGATCGTCCACGATCTGGTAGGCGAGCCCGAGGTTCTTCGCGAAAGAGGCGAGCGCCTCCCGCTCTTCCCGGGGGGCCTGGCCCAGGATGGCCCCCACCTGCGCCGAGGCAATGAAGAGGCTCCCGGTCTTCCGGCTGTGGATCTTCTCCAGCCGGTCCAGATCCACTCCCGCGCCGGGCGGGGCCAGATCCAGCGCCTGGCCCCCGATCATCCCTTCGGTCCCCAGGGCCAGGCTCAGGCGTCTGCCTGCCTCGGCCCGGATGCTGTCCCCCAGCTCCGCGGCGGAGCCTGAAAGGATCCCGTAGGCCAGGTTCAGCAGCGCGAAGGCGGCCAGGACCGCCGTGGCCTCGCCGTAGACACGGTGGTTGGAGGGGAGGCCCCTCCGGGTATCCGCGTCATCCATGCAGGGCAGATCGTCCAGGATCAGCGAGCAGGCGTGGACCATCTCCAGGGCGCACGCCGCCGGCAGCACCTTCTCGCGGGGGGTCCGGTAGAGGTCCGCCACCGCAAGGGCCAGGACGGGCCGAAGCCTCTTCCCCGGCGCGAGGGTGGTGTGGCGCATGGAGGCCGCCACGCCGCCGTCTTCCGGGGAGGGGGCTGGGAGAAGGCGCTCCAGCTCCCGTTCCACGAGACGGGCGCTCTCGTCGAGAAACCGGCGGACCCTCTCGGAGGGCGCCGCTGCGACGGGAGAAGCGCCGCTATGAGCCGTTGGGAGAGGCATGACGTCACGCTTTCAGCACCGGGATCGGGACGTATCGGTACTCTCGCGAATCTTACCACACGGGATCGGGCCGTCCGGGAATGTGCGGTGCGGAGGGGCCAGGATTACTTGACCTCGACCTGGAGCGTGGCGGGAGGGCGCTCCGCGCGAACGCGGAGATAGGCCCCGAAGAAGCCGGTGATCGCCTCCTCGTACCTCCTCTTGTCCTCGGCGTAGAGGCCCGAGACTCCGCTGCTCCCCAGAATGAGCAGGTTCTTGTCGGCAAGCTCGCTTTCCGGGACGGAGGCGTAGAATTCCTTTCCCGCCTCCACGTCCACGGGCCGGGAGTCGCCGACCACGAACAGGAGGTTCCGGTCCGAGAGGAGGGAGACGGCCTGGGCCGCCTCGCCCCGGCGGACCTTCCACTGGAAGTAGGGGCCGTAGAAGACCGAGGCGTAGCCCGTCACCGGCGTGGCGGACCGCGGCACTCCCTTGAAGAGGACCTGATCGAGATAGGTCCCCACGTCCGGATAGAGGGAGTCGAGGGCCAGGGCCATCACTTCCTTCCTCTCCCGGGCGGCCAGGACCGCCGCGTAGGCCCCCATCCCCACACCCCAGATCCCGATCCGGTCCGAGGAGAGGTCCCGCCGGGTCTGGAGGAAGTCCACCGCCCCCAGCACGTCGTACCGCTCCGAGCTTCCCAGCGTGCTCCCCTGGCCCCCGCTCGCTCCGTGGCCCCGGAAATCGAACAGCAAGACGTTGTAGCCGGCCCTCTGCAGCGGGATCGTCGAGTCGAGGAAGACGCTCTTCGACTCGCCGAGATCGTGAGCGAGGATGATGGCGGGGGCTTCCCGATCGCCGTGAATGAGCCAGCCGCTCAGGGAGAGGCCGTCGGTGCTCTGGAAATTGATGTCGTCGGAGCGCATCAGGAAGTCCCTGGGGTGGAGCCCGTCGGCTATCCGGACAGGATGGGTGACCGACCGGATCTGGTAGCCGACGATGAGGCCGGCCCCGACCAGCAGGACCACCGGAATGAGAAGAAGGACACCCAGGCTGCTCTGGAAGAACCGGGCCAGCATCGGAAACCTCCCCGCGGGATCTCCCCTGCAAATGCGTCCCGCCAGAATATAGGTTCCGGAGAGGTGAGGCGCAAGGTGCTTTGTTTCAGCGAGTTGAATCTTTCCCGGTGGCGGATCCACCCTCTTCCGTCTCCGGAGCGCTCCCAAGCCGGGAAAGGATTCTCCCGGCCAGGATCGGCCCCACTTCCCGGACCAGGTCCTCCCGGGGGGCCGCCAGGATCCCGCGGACGCTGCCGAAAACGGAGAGGAGCCGCCGGGCGCGGGAGACGCCTATTCCGGGCACTTCCATCAGGGCAGTGGTGAGAGTCCGGCGGGACCGGGCCTGCCGGTGGCGGGTCACGGCGAAGCGGTGGGCTTCATCCCGGATCCTCTGGACCAGGTGGAGGGCCGGGGAGGAGCGTTCGAGGGCGATCTCCCCTTCCTTCCCCTTCAGGTGGAGGATCTCCTCCCGCTTCGCGATGGAGGCAAGGTTCAACGTGACCAGGTCGAGCCTCTCAAGGACGGACGCCGCCGCGGAGAGCTGGCCTTTCCCGCCGTCGATGAGGACCAGGTCCGGGAGGTCCTTCCCCTCCTGGAGAAGGCGGGTGTAACGCCTCCCCACCACCTCCGCGATGGAGGCGAAGTCGTCGGCCCCCCGCACCGTCCGGATCCGGAAGTGGCGGTACTCCGGGCGGCGCATCTTCCCCGCCTCCCAGACCACCATGGAGGCCACCGGGTCGGACCCCTGGAGATTGGATATGTCGAAGGCCTCTATCCGCACGGGAGGATCCTCCAGGCCCAGCGCCTCCCGGAGGGCCTCAGCCGCCCCGACCCCATGCGTGTGCTCGCCGCGGAAGGCGCCCTCGAAGGCGAGCTTCGCGTTCCGGCCCACCGTCTCCAGGAAGCTCCGCTTCGGCCCGCGCCGCGGGACGCGGATCCGGACCCGCTCTCCCCTCTGCCCGCCGAGCCAATCCTCCAAAAGGTCCTTCTCCGCCGGCTCCGCCGTCACGTAGATCTCGCCTGGCACCCGGTCCACCGAAGCGTAGTACTGCTGCAGGTAGGCCGCCGTGAACTCCCCCTCGGGCTCGGAAGAGCGCTCGAAGGTGAACTCCCGGCGCGAGGCGACGACTCCCCGGCGCATCTGGAAGATCTCCAGGGCCGCCTGGTCCCCTTCCCGGTGATGGGCGAAGTAGTCCTGGTCCTCGAGACCCACCGAGGTGAAGCGCTGCCGGATCGACAGCCCTTCGATGGAGCGCACCAGGTCCCTGTAGTGGGCCGCGGTCTCGAACCGCTCGCCCCGGGAGGCCTCCGCCATCCGCTGCTTCAGGCGCAAGAGCAGGTCCCGGTTCCTCCCCTCCAGGAACATCCGGGCCTCCTGGACCTGCTGCCGGTAGTCGTCCCGTCCCACAAGCCCCGCGCACGGGCCGGTGCACTGGTTGAGCTGGAAGTAGAGGCAGGGGCGGGGGCGGCTCCCGTCCAGCCTCTCATGGCAGATTGCCACCCGGAAGAAGCGGGCCATCATGCGCAGCGACTTTCGCGCGCTGCTGGAAGGGAGGAAGGGCCCGAAATAGAGGCTCCCGTCCAGCCTCGCCCGGCGCACCAGGACGACCCGGGGGAACGGGTCCTGGAGGGTCATCTTCAGATAGGGGAAGCTCTTGTCGTCGCGCATGACGACGTTGTAGCGGGGCCGCTCCTTCTTGATGAGGTTGTTCTCGAGGATCAGGGCTTCCCGCTCCGAGCCGGTGAGGATCAGCTCCAGGTCCCGGACCTCCGAGAGAAGGGCCAGGGTCTTGGGAGGGTGCCGGGAGCCCTTCTGAAAATAGGAGCGGACGCGGCTCCGGAGGGACTTGGCCTTTCCCACGTAGAGGACCCGGCCGCGGCCGTCCTTATAGAGATAGACCCCCGGGGCGTCCGGCAAACCGGAGAGCTTCTCTTCCAGGGGGCCGGGGGTCTTGGATCCCGTGCCGGGGTCCATGGTCCGACGATCTCCTTTTCAGGCGCCCAGGTCGATCTTCTCCAGGAAGCGGACCCGGTCCCTCAGCTCGGCGGCCCGCTCGAATTCCAGATCCGCAGCCGCCTTCCTCATCTCCTCGCGCAGCGAGAGGATCTCCCGCTCCAGCGCCGACCGGTCGGCGTACCGCGCCCCCTCCTCCGCGACCTCCAGATCCACCTTCAGGTAATCGGCCTCGTAGACGCTTCCCATCACATCGTCCAGGGACTTCACAATCGACTCGGGGGTGATCCCGTGCTCCTCGTTGTAGGCCCTCTGCAGCTCCCGGCGCCGGTTCATCTCGGAGATGGCCCTCGTCATGGAGCCGGTCATCCGGTCGGCATAGAAGATGACGCGGCCCCGCACGTTCCGGGCAGCGCGTCCGGAGGTCTGGATCAGGGCCCCTGCCGAGCGGAGGTATCCCTCCTTGTCCGCGTCGAGCACCCCCACCAGGGAGACCTCGGGAAGGTCCAGCCCTTCGCGAAGGAGGTTCACCCCCACGAGCACGTCGAAGTCCCCCTTCCTCAGGCGCCGGAGAATCCGGACCCTCTCCAGCGTCTGCACGTCGGAATGGAGGTACTCCACTTTCACCCCGACGTCCCGGTAGTACTGGCTGAGATCCTCGGCCATCCTCTTCGTAAGGGTGGTCACCAGGACCCGGTCCCCCAGGGCGACCCTCTCCCGGATCTCGGCCAGGAGATCGTCCACCTGGTTCCCGATGGGGCGGACCAGGATCTCGGGATCCGTCAGTCCGGTGGGCCGGATCACCTGCTCCACCACCTCCCCCCCGGTCTGCTCCAGCTCGTAGGGGCCCGGGGTGGCGGAGACGTAGACGACCTGGCCCACCCGATCCTTGAACTCCTCGAAGGTCAGGGGGCGGTTGTCCACCGCCGAAGGAAGCCGGAAACCGTATTCCACCAGCGTCTCCTTCCGGGAACGGTCCCCCCGGTGCATCCCCTTGATCTGGGGGATGGTCACGTGGCTCTCGTCAATGATGAGCAGCGCGTCCTTGGGAAGATAGTCCAGGAGCGTGGGGGGAGGCTCCCCCGGCTTCCGGCCGGTGAGGTGCCGGGAGTAGTTCTCGATCCCCTGGCAGAAGCCGATCTCCTGGATCATCTCCAGATCGAACAGGGTTCGCTGATGGAGGCGCTGCGCCTCCAGGAGCTTGTGGCTCGACTCCAGGCGCGAGAGCCGCTCCGCCAGCTCCGCCTTGATGCTCTCGACGGATAGGAGGAGGCGGTCCCGCGGGGTGACGTAGTGGGAGTTGGGATAGATGGGGATCCGGCCGAGGCGGCGCAGCGGCTTCCCCCGCACCGGGTCGACGGCCTGAAGGGACTCCACCGTGTCGCCGAAGAACTCCACCCGGACCGCGAACTCCTCGTAGCCGGGGAAGATCTCCACCACGTCCCCCCGCACCCGGAAGCCGCCCCGCTCCAGGTCGAACGGTTTCCTCTCGTACTGGATCTCCACGAGCTTGCGCAGCATGGCGTCCCGGTCGAGGGTCGCCCCTTCCTCCAGGAACACCATCATCCCGTGGTAGGCCTCGGGGGAGCCCAGGCCGTAGATGCAGGAGACCGAGGCCACGATGACGACGTCCCGCCGCTCGAAGAGGGAGCGGGTGGCGGAGTGGCGGAGCCGGTCGATCTCCTCGTTGATCGTGGATTCCTTCTCGATGTAGGTGTCGGTCTGCGGAACGTAGGCCTCGGGCTGATAGTAGTCGTAGTAGGAGACGAAGTACTCCACGGCGTTGTCGGGGAAAAATTTCCTGAATTCCTGGTAGAGCTGCGCCGCCAGGGTCTTGTTGTGGGAGAAAACCAGGGTGGGCCGGTTGAGCGCGGCGATCACCTGCGCCATCGTGAAGGTCTTCCCCGAGCCGGTCACGCCCATGAGGACCTGGTGCCGCCGTCCCGATCGGATCGACTCCAGGAGGCTCCGGATCGCGCCGGGCTGATCTCCCCTGGGCTCGTACTCCGAGACGAGGCGGAACCCCCCTTCCGGCGGGATGGATTCTCTCGTTTTCATGGCGACTCCCGACCCCGTTCCGATCCCGACTGTCTTAGCGAAGCCCTGTGCTATACTCCGCGCGATGATACCAGAGGAACTTACTGATGGTAAAGGAATTGGGCAACCACCGGCCCGACGGAAATTTCCTGCCCGCCGCCTGATCGTTCTTGCTGTCCTGTTCGCCCTCGCCATCCTGACCGGCTCCTTCACCGCCTACCTGCTCACCACCGACATCCCGGAGGTGACCCGGCTGGAGGACTGGAGACCGCCGGTGGTCACGATCCTCTATGCCGGCGACGGCTCCCCGTCCTACCAGTTCGGCGGCGAGAAACGCATTCTCGTGGACTTCAGGGGAATCCCGACCCCCCTGATCAACGCCATCATCGCCACTGAGGACTCCCGTTTCTACCGCCACTTCGGCGTGGATCCCGTTGGCACCACCCGCGCTCTTTTCACCGACATCGCCCATCTTCGGAAGAAGGAAGGCGGGAGCACCCTCACCCAGCAGCTGGCCAAGATGCTCTTCCTGAAGCCCGACAAGACCTTCCGCAGGAAGATCCAGGAGGCGATTCTGGCCGTGCAGATCGAGAAGACGTACACGAAGCAGGAAATCCTCGTCTTCTACTGCAACCAGATCTACCTGGGCCATGGCCGCTACGGCGTGGAGACCGCGTCCCGCTTCTACTTCGGGAAACCGGCCCGGGAGATGAGCCTCGCCCAGTCGGCCCTTCTGGCCGGGCTGATGCAGCGTCCCGAGGCCTACTCGCCGATCCGGAACCGGAAGCTGGCCATCTCGCGGCGGAATCACGTGCTGGACCGGATGGTGGAGGAGCGGTACATCACGCGGGACCGGGCGGAGGCCGCGAAGGCGGAGGTCTTCGAGCCAATCCAGCCCCGGGAGGAGAGCGACCTGGCGCCCTACTTCGTGGAGGAGGTGCGCCGCTACCTCGACCGGGTCTACGGGGAGGTCACCCTCTACCAGGAGGGGCTCGAGGTCTACACCACGCTGGATCCGGCGCTGCAGAAGGCGGCCAACGAGGCCATGAGCCGGGGCCTGAGGGCCGTGGACAAGCGCCAGGGGTTCCGCCCCATCCGGGAGAACATTCTCCGGGAAAAGAAGCAGGCCCTGGAGTCCTACAAGCACCCCGACTGGGTCCGCCCCATCGAGGCGGGTTCGCTGGTCCACGGGCTGGTGACCGCCGTGGAGAGGAAGAGCGCCGCCGTCCGCGTGGCGGATTACGAGGCGACGGTGGGACCGGAAGAGATCCGGTGGACCGGGGCCTCCTCGCCTTCCATCCTTCTCCACCCGGGTGACGTGACCCTTTTCCTGGTGACTGAGGTGGACCGGGAGAAAAAGCGCCTGAGGCTGGTCCTGGACCAGGAGCCGCTGGTGGAGGGAGCGCTGGTGGTCCTGGAGCCCGCCACCGGCGAGGTGAAGGCGCTGGTGGGCGGCTACGACTTCGGGCGCAGCGAGTTCGACCGGGCGACCCAGACCCTGCGGCAGCCGGGTTCGGCGTTCAAGCCCTTCGTCTACCTGGCGGCCATGGACAGCGGCTACACGCTCGCGGACATCCTCTTCGACGAGCCCACCGTCTTTCTGGACGGCAGGACCAACGTGGAGTACCAGCCCGAGAACTACACCCGTCAGTATTACGGAAGCATGACGTTGCGCA
>Ga0315276_10001476_pt1 | contig 21025 bp, 15 predicted proteins | sample YL17G05_0_MG_FD_204542 | JGI IMG/M metagenome (GOLD analysis project Ga0315276, IMG submission 204542) | Sediment microbial communities from Yellowstone Lake, YNP, Wyoming, USA - YL17G05_0 | ecosystem: Environmental > Aquatic > Freshwater > Lake > Sediment | place: USA: Wyoming | collected... | reverse complement strand
GAGGCTGAGAGGCTGAGAGTCTTTCGATCATGCCCGCTCATCACGCCAGAAGACGCCCGCTCGTCGTTGCCAATGCTCGCCATAGCCCGAGCTATGGCTGCGCTTTGCGCCTCGATCGGCCGCCTTCCGGCGCGCTGCTCGGGCACGCTCGAAAAACTCTCAGCCTCTGAGCCGCGACGGGCGCCCTGGGCGCGCGGTTCAGCTCAATGCCGTTGCGGCAAGGCGCCCGCGTTGCAGCGTACGCATCAGCAGCCGGGCGATATCGGCATCGAATTGCGGACGCGGCGGCGCTTCGAGCAATCGTCCGAGTTCGCCGTCGTCCTGCGCCGTTCCCAGCCAGCACCAGTCGTTGACAACGTGGACGTCGACGCGGCCGCCCAGCAATGCGGGTTCGCGGATCGCCGCGGGGCCGGCAAAGGGCCACGGCGGAATCGCGCACGCCGCGAGCGCGTCGCGCAATCGTGCATGGTGCGCGGCCGCCGACTCGGCGCCGACGCAGGCGCCGGCGCAGCGCGCCACCTGCCGCGCGAAGCAGGGTCCGAGCCGGCGTTCGAGACCCAGCGCCTTCCAGCACAGCCCGTGTTCGGCGGCGAGGTGGCGCAAGGTCTCGCGCGCCTGGCGTTTGGACGAGAACGGACCGAAGCGGCCGGCGAGTTCGCCCGGTTCGACACCGGCAGCCGCAACGTAGCGCGGCGGACCGGGCTCGTCGGGCAGTTCGAGCACGCCGGATTCCAGTTTGCGCCGCAGCGCGTGGTTGTGCGCGGGCAGCAGCGATTTCACCATTGCCGACTCGCGCAACAGCGCGCCGATCTCGCCCGCCGTTTCCTCGAACTCGATGCGCCGGATCTCGGCCGAGAGCCGCAGATCGGTGCCCGACCGGTAATCGGAGGAAAAGTGCGCGCCGACGCGCTCGCGCAGGTTCTTGCTCTTGCCGATGTACAGCGGCAGCGGGTTGAGACCGTAGAACAGGTAGACGCCCGGTGCCTCGGGCAGGGCATCGATGGCGTCCGGCGCCAGTTGCGGCGGCAGGCTCGGCGTCTTGAGGACGCGCCGCGCCGCGGCTTCGATCGTCGCGGCGGGCAGGTCGCGGTAGAGCGCCTGCACGAACGCCCACAGCACCCGCGCATCGCCCAGAGCCCGGTGCCGCCCGGCGGCAGGCAACGCATGGCGGGCGATCACGCTGTCGAGATTGTGCCGGTCCGCCTCCGGGAACAGCCGGCGCGACAGGCGTACCGTGCACAGCACGCGCGCCGTGTACGCGCGATCGAGGCGCGCGAACGCGTGCTTGAGGAAACCGTAGTCGAAGCGGGCGTTGTGGGCGACGAACAGCGCATCGGCGGTGCGCGCCGCGACCTGGTCCGCGATGGCGGCGAACGGCGGCGCATCGCGCACCATCGCGTTGGTGATTCCGGTCAGCGCCTGGATTTCCGGTGGAATCGAAACGCCGGGGTTCACCAGCGTGCTCCATTCGCTGACTACCGGCGGTACGAGACCCTCGGGATCGGCGTCGACACGCACGATGCCGACCTCCGTTATGCGGTCACCCGCCGCCGTCGTGCCGGTGGTTTCGAGATCGACGAAGGCGAGGGCAGGGGAGAAGAAGCGCATAGGTTACCGATGGCCAAGCAGCGAAAACCGGCGCACTTGACGCTCGAACGTTCGTTCGCTATTGTACCGCCATGTCGAACGATCGTTCCTATCTCGAATCGCTCCAGGATTACTACGCCCGCCATCGTGCGCTGCCGTCCTACGCATCGATCGGGCAGCTCCTCGGCCTCCGCTCCAAGTCATCGGTCGCCGCGATGGTCGCACGGCTCAAGCTCGCCGGTTTCGTCGATTCGACGCCCGACAAGCGGCTCGCGCCGACCAAGCGGTTTTTCGAACGCCCGCTCGCCGCCGATCCCGTGCACGCGGGCATGCCGAGCCGCATCGACGACGCCCCGGCTGATGCGCTGACCATCGACGATTACCTGATCGAGCGGCCCTCGCAGACGGTGCTGGTCCGCGTGAAGGGAGATTCGATGATCGACGCCGGCATCCTCGACGGCGACCTCGTCGTCGTCGAAAAGACACCGTCCGCCAAGCGCGGCGACATTGTCGTCGCCATCGTCGACAACGAGTTCACGCTGAAGCGCCTCGACCTCGACCGCGGCCGCTTTGTGCTCAAGCCCGAAAACAAGGGCTATCCGGTGATCCGCCCCGAGGCCGCGCTGGAGATTTTCGGCGTGATGGTGGGGCTCGTCCGCAAGCTGTAGCGCGGGTTACGCGCTGCGGGCGGCTTCGTTGCCGGCGGCGCCGACCACGCAATTGCGGCCTTTCGACTTCGCCACGTACAGGTTGCGGTCCGCAATGGCAAGCATCCGTTCGAACCCGGCAACGGTCGTGTCCGCGCAGTAGCCGACGCTCACCGTGAGGCCTAGCCCGGAATGCACGCGTTTCCAGTCGTGCGTGGCGACGGCGAGCCGCAACTTTTCGCAGGCCCATTGCGCCGCAGCCGCGTCGGTTTCGACGAGCACCAGCACGAACTCCTCGCCGCCGAAGCGCGCGACGAGGTCGGTGTGGCGGACCGTGGCCACCAGCAGGCGCGCGAGCTCCTTCAGCGTTGCGTCGCCGACCGCGTGCGAATAGCGGTCGTTGACGCGCTTGAAGTGGTCGATGTCGAGCAGCGCAACCGCCAGCGGCCGGTCATGGCGAATCGCGCGACTGAATTCGTCGGCAAGGCGCTTGTCGAGCAGGCGCCGGTTGCCAAGCCCGGTCAGGCTGTCCTCGTAAGTCTGCCGCTCGAGCTGTTCGAGCAGCTTCGACTTCTGCTGGTCGGCCGTGCGCAGCGAGTAATTGAGCTGCTCCAATTCGGCGTTGGCATCGGCAAGCTCGACGTGCCGCAGGCGGTGGATCTCGGCTTCGCGCTGCGCGGCGGCCAGCTGGTACCGGGTCTGCACCGCCCGCAGCTGCCGCTCCGACGACTGGCGCAGCACCTCGCGCTCGAACGCATGGAACCGCCGGTGCAGCGCGAGCGCCTCGCGGAACTCGCCGCACTGCTCGTGCAGCGTCGCGAGCGCATCGCAGCATTCGCAGATCGGCTGCTTGAGATTGTGCCGCTCGGCGCCGGCCAACGCCGATTCGAGCCGGGTCCGGGCGTCGGCGGTCCGCCCCTGCGCAGCCGCCAGACGGCCGAGCGACAGCAGGGCATCGACGACTCCAAACATGTGACCGGTCGCCTCGGCGAGCAGCAGCGCTTCCTGGAACGAGGCTTCGGCTTCGGTCGGCCGGCCGAGCTTCTCCAGCGTCAATCCGAGGTTGACCAGAGTGCCGCTGTGCTGGAGCGTGAGCCCGGCGCGGCGGTAAAGACGCAGCGATTCGTTCAGCACGGAAAGCGATTCCTCGTGCCGTCCGACATCGTTCAGGTTGACGCCGATGTTGTTGAGCGTCTTGGCGCGCCCGATGTCGTCGCCCGCTTCGGCGCAGAGCAGGAGGCTCCGTTTGAAGTAATCGAGCCCTGTATCCGGATCGCCCGATCGCGAATAGACAACGCCGATCGTCCGCAGCGTCGCCGCGCGGCCGGCGGTGTTCCCCGCGGCCTCTTCGATTTCAAGCGCGCGCAGGTGATGATCGAGCGCCCCCGGAAAATCTCCGAGCTCGTCGAACGTGAAGCCGATCGACCGCAGCAGCCGGGCGCGCGCATTGCCGTCGCCGCGCGCTTCCGCAATGGCGAGCGCGTCCTGAAACGCGGCCAGGGCGCGGCCGTGCTCCAGCAGATGATCGAGGGCGCAACCTTCCCAGTAGAGGGCCTCGCCGCGCTGCCGCTCGTCGCCCTGCGCCCGCGCCGCCTCGCGCGCCTCGACGGCGAGGGCAAGGGAACGCCGCGCGTCCACATCGCTGGCCTTCGCCGCGAGCAGGATCAACTCCGAGACGCGCGCCGCGCCGATCTCCGTCGCGGCGTCGCTCGCTGGAAGCGGCATGCTCGGGTGGGTGGCGTTCATGCGCGCGCCGATTGGCACGGCAACACGGTGCAGGTGTCGGGACAGTCGTGGGGATACGCGCCGCGCACGACGGTGCGGCGGGTCGGCTGCGCTGCAGAACGGTCGGGCACGGGGTGCTGCCTCGGCAAGGCCATGATGACTAACCGGGAATGTTAACCCCTCCACGAAGGGCATTGGAAGCCGAAATCCGCTAAAATCACAGGTTTTCGTCGCCTCAGGACCTTCCGTGCGCGTTTTTCGCGGCTTGCCAGCGTCGGCCGGCACCCCGGTCGCGCTGACCATCGGCAATTTCGACGGCGTTCATCGCGGCCATCAGGCAATGCTGTCCCGGCTCATGGAAGCCGCGGACGATCTCGCGCTGCCGGCGGCCGTGCTGACCTTCGACCCGCACCCGCGCGAATTCTTTGCCCACGCCTCGGCGCCGCCCCGGCTGTCGACGCTGCGGGCCAAGCTCGAACGATTCGCGGCCTACGGGGTCGAGCGGACGTACGTTGCCCGCTTTGACGCGCGCCTCGCGGGAATCTCCGCCGAGGAATTCATCGAGCACGTTCTGGTGCGCCGGCTGGGAGTGCGCTGGGTCCTCGTCGGCGAGGATTTTCGTTTCGGCAAGGGCCGCGCCGGGGATCTCACCACGCTGCGCGCCGCGGCGAGCTCGTTCAGCGTCGAAGCGTTGCGCACCGTCGCCATCGCGGGCGAGCGTGCGTCGTCGTCGGCGATTCGCGCTGCGCTGATGGCGGGCGATCTCGAGCGTGCGACAGCGCTGCTGGGACGCCCCTACACGATCTCCGGCCGCGTCATCCATGGGCAGAAGCTGGGCCGTAACCTGGGCTTTCCGACGGCCAACATTCCGCTGCGGCGCGCGCCGCCGATCAGCGGGATTTTCGCCGTGCGCGTCCACGGTCTCGGCGCTGCCCCGCGCGTCGGCGTGGCGAGCCTCGGCGTTCGCCCGACGGTGAAGGCCGGCGCCGATCCGCTGCTCGAGGTGTACGTGTTCGACTTCGACGAATCCATCTATGGTCGTCGGGTGATGGTCGAGTTTCTGCACAAGCTGCGCGACGAGGCGCATTATCCCGACCTTGAAGCACTGACCCGCCAGATCCGCGCCGACGTCGCGCAGGCGCGCGATTTTTTCGCCGCGCGCGGCTGAATCCCTCCCGCAACCGTCCGCGATCCGCATTTTCCAACCTTCCGGCTGCCGCATGCCCGACGCTCAGAAATTCGACTACAAGACGACCCTGAACCTGCCCGACACCCCGTTCCCGATGCGCGGCGACCTCGCCAAGCGCGAGCCCGGGTGGGTGAAGCAATGGCACGAGCGCAAGGTCTACGCAGCCATCCGCGCCGCGGCGAAAGGCCGCCCGCGCTTCGTGCTGCACGACGGCCCGCCGTACGCGAACAACGACATCCACATCGGCCACGCCGTCAACAAGATCCTGAAGGACATCGTGGTCAAGAGCCGCTCGCTCGACGGCTACGACGCGCCGTACGTGCCGGGCTGGGACTGCCACGGCATGCCGATCGAGGTGCAGATCGAGAAGGCGCACGGCAAGCACATCCCGGTCGAGGAAACGCAGCGGCGCGCGCGCGCCTGGGCCACCGAGCAGATCGCGCGGCAGAAAGCCGACTTCCAGCGCCTTGGCGTACTGGGCGATTGGGACCGGCAATACACGACGATGGCGTATGGCAACGAGGCCGACGAGATCCGCACGCTCGGCAAGCTGCTGCAGAAGGGCTTCGTCTATCGCGGCCTGAAGCCCGTCAACTGGTGCTTCGACTGCGGGTCCGCGCTGGCCGAGGCCGAAGTCGAGTACGAGGATCGGCAGGACATCGCGATCGACGTCGGCTTTCCGATCGACGACGGCGATCGCGGCAAGCTCGCCTCGGCCTTCGGGTTGGCCGCGTTGCCGGCCGGCCCCGCGCTTGCCGTCATCTGGACGACGACGCCGTGGACGATTCCCGCCAACCAGGCGCTCAACGCGAACCCCGCATTCGACTATGCGCTGGTGGCCACACCTCGCGGGCATCTGGTGCTCGCGGTCGATCTGGTGGCGGCCTGTCTCGCGCGTTTCGGACTGGAGGGGCGGATCGTCGCGACCGCCAGGGGCGAGGCGCTCGAACTGATCCGTTTCCGCCATCCGTTCTACGACCGCCCCGCGCCCGTCTATCTCGGCGACTACGTCACGCTCGAGCAGGGCACCGGCATCGTCCACAGTTCGCCCGCCTACGGGATCGAGGACTTCATCTCGTGCCGCCGGTACGGGATGAAGGACGACGTCATGCTGAACCCGGTCGAGGGCGACGGGCGCTTTGCCGGCAGCCTGCCGTTCTTCGGCGGCGAGAAGATCTGGGAGGCGAACCCGCAGATCGTGGACAAGCTGCGCGATGTCGGCGCGCTTCTGCATTCCGAAAAATTCACGCACAGCTACATGCATTGCTGGCGGCACAAGACACCGATCATCTACCGCGCGACAACGCAGTGGTTCGCAGGGATGGACGACGTCCCCGGCTGGAACGGCGTGAAGCCGGCCGCGACGCTGCGGCAACTGGCGCTTGCGGGCATTGAAGCCACGCAGTTCTATCCCGCCTGGGGCAAGGCACGGCTGTACGGAATGATTGCCAATCGGCCCGATTGGACCCTCTCGCGCCAGCGGCAGTGGGGCACCCCGATGCCGTTCTTCGTGCACAAGGAGACCGGCGCGCTGCATCCGCGCACGCTCATGCTGCTCGAGGCGGTGGCGCAGCGCGTGGAGCAGGGCGGCATCGAAGCGTGGCAGACGCTGGATCCGAAGGCGCTGCTGGGCGATGAAGCCGGCCAGTACATCAAGATCAAGGACACGCTCGACGTCTGGTTCGATTCGGGGGCCACGCACGAGACGGTGATGGGCGGGCCTGAAGGCCGCACGCACCACCGCGGCTCGCACCCGGACGACACCGGCTTCCCGGCGGACATGTACCTCGAAGGCTCGGACCAGCACCGTGGCTGGTTCCACTCGTCACTGCTCGTCTCGTGCATGCTGAACGGCGTGCCGCCGTACAAGAGCCTGCTGACGCACGGTTTCGCCGTCGACGGCGAAGGCAGGAAGATGTCGAAGTCGAAGGGCAACGTCGTCGCGCCGCAGAAGGTGTCGAGCACGCTCGGAGCGGAGATCCTGCGGCTGTGGGCGGCGGCGACGGACTATTCGGGCGAACTGTCGATATCGGACGAAATCCTGAAGCGCGTCGTCGAGAGCTATCGCCGGATCCGCAACACGCTGCGTTTCCTGCTTGCCAACACCGCCGACTTCGATCCGGCCAAAGATGTCGTGCCGGTCGTCGATATGCTCGAGCTCGATCGCTATGCGCTGGTCGCGGCGCGCGCGATGGCCGACGCGGTGCAGGCCGACTACGCGCGGTACGAATTCCACGTCGTCGTGCAGCGGCTGCAGACCTACTGCTCCGAGGATCTCGGCGGCTTCTACCTCGACGTGCTGAAGGACCGGCTCTACACGTCGCCCCGCGACAGCCGGGCACGACGCTCGGCGCAGACCGCGCTGGCCGCCATCCGCGACCTGCTGCTGAAGCTGATGGCGCCGGTGCTGTCGTTCACGGCGGAGGAGGCGTGGGGGATCGGGCGTCCCGGCGATGCGTCGATCTTCTGCCACACCTGGACCGACGCGCTGCCGCTGGTGCCCGACGCCTCGGCATTGAGCGAAAAATGGGGCCGCATCCTCGCCGTCCGCGCGGGGGTGCTGAAGCTGCTGGAAGAGAACCGGCAGAACAAGAGCGATCCGACCGGCGGTGGGCTCGGCTCGTCGCTCGAGGCCGAAGTGGAGATTGCCTCGGGCGGTCAGGAGTTCGACGATCTCGCCTCGCTTGGTGACGATCTGAAATTCGTGCTGATCGTGTCGACCGCGTCGGTGCGCCCGCTGCCGCAGGGCTCACCCGACAGCGCGCGCCGCATTGCGGTCGCGAAAACCTCGCAGCCGAAGTGCGAGCGGTGCTGGCACCGGCGCGCCGATGTCGGCGCGGACCCGGCGCACCCGACCATCTGCGGCCGCTGTGTCGAGAACCTCGCCGGGCCGGGCGAGGTGCGGCAGTTCGCGTAACCCGGTGCGTAGCCCGATGTTGAGTGGAGCGAAACCCGGGTGGTTGCCCGGTTGGCCGCGATTTTCCCCGATTTCGCGTCGTGCCACCGGGGCTGCGCAATGGGCGTTACGCATTTGAATTTATCGTCGAACGCCGCAATGGCAGCGGGCGTCACCGCGCAATGGTGGCGCTGGCTCGGCGTGAGCCTTGCCGTGATCATCGCCGACTACCTGACCAAGGCGGCGATCCTCGCGGCATTCCGCCCGGGCGAGCAGTTCCCGGTCACCGGCTTTTTCAGCCTCGTGCTCGCCTTCAACACCGGTGCCGCGTTCAGTTTCCTGGCGGCCGCCGACGGCTGGCAGCGCTGGCTGTTCACGGTGATCGCGGTGGTGGCATCGGCGGTCATCGTGTGGCTGCTGCGGCGCGGCGGCAGCGCCGTATTCTGCCTCGGGCTGGCGTTGATCCTCGGCGGCGCCCTCGGCAACCTCTGGGACCGGCTTGCGCTCGGCAAGGTCGTCGATTTCCTGCTTTTTCACTATGCCGGCTGGGCGTATCCTGCGTTCAATGTCGCCGACAGCGCGATCACCGTCGGCGCCGGCCTGGTGATACTCGACAGTTTTCGCCAGAGGCGCACGGAACACGGATCAACCCATGGCTGACCTCGACGTCCTGCTCGCCAACCCGCGCGGCTTCTGTGCCGGCGTCGACCGCGCGATCGCGATCGTCGAGCAGGCGCTCATGAAGTTCGGCGCGCCGATCTACGTGCGGCACGAAGTCGTCCACAACAAGTTCGTCGTCGACGACCTGAAAGCGAAGGGCGCGGTGTTCATCGAGGATCTGGCCGACGTTCCGCGCGGGAGCACGGTCGTCTTTTCCGCGCACGGCGTGTCGAAGTCGGTGCGGGCCGAGGCTGACGCCCGCGGCTTCAACGTGTTCGACGCGACCTGCCCCCTGGTGACGAAGGTGCACGTCGAGATCGCGAAGATGCGGGCGAGCGGGCGGGAAATCGTGATGATCGGCCATGCGGGGCATCCCGAGGTCGAAGGCACGATGGGACAATGCGAGGAAGGCGTCTACCTGGTCGAATCGATCGCGGACGTCGACGTGCTTGCCGTGACCGACCCCGCCAATCTCGCGTACGTCACGCAGACGACGCTGTCGGTGGACGATGCCGCGGGAATTGTCGTGGCGTTGAAGCGCCGGTTTCCCGACATCGTGGGACCGAAGAAGGACGACATCTGCTACGCGACGCAGAACCGGCAGGACGCGGTGAAGTTCATGGCGCCGAATGTCGACGTCGTGATTGTCGTCGGCAGTCCCAACAGTTCGAACTCCAATCGGCTGCGCGAAGTCGCGGCCAACCGCGGCACGCCGGCGTACATGGTCGATCGCGCCGATCAGCTCGAGGCGGCGTGGATCGCGGGCAAACGGCGGGTCGGCGTCACTGCCGGCGCCTCGGCGCCCGAGGTGCTGGTGACCGAAGTGCTGGCGCGCCTCGAGGCGCTCGGTGCGCGCACGGTGCGGGAACTCGAGGGCGCGGTCGAGAACGTGGTGTTTCCGCTACCCAAGGGGCTCGGCAGCAATCAGCCGGTGCACGCCAGCACCCATTCGATACCGGCGGACAACCCGCAGTGAAGATGATTTCCGGGCGCGTTACTTCGCCCGCGGTTCAACGGCCCGTCATGCGGCCTGCGCGAAAGGACGCGAGCAGCGCAATGATGGCAACGGCTGCCAGCGCAGCCGCCATCCACGCCGCGAGGGCGTGGCGGCCGGATTCGCTCAGCGCGCGGACAATCGCCTCGGCCAGATAGAGCGGGAGCAGCAACGTGAGCCATTGCCGGGGCCGCTTTGCGCCGTGGACGAGACCGGGCCACAGCAACATCAGCGGCAACGCTTTCAGTGCGAGCCACGACCCGCCGGGCCGAAGCGGCGCGAGCCACAATTCCCACAGCACTTCGAGCAGCAGCAACGCGGTGACGGCGGCCACGGTCAATCGTCGCCAGCCCGCACCCGCACCGAGGGGACTGTCGCTGCAACCCCCGGATCGCCCGGGTTGCAATCAGTGCCCGCACGGCCGCCCGAAGGGCACTGAGCGCCCCCCTTGGGGGCAGCGAACGCAGTGAGCGTGGGGGCCGTTCATCCGGCCGCACGGCCGCCCGAAGGGCACTGAGCGCCCCCCTTGGGGGCAGCGAACGCAGTGAGCGTGGGGGCCGTTCATCCGGCGCGAAGGAAACGGACCACCGGCTCACACTGTTCCGGCGTCAGCAGCGTCGGCGCGTGACCGACGCCGGCGAACTCAACGACGGCCGGCTTTGGTCCGCGCGCGCTCATTTCCGCGGCGGTTGCGGCCGATAGCAGGTCGGATTGCGCGCCGCGCAGCAGCAGTGTCGGGCACCGAATCGCGTCCCACAGCGGCCAGAGGTTCACCGGCGCGGGTTCCGCCCGAAACGGGACCGCAATTGCGGGATCGTAGGCAAGCCCCCAGTGCCCGTTCGCGCGCTGGCGGATGTTGGTGCGGGTGACGTGCTCCCACTGGGCGTCAGTGAGCGCGCCGAACGGAGCGGAGACCGCGCGGATGTACGCCTCGATCTCGGCGTAGGTCGCGAAGGTCGGGTCCATGCCGAAGTAGCTGCCGATGCGTTCCAGCGCGACGGCCTCGATCATCGGGCCGACATCGTTGACGACAAGCCGGCAGACGGGCGCCTTGGGCAGCGCGGCTGCGGTGATGCCGAGCAGGCCGCCCATCGACGTGCCGACCCAGTCGACGGTGTCCGCGCCGCTCCGCGCGATCAGTGCCGAGAGTGTCGTCAGGTAGGTGGGAAACACATAGTCGTCAGGAACGGCGAGCCAGTCGCTTTCGCCGCGTCCCGGCATGTCCACGGCCAGCACCCGATGCGTCGGCGCCAGTGCTTCGGCCAGGACATCGAAGTCGCGCCCGTTGCGGCCGAGACCATGCACGCAGATCACCACGCGCGGATTGGCCGCGTCCCCCCATTCGTAGTAGGCGACGCGGTGAAAGCCATGCGGCGACAGGCTCGTCAGGTCGCGGCGGCGGGGAAGCGTGGAGGTCAGTCCCATGGCGAGTTCCTTCGTCAAGCGCCGCGCAGCGTCCGGTCGAGCATCATCAACATTGCGGCTGTCGCGCCCCAGATGTAGCGCTCGCCGTACGGGATTGCCCAGAAATCGCGACGGCGCGTTCCCAGCATCCGGAAGTGCCGCTGCTGGTTGGCCGGGTCGAGCAGAAATCCGAGCGGGACTTCGAACACGTCGGCGACCTCGATCGGATCCGGCGTCAACGTGAACGGCGGCTCGACCCAGCCGACCACCGGCGTGACCCGGTATCCCGTGACTGTTTCATATTCACTGAGCTGGCCCAGCACCGACACGCGGTCGTGCGGCAGGCCCACTTCCTCGGCCGTTTCGCGCAACGCGGCGGCAGCCAGCGACAAATCCTCCGGCTCGACGCGCCCGCCGGGAAAGCTGATCTGCCCCGGATGGTCCGGCAGATCGGCGCTGCGCTGGGTCAGCAGGACGTGCAGGCCGGCGGGACGGTTCACCAGGGGCACGAGCACCGCCGCCAGCGTAGGCTCGCCTTCGCGGCCCGGCAGGCGGAAGCCGTCGGACATGTTCCGCGCCGATTCCGGGGCCGGGCGTGCAAGCGCGCTCGCCAGCCATGCCTGTTGCGCGCTTGGGGAAAGATCGAACAGCGGGAGTCGCATCGGTCGTCGCAGCGGGTTACGACCCGCCGGAACCGAAATTATAGCGCGGAGCCTGATGAGTCCCATCCCGCGTTGCAGGTCGGGCCTGTGGCCCGCCGGCGGAACCACGGCTGCGGCGTGCGCGCCGTTGCTGCATACAGTCCGGAAAAGTCCTGCAGGCCCTGCAGCGCGTCATCCGGATCGCTGCGCTCGCTCAGCGCAAATGCGTCGAACCCGCATTCGGCCAGCAGGTAGAGCTGGTCGCGCAGCACGTCGCCGATCGCGCGCAGCTCGCCCGCAAAGCGGTAGCGTTCGCGCAGCAGGCGTGCGGTGGAATAGCCGCGGCCGTCGGTGAACTGGGGAAACTCGATGGCGATGAGCGGCAGCGTGCCGGTGTCTTCCGTCAATGTTGCCGGATCGTCGCTGGGTGCGAGGATGACGCCGACGTTGCCGCGCGCGCGCAGCGCGCCGCGCTCGGCCTGCCACAGCGCGAGCGGCACGACGACCGGCGCGCGCTCCGGCACGTCGGTGAGGCTGTACGCATCCGGCAGCAGCGTCCAGCGATCGACGGCGACCGCCCCGTCCTTAATGAGCCGTGGCATAGACGCGTTCCTTGAACGGGTCCTGCCCGATGCGACGCACGGTGTCGATGAACGCCTCGTCCGCGTGCCGGTGCGCGACGTAGACATCGATCAGCTGCGTGATCACGTCGGGGACTTCGGCGGCGGCGAAGGATGGCCCGATCACCTTGCCGAGCGAGGCCTGCAGCCCCTGCGACCCGCCGAGCGAGACCTGGTACCACTCGCTGCCGTTCTTGTCCACGCCGAGAATGCCGATGTGGCCGACATGGTGGTGGCCGCACGCGTTCATGCATCCCGACATGTTGATTTCCATTTCGCCGATGTCGTGCAGGAAGTCGAGGTCGTCGAAGCGGCGCTGGATCGCTTCGGCGATCGGGATCGACTTCGCGTTGGCGAGCGAACAGAAATCGCCGCCGGGGCAGCAGATGATGTCGGTGACGAGGCCTATGTTCGGCGTCGCGAGCCCGAGCGTCTTGAGCCGGGTCCACAGCAGGTGCAACTCGGACTGCAGCACGTCGGTGAACACGAGGTTCTGCTCGTGCGTGACGCGCAACTCGCCGTAGCTGTGGCGATCGGCGAGGTCGGCAATGGCGTCCATCTGCGCGGCAGTGACGTCGCCGGGCGGGACGCCGGTCTTCTTCAGCGACAGCGTGACGATCGCGTAGCCGGTGCGCTTGTGCGGCGTCACGTTCCGCGCCGCCCATTGCGAGAACGGGCGGCTGTCGGCGAGCGCGGCGCGATAGGCGAGGCTCGCGCGGGGCAGCTCGTGCCACGGCGGATCGGTGAAGTGCGCGGCGAGGCGCGCGATTTCTTCCGGCGGCACGGTGCCGGGGCCGTCGCGGAGGCGCGCCCACTCCTTCTCGACGCGGTACGTGAACTCCGCGGGCGTCATCTCCTTGACCAGGATCTTGATCCGCGCCTTGTACTTGTTGTCGCGGCGGCCGTAGCGGTTGTAGACGCGCAGGACGGCGTCGAAGTAGTTCAGGAGTTCCGCGGCGGGCAGGAAGTCGCGGATCACGTGGCCGATGATCGGCGTGCGGCCCTGGCCCCCGCCCACGGCGACGCGAAAGCCCACATCGCCGGCGGCATCGCGCACGGCCTGGGCGCCGATGTCATGGACGAGAATCGCTGCGCGGTCGTCGGTCGCGCCGGTGATCGCGATCTTGAACTTGCGTGGCAGGAACGCGAATTCCGGATGCAGCGTCGACCACTGGCGCACGAGCTCGCACCACGGACGCGGATCGACGACCTCGTCGGCTGCAACGCCGGCGAGGGGATCCGACGTCGTGTTGCGGATGCAGTTGCCGCTGGTCTGGATCGCGTGCATGTCGACCTCGGCCAGCTCCGCCAGGATCTCCGGCACGTCCTCGAGCTGCGGCCAGTTGAACTGCACGTTCTGCCGCGTCGTGAAGTGGCCGTAGCCCCGATCGTAGGTGCGGGCGATGTGCGCGAGCTTGCGCAACTGCGGCGCGGAGAGCACGCCATAGGGGATCGCCACCCGCAGCATCGGTGCGTGTTTCTGGAGGTAGAGCCCGTTCTGCAGGCGCAACGGGCGGAACTCGTCCTCGGTCAATTCACCGGCCAGGAATCGGCGCGTCTGGTCGCGGAACTGCGCGACACGCTGTGCGACAATGGATCGATCGAAGTCTTCGTAGCGGTACATGGGTTCGGGGCCGGGCGTGGGAAAGCCGAACCTTAGCGAGTCAACGCTATCGCTGAAAGGAATATCTGGCGATTAATGAAGAACCGGAGGTTATATACGATGCAGCAATTGCCTGGTTCACTACGCTGGATCCGGCAACGGTCACCGTGCGCGGCCTGATTCTGTTCGCGCACGGCGCACGTGATCCACGGTGGGCCGAGCCACTCGATCGCTTGCGCCATCGCCTGACTCAGGTCACGCCCGGCACCCCGGTGGCGGTCGCATTTCTCGACATCATGGAACCCGATTTGCCAACGGCAGCTGACCGGCTGGTCGCCGCCGGGTGCGACGGGCTGTGCATCGTGCCGATATTTCTCGGTCAGGGCGGCCACGTGCGCCGCGACCTGGCCGCCCTGATCGAGGTGCTGCGCGCTCGCCATCCGGGAACGGACATCCGCGCCGCGCCCGCGATCGGCGAGGATAATGGCGTGCTGGACGCGCTGGCGGTCTATTGCCTTGCGGCACTGGATCCCACCGGCGCGGCGCCGGCGACACGGCAAGCGGAGGAACCGAGATGACCAAGAAGAGTGCGTCGACCACGGCAAAGCGCAAGCCCGCCCCGGCGCGGAAAGCGCAACCCGCACGTTCCGCCACGCCGATCATGGACGGCGCGTCCAGCCTGACGGGCTCGATCCGGTCGCTGGCCGGCCAGATGATGGGCATCGCCGGTGCGGCGGTCGATGCGTCGCTCGGCGTCGGCGGCCTGCTGGTGCGCGATCCCAAGCAGCGCAAGGATCTCGCGCGAGCCGGCAGCTTCCTGCGCGGCGTGCGTGAACGCACGGGGATGACGCTGGCCGACGTCGGGCAGGCGGTCGACCTCAAGAATGTCGAGCTCCTCGAGCTTGCCGAAAACGGCAAGGCGGCGCTGCCGTTCGAGGTGATTTTGCGTCTGGCCGCGGTGCTCGCGCGGAACGACCCGGTCCCGTTCGTGATGAACCTCACCAACACGTACAGCCCCAGCGTCGGCCGGACGCTGCAGGCGCTCGGCATCGGCCGCCTGGTGGAGCACGCACGGCGCGAGCACGACTTCATCACCATCTACCGCGCCCGCGACGCCGCGCGGCGCCTGTCCGATGCGGAGTTTGCCCGCGTGCTGGCGTTTGTCGAAGCGGCGTTCGACCTCGCGCTCGATTTCACCACCGGCGAAGCCAAGTCGCGCAAAGGGGCCAAGGGCCAAGCCAAGCCCGGGCCGGCACCGGCCGAGCCGGACGGAACGTAACGGCGCCCGCCGCCCGGCCGCCGCTCGCTTTGTCTCTGGTTTCCGATATCGCTCCGGCGTCCGGCGCGGTGCCGGCCGACACCCGCCGGGTGGCGCGGGCCATGGCGCTGCTGTGGACCTTTCGGCCGCGCACGGCGATCTACACGCTGCTCGGCCTCCTCGGTTTCAGGCACGACGACGGCCGGGCTTTCACGCAGGACGACGTCAGGCAGGCCCTCCACCAGTTGCACGCGCACGGCTGGCGCGAGGACATGCCCGGTCGCGACGGCTTCTACCGGCTGCACGAATTCATTCGCGGCGTGCTGTACCGCGAGTTGCTCGACGAGGTTCCGCTATCATCGCTGCGCGCCGCGCTGCATCGGCTGGATTCGTTTCCGGCCGATCGGTTGACGTATTCGTGGCCGCTGTACGACCTGTCGGCGACGGTGGCGCTGCTGCGGCTGGAATTGATTGCCGGGACGCCGGCGAAGGAGCTCGATCACTGGCGCGTGCTGATCGCCCGTTCGACGGACTGGAACAACGTCATCTTCACCGCGGCATTCCCGGCCTTCGATGCAGCCCTGTTCGAGCGCATCACGCCGCAGTGGCGCTGGGATCTGGCCTTCTTCGCGGTCGCGGAGGTCAACCGTGGCTGGCGCACGGAACTGTTGCCCGCCTGCGAATGGGCGATCGCCAAGCTCGGCACCGGGCACGTCGCGCTGCCCGAGCCTCTTCGCCTCGCGCTGGCCGAACTGCTCCTCCACCGTGGCGAGCCGGTGCGTGCCCGAGCGGCACTCGAAGGCTTGCAGAGCGGCTCGGCCGACGCGTTGCGCGCATGCCTGCTGGTGCAGGAGAGCCGCTGGAGCGAAGGGCAGCGCGCTTTCGAGGCGGCCATCAAGCGCCGGCAGATCGAGATCGGCGCGCGCAAGCGGATTTTCCCGACCAGCATGAGTTGGTTCTATCCCGTGGCGCTGCTCGCCCAGCAGTCACCACGGCATCTCGAACTGGCGCGCAAGTTCTGTCTCGGCGAAGCCGGGCAGCGCGATCCCGGCGCGCATGGCGGATGGGGCCGCTGGGTGCATGCGATCGGCACCCGCCTCGGCGACGTCGCGTTGGACCGGGCCGCCTTCGAGCCGCGGGCCCAGACCTACGGCTACACCAGTTTCGACGATCTGTGGAAATTGCTGCTGGCGGCCTGGATCGGGCGCGACGCGCTGGGATGGCCCGCCGCAGGGCGCGGCAAGGAGGACAAGGCGGGGCCGCTGGCCGCGGTGCTTCGCCAACGTCTGCACGCCTGCCGGCTGGACTGGCTGGTGCGCGAGGTCGATGCGGCGGAGACGGTGCTGCGCGGCGAGGAACCGGCGGCCGGCTTTTTCGTCTCCGGCCCCGGTCAGCACTGGCGCGACGTGCTGGTGGCCTTGCAGGCACTGGGGACCGACGCGGCCGCGAGCGACGCGAGCAAGGAATCGGCGCGGATCGTGTGGGCGATCCGCATTGGCGAGCACGACGCGCTGGAATCGATCGACGCGTTCGAGCAGAAGCGTGGCCCGCGCGGATGGAGCAAGCCCAAGCCGTTGAGCTTCGCGAAGATCGGCAGCAACGAGCGTCTTCCTCCATGGGACGCAAAGGTGGCTCGCGCCCTGCGCAAGGACCGCGCGCATGCCCGGCACTGGGACATCGATCGCGCCACCGCCATCATGGCGCTCGTCGGCCATCCGGCGGTCGTGTTCGCCGACGCGCCGGAGCAACTCATCGATGTCATCGAGGGCACGCCCGAGGTCGAAGCGGTGAAGGAGGGCGATGGCTATCGGCTGCGCATCACGCCTGCCCCGCGCCCGGCTCCCGAGCCCGAAGAGCGCTACTACGGCAGCGCCGACGAGCGGCGCGAAGCCGAGGCGCTGCGCTCCATCACGCTGGTGCAGGATTCGCCGCAGCGGCTCACCGTCATCCGGCTGACCGCGGCCCAGCGCCGCGCCGCGCAGCTGATCGCGGGCCGCTTCACGGTGCCGGCCACTGCGCACGACGAACTGCAACACGCTTTGCGCGCGCTCGCCGGGCATTTCCAGGTGCATGCCGAACACGCGCAGGCGGCGCGGGAAATCACGGCAGAATCGCGGCTGCACGCCGAGGTTTCGCCCGTCGGCGAGCACCTCAGGCTGCGCCTCGTCGCTGCGCCGCTGGGTGCCGACGGCCCGCGTCTGCCACCGGGCCGCGGCCGCGGGCGGCTGATGGCAGCCATCAGTGGCGAGACCGTGGGCACGCGGCGCGATCTGGCGGCAGAGCGCGCGCACCTGACGGCGGTCCTCGACGCGCTGCCGTTCCTCGACGAACCGGACGACCCGGGCGCCGGCTACGAATGGGTGGTCGCCAATCCGGAAGAGGCGCTCGACATGGTCGAAGCGCTGCCCAAACACGCCGCGATCGCGGCCGTCGACTGGCCCAAGGGCAAGAGCGTGCGCGTCGTCACCGTCGACGTCGCGCAACTCGGGCTCGTGGTGAAGAGCGAGCGCGACTGGTTTCGCCTGAGCGGTCGCGCCGCCGTCGACGAAGGACTGGTGCTCGAATTCGAGACGCTGCTCATCGCGGCTCAGGGGCGCAGCCGGTTCGTGCCGATGGGCGAGGGCGTGTATGTGGCGCTGACGCGCACGCTCCAGCAGCAACTCGCCGATCTTGCCGCGGTGGTCGAGAGCGATCGCCATGGGATGCGGATACCGCGGGTGGCGGCAGCCTGGCTCAAGGAAACCCTCGATGGCGCCGCACTGCAGGCGGATGCCGAGTTCGGCGCGGCAATCAACCGGTTGCGGCGCGCACAGGACGAAATGCCGGTGGTGCCCAAAACCCTGCAAGCGGAACTGCGGCCGTACCAGGAAGACGGCTACCAGTGGGCGATGCGCCTGGCGAGTGCCGGCCTCGGGGGCTGCCTGGCCGACGACATGGGTCTCGGCAAGACGCTGCAGGGCCTGGCGGTGCTGCTGGCCCGGGGCGCGGGCGGCGCGGCGCTGGTGATTGCGCCGACGTCGGTCTGCGGCAACTGGCTCGCCGAGGCGCAGCGGTTCGCGCCCACGCTCGACATCGCAATCTACGGCGAGGCCGGGCGCGACACGTTGCTCGCGAGCGCGGGGCCGATGGACGTGGTGATCGTTTCGTACACGCTGCTGCAGCAGGCGCAGGAACGCTTTGCGGCGCGCGCCTGGCATACGGTCATCGCCGACGAAGCGCAGGCGATCAAGAATGCGACGGCCAAGCGTTCGCTGGCGGTGTTCGACCTCGATGCCGGTTTCCGGCTGGCGCTCTCGGGCACGCCCATCGAGAACCGGCTTTCGGAATTGTGGTCGATCATGCGCTTCACCAACGCCGGGCTCCTCGGCACGGCGGCGCGCTTCAACGAGCGCTTCGCAACGCCAATCGAAAAGAACCGCGACCGCGACGCGCAACACCTGCTGCGCCGACTGATCGGGTCGTTCGTGCTGCGGCGAACGAAGGCGCAGGTCTTGCCGGAATTGCCGCCGCGCACGGAGCTCGTCATCACGGTGGCCCCCGACGGCGCCGAAGCCGCGCACTACGAGGCGCTGCGGCGGCAGGCGGTCGCCGATGCCAGCCACGCGCTCTCCACCGCGCCGGCAGGACAGGCGCGGCTCAACATCCTGGCCCAGCTCATGCGACTGCGCCGTGCCGCCTGCGATCCGCGGCTGGTCAATCCGAGCCTGCCGTTCACCGGCGCCAAGGTCGCCGCCTTCGCCGATCTCGCGGCCGAGCTGGTCGCCAACGGCCACAAGGCGCTGGTATTCAGCCAGTTCGTCGACTTCCTTACGTTGCTGCGGACACCGCTCGACGCGGCGGGCATCAGCTACCAGTATCTCGACGGCGCGACCCCGGCGGCCGAGCGCACGCGCCGCGTCACGGCATTCCAGGCAGGGCAGGGGGACTTGTTCCTGATCAGCCTCAAGGCCGGTGGCTTCGGGTTGAATCTTACCGCCGCCGATTACGTGCTGATCACCGATCCGTGGTGGAATCCCGCGGCCGAAGATCAGGCGATGGGCCGGGCGCATCGCATCGGCCAGAGCCGGCCGGTCACCGTGTACCGGCTGGTGACCAAGGGCACGGTGGAAGAGCGCATCGTCGCCTTGCACCAGGACAAGCGCGTCCTCGCCGAGAGCATCCTGGCCGAAGGCGATGCCGCGGCGTTGCCGTCGGCGGATGACCTGATCGAGCTGATTCGCGGGAGCTGAAATACCCGCGAGTCGCTTCTCGCTGGTGTGTTTTTTCAATAAATACAGGATAGTTGCGATCCTGTTCTAGAAAATACTTTAAACAATCTCGAATGTTCACGATAACGAACAACGGGCGTTTTTTGAGAACGTTGATGCTTGCCGAGCAGTTTGGAAACATGACCAAGGATTTGCGTGTTCGCAAGCGGCTCTCGCAGGACGGATCCAGACAGCAAAGACGCGAGCCAGACGCGCATGGGCCGCTCCCTTTCGGTGCAGTTGCGGGCGCACTGCGGGAGCCCATGCTGCCAAAAGGCGTGCTACGATGCCATCGAACGTTCGTTCTATGCCAACTGCCGCCCAACTCGAGTCCCCCTCCGTCGCCTCGGATGAACGTCCCGCCGACTCGTTTCTGGCCGCCCTGAACACGCAGCAGCGCGCGGCGGTCGAGTTCGGCGTGGGAGGCGGGGGGACGCCCGGGCCACTGTTGGTCATCGCCGGCGCCGGCTCGGGCAAGACCGACACCCTTGCCCATCGCGTGGCGCACCTCGTATTCAACGGCGCCGACCCCCAGCGCGTGCTGCTGCTGACCTTTTCACGGCGGGCCGCTGCCGAGATGGAGCGCAGGGCAGGGCGCATCCTGGCCCGCGCCGTCGGCGGCCACGCCGGAGGGCGCCCACCGGCGTTGCCGTGGGCGGGCACCTTCCACGGAGTCGGCGCGCGCCTGCTGCGCGTCTACGCCGAGCGCATCGGGCTGCACGCTTCGTTCACCATCCACGATCGCGGCGATTCCGAGGACCTGCTCGCCATCGTCCGCCACGACCTCGGCCTCTCGGCCACGAAGACCCGCTTCCCGACCAAGGCAACGTGTGTGGCCGTCTACTCGCGCACGATCAACAGCGAGGCGCCGCTTGCCGACGTGCTGAAAAGCGCTTTTCCGTGGTGCGCGCCGTGGGAAGCGGAGTTGCGACGGCTCTTCGCTGCCTATGTGACGGCGAAGCAGGCGCAGAACGTTCTCGACTACGACGACCTGCTGCTCTACTGGGCGCAGATGATGGCGGATCCCGCGCTCGCCGCCGAGGTGGGGGAGCGCTTCGACCACGTGCTGGTCGACGAGTACCAGGACACGAATCGCCTGCAGGCCGGCATCCTGCGCGCGATGAAGCCGGACGGCCGCGGGCTCACCGTCGTGGGCGACGACGCCCAGTCGATCTACTCGTTCCGCGCGGCGACCGTGCGCAACATCCTGGACTTCCCGACGCAATTCACCGTGCCCGCGCAGGTCTTGACGCTGGAGCGCAACTACCGGTCCACGCAGCCGATCCTCGATGCCTCCAACGCCGTCATCGGCCTCGCGCGCGAACGGTACGCGAAGCGGCTCTGGACCGAACGGGCGTCGGCCGCGAAGCCGCAGATCGTCACGGTGCGCGACGAAGCAGACCAGGCGCGCTGCGTGGCCGAGCGCATCCTCGACTACCGCGAAGCGGGCATCGCGCTCAAGTCGCAGGCGGTGCTCTTCCGGACCTCGAGCCACAGCGCGCAGCTGGAGCTGGAGCTCGCGCGGCGGGACATCCCGTTCGTGAAATTCGGCGG